>ERZ773267.1423-NODE-1423-length-13309-cov-7.755168_pt1 | contig 13309 bp, 15 predicted proteins | sample MGYA00511959_ERZ773267 | MGnify/ENA primary metagenome ERZ773267 (study PRJEB29015, sample SAMEA2738165) | human oral metagenome | biome: human oral; feature: human-associated habitat; material: saliva | place: China | collected 2240 ... | reverse complement strand
AGGGAAGATTGGCTTTTGGCATTGGAATATATAAAAGCATTGGCTAAAAAATTTGATTCAAAAATTATAAGTGAAACAGGAGAAGAATATACAGCTGAAAATATTGAAAAATTTGACTATGAATATGATGTGCTTTATGGAATAAAAACGATTTCATCAGGATTACAAGATGAAGAAGTCAATGTGTATAATGTTTATGGCATAAATAGAGTTGTGTCCTTTAATCAGGAAATGATTAATAAAATAGAAAATTCAGACAGCCCTATTGATACTTTTTCTGATATCGTAAAGGAAATACAATATTTAGATGCCTTCTCGGCAAATCAGCAATTTTTTAGAAATAAGGAAGATGGAAAAATAATGGGAGCTTATACTCTTACACAAAATCTTAGAACAATACTTCCTTATAAACCAAGTGTTGAATTTGAAAATATAGAAATAATTGAAAATAAAGATGTTTCTTTTTGGAATATTGGTTTAGTTACTATTGACGGAGATGAAAATAATGAAAGCAGTTATAATGTTGCAGCATATTTGAATTATGATGATTTTATTAAAAATTTACCGGAAAACAAATATAGATTTATAGATGCTTCATATATTATGGTTGAACCGTTAAATAGGGAAGAACTTTTAGGTCTGGTAAAATAATTGAAAAAGAATGGAAAAAAAGACTCTTTCAAAAATAAATACAATAGAAAAAACTATATTTTAATCATTTCCTGTTTTAAATGATTTGAAAATATAGTTTTTATATCTAATTTTATAGTTTTTTGAGAAAGTCTCTTTTTTTATACATCAGAATATTGAATAATTCTGATTATAGAAGATAAAATTTACAGAGATTTTTAGTTTTAAACTACCTATTTAATATTATTTTTTCTAATTCAAGTTATTTAACTTTTACAATTTCCCCTGAATTACTGTTTACATCGTATTCAAACTTCTTTCCGTTTACGTAAAATTCAATTTCATATACGGCAACACCTTTTTCCACCCCAAGCTGAATTTTAGTAATTTTAGCATCACGTTCTGCCACTCTTGCATGAGATAACGCAATCTGTTTAGCTTTTTCAGAAGAGATATTTTTTCCTGCAGAAAATCTAACTTTTTCAGCAGTATTATTCTGATTAAGAATGAAATCATTGTAATTAATGTTAGCAGAATATACTGTTATTTCAAGCAAAAGAGAAATAAGTACTATTGATTTTAAAAATATTTTTTTCAATTTTATTCTCCCTTCCTATTTCAATTTTACTTATTAGAGCTCCATTTTATAGCTCTTCCTGTGTAAGCATCAATTTCAAAATCATACGTTACTCCGGCATGAATCAGTTTACCCTTAAATGAATCTCCTTCTCCACGGAAATCTTTAATTTCTGATACGTTTGAACCAGGAACTCTAGCTGTAACAATTTGTTTAACCCTATCCTGTGAAAGTTTTGTTCTATCATTTTTTGCACTTTTAATTTCTGAATTTCCAGTCTGATTTTCAATAACAAGATTTGGAGTTTTTACAGCAACATCAGGTTTACCTGTAGCAAATCCAATACTTCCTATAATCAGAAGACTAGACAAAGTCCATTTTAAATAATTCTTTTTCATATCGATACCTCCTTATTTGTCTTAATTATAGCATATTTATTTCTGTAATTCTATAATAGCAAATTTACATTAAAGAAAAATGAGAAAAAAGACTTTTCAAAATAATTTTTAATAAAAAATTTATAGTAAATGGATTTTAAGTGGAATTTTTATTGTGAAAATTGTTCCTTCACCAAGTTTACTTACAACCGAAATAGTTCCACTATGAGCTTCCACAATCCATTTTACCATTGAAAGGCCAAGTCCTGTTCCCTCACTGTTACGTGAAGGATCAACCTGATAAAATCTTGTCCATATTTTATCAATGTGTTCATTACTTATTCCAATTCCGTCATCAGCAATTTTGATTACAATTGTTTTCTCCTGCACATCTAAATCAACATAAATATTTCCGTTAGTTTTTCCATATGTAACAGCATTTGAGAGAAGATTTATAAAAACTCTCATTATCATTATTTCATCAACATCAGCATAAATATCAGGAGTAATCTTCGAAAAGATATCTATATTTTTCCTTCTGGCATCTTCCCTTCTGGAATCAATTACTATTTCTGCCAGTTCACTAATATTGACATTAGCCAGATTTAATTTCTGATGTCCCCTGTCCATTCTTGAAAGGGTTAACAGTTGAGAAACAAGCTGTGACATTTTTTGAGCTTCATTAAAGATTATGTTAAAGATATTTTTACCTTCTTCAACAGAAACTACATTTTCCTTTCCATATTCCGATTGGGACATTATGACAGAAATTGGTGTCCGTAATTCATGGGACACATCTGAATTAAACTGTACTTCCCTTTCAAAAGAATCTTGCAGCCTGTCAAACATTGTATCAAATGTGTTTGCTAACGTATAAATTTCATCATTTCCTTCACCCAGGTTTATCCTTTGTGACAGGTCGTTTCCTTCGTTTATTTTTTCAGCGGCAGACCTAATTTTTTTTATAGGTATGAAAGCATTTCGGGTTATAATATATCCAATTATTCCGGCAAAAATAAGGAAAAATGGAAATATAATAAGAGAAATTGAAATTACAGTTTCTATGGCCTGACTTGCTCCAACTGCAGACATTACACCACGAATCCAGATTTCTCCATATCCTTCATAATTTTTTTTACTTTCGTATACATACCATTTTTCATGCTGATGTTTAACAGTTTTAATAATTTTTTTGTCTGAAAAAGTATCATCATATTCAAAATTTAGAGGATTATTACCGTATACAAATCCTAAATTTTTATTGTATACTGAAATCTGTATTGTATTTATCTTGGTTTCCATATCATTGTCAACAATAATTTCCCCATTTTTGACATATATCTCCTTAAAGCTGCTTTCCACTGTAGTTTTAAGATATCCATACTCATAAGAATGGATAATCTTTTCACTCATATAGAAAATAATCAGAAGAAAGAGTATTACAAGACCTGTCATTAATCCCATATACCATAGCATTATTTTCAGTTTTATAGAAATTTTATTCATTGTCCACCTTCAGAATATATCCAATCCCCCTTATGGTGTGAATCAGTTTTGGTGAAAAATTATCATCAATTTTTTTTCTTAAATACCTTATATACACATCAACAACATTTGTACCACCTTCATAGTTGTAATCCCATATGTGCTGTTCAATTTTTTCCCTTGGAAGAACTTTTTCCTTGTTTCTGATCATATATTCCAGTATAGTAAATTCCCTTGTTGAGAGTTTTATTGGAGTTTTATCCCTGTACACTTCATGGGAATCACAGTTAACGCTAAGGTCTGCAATAGTAAAGACATTGCTTGCATTATTTGTATTTCTTCTAAGAAGTACACGAATCCTTGCCAGAAGTTCATCAAAGGCAAAAGGCTTTATAAGGTAGTCATCAGCTCCAAAATCAAGCCCCTGAACTCTGTCTTCTATTCCGTCACGTGCTGTAAGGAGAAGAACTGGAGTTTTAATATTACGGCTTCTTATCTTTTTAAGAACTTCAAAACCATTTAATTTAGGGAGCATAATATCCAGCAATATGACATCATACTCAACAGAAAAAATATAATCAAGTGCTTCTTCCCCATCAAAGCATGAATCAACGCCATAGTGTTCTAATTTTAATTTTTTGACGATAATGTCATTTAAGTTTACTTCATCTTCAACTACAAGTATCCGCATTTGAAAACAGTCTCCTTTCACTTTATATTATAAAGTTAACATATGTTTTTCTTTATTATACCGTAAGGATGGAATAAAAGCAAGGAGGGAGGGTGTGTAGAGTTAAAAAATAAGAAAGGCAACAATATATAATTGAAAAAAGAATAAATAAAGGTTATACTAAGAAAAAGAGAAATAAGAAAAATAATAGCATAATATATTAAATCAATAAAAAATCAATGTAGATAAGAAAGGTTAAGTAAGAAGTACTAGAGAAGATATTATATAAATTGACAAAAAAATAAATTTGCATAGAATTTTATAATAATTTTAATAGTATGTTGTTTTATCGGGTAAATATCATATGGTATGGAAATAAATAAAAAATTGCAAAATTATAAAAAGGAGAAGTTAAATATGAGAATGAATGTAGTTTATTATTTAGTTTTTACAGGAATATGTCTAATTATTCCTGGAATTGGATGGCTTTTTTGGTTTGGAGCAACTTTGTTAATTATTGCTTACAATTTTATTGTAACAGGTAATAAATCAAAGAAAGATAGAATGAAAATAGAAGAATACAAAAGAGGAATGGAAGAAAAACAAAGAAAAAAAGATTTTTGGGATTAAATTAAAGAAAGGACATTTAAGTAATGGTTTTGATAGCAATTATTTTAGTTGTACTATTAATAATTTTAGGGTTAATAGTTTTTAAAATGTTAAAAAATGGAGGAATAAAATTTTTAATTATTTTGATTGGAGCATTAGCATTTTGGTATTTTAAATTAAGTTATTCTTTTACAGTAGAAATAAATACTTTGATAGTTATCGGTTTAATTGTATTTTCTTATTTTTTATCTAGAATTTTACAAAATGAACTTCAAAAAATGGAAGTAAGAAAAGAAAAACAAGAAAAGAAGGATATAAAAGACAAAAGAGACGAATTATTAATTAGAATACAAGATGAAAATGATGATGAAGCAAAATTAGAATTAGGAAAGTTATATATTGAAAAATTTTTTGAAGCCAAAAAGAGTAATTTAAAAGAAGAAAGTAATAAATTATTAGGACAAGCTTTTACATTATTTGATATATTAGTTGAAAAAGGAAATGTAGAAGGATTTATTTATGGTGGGAGGGCTTTAGAAAAAATTGCTCAAGAACAAGAAAAAGATGGGATTAGCTCTTATGAATTAGAAGAAATGTATTCAAATGCTGCAGAAGCTTATCTAGGAACAGAAATTGATGATTATATTTATAGAGCAGGAGAAATTTATTGGAAATTGTATAATAAATTAAAATATGATAAATATTTGAAAAATGCTAAAGAAGCTTACGAAAAAATTGAAAATAAAAACAAAGAAACTAAAAAGCGTTTAGGAGAGATATTTTTAATTGAAAAATCTATGTAAAAACTTTTTATTTTTCAAAATTAAAAAGTAATAGTTTTATTTAATATGAAAATATAGGGAGCTGTCTCAAAATAATTAAAATTTTGAGTTCAGCTTTATTTTTTCTCTAAATTAGAAATTCTCTAATTCTTTGCAGTTATCTAAGTAGAATTTTTTAAACCAAAGAGAAATTTCACTAAAAAAATTATAAAAATTTATTTTTCTTAAAATTTAGCTAATTTATAAAATTTCATACTTTCATATTTTTGAATCTTTTTATAAACATGTGTACTGACCCCAAAAAGTTGGACACAAGATTGGAGGTGCAGTACATCAATAGTAAATAGTAAAACTTCAACTTTAGATTTTTTAGAGTAAATGATTTAATACTTATGAAACAACCTTTTTTATATTTATATTTTACTATTTATATAAAAAAATACTTTATATTAATAATATGGGATTGAAAAAAAATAAAAAAAAGGTTATACTATATAAACATAAGATAAAATAGAAATATAGTAAACGATATTATGTAATGTACATAGTTAAAGAAATAAATTTTAAATAAATTGAAACATAATGGTTTTCTGGGGGCACTGGATAATTATTATGTTTTATTTAATTAAGAAAAATTTCAAATTAAAATAATGGAATAGTTGTTTTCACTATTACAGTAAATTAATTTGATACAGTAGTATGGAAATACGATTAATTATTTTGGAGTGGGGTTAGAAAATGCTGAAAAAGAATGAAAAAGTTATGTTACTGATAGAAAAACTGAAATCTATAAATGAAAATATTTTTTTTGATTTAGTAATTGATAATTTTAATAATGAATTGTTAGAAAAGAAATTTGGAAAGCCGTTTAATGAAAATTCGATTTTTTTTGAAAGGGAAATTGATATTGTTGGAAAAATTGATGAATCAAATAAGGATTTTCTGAAAAAATTGACAGAAATGAATAATACATATGTTGAAAAGAAATGTTTGGATTTTACAAAAGAAGATTATTTGAGGGAGTTTCAGAGGGATAAAATATTAAGGGTGAATAGAAGGGGCTTAAATCCCGAACAGATGATAATGTATGTTTTAAGTACAGATAATCTGACTGATCTTTTGGAGTTTTTCAAGGAAGAATATTCTAAATATTTAGAAAAACTGGAGGGAAATAGGCAGGAAATATTGGAAAAGGAGCCGTTTCTGAAGCAGGCTCTGGAAGAACTGGAAAATGACACTTTTGAGAAGGAATTTCAGGAATATATAGATACGAAGTATAAGAATGTAAAAAAGAGAAATTTGGAAAAATTATCACAAAAATATAATTTGGAATTTGAAAAGGAAGATAAAAACTTCATTGTCTCGGCAGATTTTTTAAGTTTTTTTGATGAAAAGATGAAGGAATATTTTTCAATGAGGGAAACTTTCAGGAGGGGATTTGAATTTTTTAATATAAATTCGTATAAAGTCAGTGAAAAAGAAAGGGACTTAGAGGAAATAATCACTGAAATAGAAGGAACGGAGCAGGAAAATAGATTTTTAAATTTGAAAAAAGACAGACTTGAAGAAGAAAACAGGAAATTGAAGGAAGATTTGAAAAAATATAGAAATAAAGAAGCTGAAAAGACAATTGAAAAACAGAAAAAAGAAATTGAAAAATTGAATTTACAGATAAAATATCTTGAACAGGAAATTGAAAATATGGAACAGGATGAAAATCTAGAAGTAGTTGAAAATATAAATATAAAAGAGCTTTCAGAAGAGAAAAAGATAGATTTGACAAATCAGAATGTAAAGGTGATTGGCGGGAGATGGAGTCAGAAAGTTATTGAAAAAGCTGAAAAATATGCAGAAGAAAAGGGATTTAGAATTGAGTTTATCCATGCCACAGCAGTTTTCAGAAATTCAGATAAATTAAAAAATTCAGATATTATAATTTTTGATACATCCTATAATTCACATTCGGCGTATTACAAGCTGAAAAGTCATGGATTGAAAATATATAGAATTTCAACTTCAAATCTGGATAAAATTAAAAAGTTTTCTGAATAGTTAATAAATTTTTGATACTTCTAACTGAAAAAAGAGAGGTGTAAAATGAGTAGTAGAGTTTTGTTTTTATTGATTGCTGGAGTTTTTTTTGTTTTTGCTTCTATATTTCTAATAATTGGAATTATATATGAAAAAATATATCAAAATAATATGAAAGATTGTGATAAGGAAGTAGAAGGAAAAGTTTTAGAAGTTACGAAGCTTAATTTTGGTAGTAGATTAACAGATACTTATGTCATATATCAATATATAGTAAATAATCATAAATATATAGTTAAACCTTGTATTTTATTAAAAAAAGCAGATATAAATCTAAAATATACTGATTCTGAAAGTGTTACTTGTATTACTTATATGGGTCGTCATGGTATGAGTGGCCAAACAAAATATCGTACAGGTGAAGATATTATAGTAAAATATAATTCTAATAATCCTAAGAGACACGAAATTCTTAATGATAAAGATAAAATATTTGCATCTAAAGTTTTCAAAATAGTGGGAAAAATACTTATGATTCTTCCACTAATTTTCCTTATCGTATCATTTTTTGCAAAGGGACAGGTTGGTAGCTAAAAATAAATCATAAGAGTTAAGTATAATAGATGTAAGGGAGCTGTATGAAAAAGAAAATTAAAGTATTAATAAGTGCTTGTTTATTAGGAGATAATGTTAAATACTCTGGTGGAAATAATCTTACACCAGAACTTGTTACATTATTAGAAAAATATAATGTGGATATTATAAAAGTTTGTCCTGAATGCTTTGGAGGCTTGCCCATACCGAGAGTACCCTCTGAAATCAGGGAAAATAAAGTTTTTAGTAAGGATAACAGAGATGTCACAGAAGAATTTTTAGCAGGAGCTGAAAAAACTTTAAAAGCAGCTAAGGAAAATGAAATTGATTTTGTTATTTTAAAAGAAAGAAGCCCCTCTTGTGGTAGCACACATATCTATGATGGGACTTTCTCAGGAAATATTATTTTAGGACAGGGAATTACAGCTAAAAGATTGACTGAAGAAAAAATGAAAGTTTTCTCTGAAGAGAATTTAGAAGAGATTGAAAAATATTTAGTAGAATTAGATAAAAATTAGGAGGTCTTATGGAAAAATTGTACAATAAATCTTACTCACTTTTACCTATGGAAGAAAAGAAAGAAATTTTAGAGAATTTAGCCAAAAAATATAATATGGAGCTTTTAAGATTTGAAACTTTCTCCAAGTATTCAAAATCAACTTTTACTGCTATTTTTAAATATAAGGAAAGTGAGTTTGTTTTTGTTCCTGGAGATACTGTAACTCTAGGCTATGAAGGATTACCTAAGAATTTATCTGATGAAACTTTAAAAGGTTTAAAATATTGTTTAGATGAAACTGAAGACTTAGATACAGTTTTAGAAGAATATATCAGAGATAATTTCAGTAAACTTAGAAAAGCTACTATAAAGCCTATGCTAGTTGAAAGAGATTTGCAGACAGTGGCTTGGAGAAAGTCTAATTTAGAAGAATTAAAAGACTTTGACAGCGACTTACTAAAGGACTATAATGAGTTTAAAAGTTCTAACTACAATAGATTAACACTAGATGAAACAGCTAGATTTACAAAGGTTAAAGATGATATAGAAATAGAGCTATATGATGATATTAGCTACGAGGAGCTTTGTGAAAATTTAAAAGATGAAGGATTTTCTTTAGCTAATTTAGATGAGTGGGAATATCTATGTGGTGGAGGCTGTAGAACTTTATTTCCTTGGGGAGATGACTTGGACTACAATATGAACTTGCTATATTTTTCTAAAGAAGGCAATGATAAATATGACTTGGAAGAGCCAAATTTCTTTGGACTTTCTATCGCTTATGACCCATATAAAATGGAAATTATTGACAATAAATCTTTCTCTAAAGGTGGAGATGGAGGTTGCAATATTTGTGGAGGCTATGGAGATTTTTTAGGTTATTTCCCATGTTCGCCATACTTTAATCAAGTTATTGACTATGAGGAAGAAGATCTCAATGGCGATTTCAATTTTTATCGTAGAATTATAAGAATAGGAGAGTAAAATGAAAAAAATACTTGTGTTATTACTCATGTTAATTTTAGGAATCATCAGTTATGCTAAAGCAGATGATGTACTTGGAACTTGGCTTATTAAAGAAAATGGAAAAATAGTGGAAATCTATAAAAATAAAGATGGAGAATATACTGGAAAGATTAAAGAAGATAATTTTATTTTCTTAAAACAAGCTAATGACTTAACTTACAATAAAGAAAAAAATAGCCTAGCCTATTTTACTTTAAAATTTCCAGAAGATAAATTTTCTTGGTATGTTTGGATAAACATAGAAAAAGATGGAAATCTTTTTATCAAAGGGACAGGAAATACTGAGGTTGGAAAACATGTTAGAGAATTATATTTTATTAGACAAAAATAAAAAGGAGTTTTTATATGGATGAAATAATAAAAGAAAAATCTGATTTTCTTAAAGAAAAAATAAAAGAATTAAAAGAAAAAATTGCTAGACCTTGTACAGAGTTTGAAACTAAGAATTTTGACTATGATGATGAAAATAAAATTAGTTGGATAGGTAGAGTATTTTTATGCAAGGAAAATGAAGTTGAAGAAAGACCAAAAGATAATAAAGGAAGAACTATGTATCCAGTAGCACAATTTTACTTAGCTAACCTTCCTTACTTACCAGAAACATTGAAGAAGTTTGAATATATTACTGTATTTATGGGAGAAGATTTTCCAGAATATAATGAAGAAGATGAAGGAGTTTCAAAAAATGGTAATGGTTGGATATTAAGAACTTATACAAAAGATGATATCTTAGTTAAAAATGAATATCTAAGAGACGATAATATTTGTCCTGATCCTTATCCCTTAGAAGCTAAATTTCATGCTGAAGATTATGCAATTTGGGATGGTGGAGGACTTGATGAAGATTTAGAAATTGAAATATGTGATTTAGAAGAAGAATTTGATGATGAAGTAAGTTACTATCAAGATATCGGAAATAATCATTCATATTTACATAAATTCGGAGGCTATCCTTCATATTGTCAACCTGGTTTAGGTTTAGAAGTTGAAGAAGGTTATAATTTTGTTTTCCAAATTTCCAGTGATGAGGTTGCAAAATACAATGTAGTAGATTCAGGAAGTTTAATGTTCTTCTATAACGAAAATGAAGATAAATGGGTAATGTATTATGATTTTTATTAATTAATAGGAGGGAAATAGAATGTTTAACTTAATAGCACCAGGATTAGATATTGATAAAATGGCTAGATCAGTAGCGGCCGGGGAAATAAGTGGGAAAATGATATTTTCAATGATTGCGGGGAGTATTTTCCGATTTATTTTAATACTTTTAGTAATTGAAATTGTGATAGAAACAATGTATAAAAACCGTGTAAAAAATTATAAAGGTGAAGTAGAGGGGGAGATTGTAGAAGTTCTGAATTCTGATAAAGGAGCAATGGCCGGGACTTTTCCAATATACCAGTATGAAGTGAATAATCATAAATATATTGTTAAACCTCTTTTTTTGATTTTTGGCTCTAAGTTAAATCAAAAATATCACGACAGTGAAGATGTAACCTGTATTACATATAGGAGAAAGCATGGAGGAACTAGTAGAACAAAATATCGTGAAGGAGAAAGCATAATAGTAAAATATGATATTGATGATCCTAAAAAGCATGAAATCCTTAATGATAAAGATAAATTATTCGCATTTAAGGTAGCAAAAATCGGAATAATATTATCTATGATTTTTCCAATTGCTGTTTATATTATGACAATTTTTATAAAAGACTAAATATAATCTGATAAAAATTACTAAAATTAATGGTGATAATCTATAAAAACTGTAAAATAAACTTGTATAAATGAAACTATATATGGTAAAATACCAATACTAGAGAACTTTTTCAGGAAAAATAAACTTATCGAAAATTTATATTTTCTAATGGAAATATAATATATTTTACTTGAAAAGAGGTTGTCATCTGGTAAAAAAATGTATAGGAGGAAAAATAGAGATGAAAATAGGGAAGATAATAAAAATTATATTATTTACAATGATATTTTTTATACTGCAAAGCTGTGTAAAAATCGAAACAAGTATGAATATAAACTCTGATTTATCAGGAACATCAACTTCAGAAGTTTCAATTTTGAAAAATTTAATGCCTGAAGAACAATTGAAAAAAGAAATTGAAAAACTGGGTGTAAAGAAATTTGAATTTGAAAAAATAGAATCAGATGATAATTCAGTTGATAAGTACAATGTAAAGCTTGAATGGAAAACAGAAGAAGAACTTGAGAAAATACTTGCGTTTATTAATACCGGGATGACAATGTCTGAGCTGAATTCTCCAATAGTATCTCCAATTGGTGGAAATAAGGGGAAAAATAAGGAAAATGTGGAAAATCCTGAGCATCAGAAAAAAGATGAATCAAAAACTGTTGAAATTAAGCCAAAAGATAAGGATAAAGACAAAGAAAATGTTGATAAAAACAGCAAAGAAAAAGTAAAAAAGAGTATTTTTACTAAGGAACACGGAACTGTAACTGTAAATATGGGTACAGTTAAAATAAATAAGTTAGTTATAAAAGTACACGGTAAAATAATAGCTGATTCTATTCAGGAAGGTATAGTTTCAGATGCTAAAGATGAAATAACATTCTATGAAGGAGACAAGGCTGAGTTCAAATATAAGGACAGTAATCTTTTACTTCCAATTTTAATAGGTGTGGGAATAGCTATTGCCATTATTACGATAGGAGCAGCTGTATTTGCACTGAAGAAAAAGAATAAGGAAAAAACTGAAGAGGAAGAATATGATGAGTTTGCTGAAGAAGCAAAGGATGAAATGGAAAAAAAGGAAGCAGCAGAAGAAAAAGAAAAAATAGAAGAAGCTGTAAATGAAATTTCTGGAGAAGTGACAGAAATTTCAGAGGACAACGGAATCAAAACTGAAAATGATAATGATGAAGAAGAGAAAATTTCAGAATAAAAAATTATAATAAAAAATATGACACACTGATGTCATATTTTTTGTATTATAATAGCTATAGAAAATTTAAAATAATACAAACAAATTGATAAAGGTGGTACAATTATGAAATACGAAATAGTAGAAATTAAAGAAAAAACTCTTATTGGGTTTAAAACAAGAGTGAAAGATGATAAAACAATGTATGAAAAAATTTCAGATTTATGGAAAAAACTGTATTCTGAAAAAGGTGCTAAAAATATAGAAAACAGAATAAATGACAATGCTATAGGTGTTTACTATAACTACAATAATGAAAATGGCTTTGAGTACGACTGTCTTACAGGCTGTGAAGTGAAAAATAAAATTGATGAGATTCCTGAAAACATGATAAAGTTAGAAATTCCAGAAGGAAAATATGCAAAATTTATAGTTATTGGAAATCCTGAAAAAGCTGTTGGAGAATTTTGGTATAAATTTTGGGAAGAATTTGGAAAAGAACAATCAGATATGAGAAAGTATACTTATGATTTTGAAGAATATATAGCAGGTAATGATTATGAAAATACGGAAATTCACATTTATATTAGTATAAAATAATAATTAGGAGATAATAATTATGGCATTTGATTTTAAAAAAGAATTTAAAAGATTTTATAAACCATCAGAGAATCCTGAAATTATAGAAATTCCCAAAATGAATTTTATAGCAGTGCGTGGAAAAGGAAATCCCAATGAAAAAGAAGGGGAATATCAGAAAGCTGTTGAAATGTTATATGGAGTTGCCTACACCCTTAAAATGAGTTACAAGACACAATATAAAATTGAAGGATTTTTTGAATATGTTGTTCCTCCGTTGGAAGGACTCTGGTGGCAGGAAAATGTAAAGCATGAAAATTATATGTTAAACAAGGAATTATTTAACTGGATATCTTTAATTAGAGTACCTGATTTTATTAAAAAGGAAGATGTGGAATGGGCTATAAAGTGTGCTACTGAAAAAAAGAAAAAGGATTTTTCAAAAGTTGAATTTTTCAGCTATAATGAAGGACTTTGCGTACAATGCATGCATATAGGAAGCTACAATGAAGAACCTGAAACTATCCAAAGAATGAATGAATTTGCACAA
>ERZ773267.1422-NODE-1422-length-13314-cov-3.779697_pt1 | contig 13314 bp, 8 predicted proteins | sample MGYA00511959_ERZ773267 | MGnify/ENA primary metagenome ERZ773267 (study PRJEB29015, sample SAMEA2738165) | human oral metagenome | biome: human oral; feature: human-associated habitat; material: saliva | place: China | collected 2240 ... | reverse complement strand
GACAATGCGTCAAACCTGTCTTTATCCAGAATCTCCACCCGATACTGCCGCCCGCTTTGATATTCGGCTTTCAATATTTCGTCCAAACCGAATACTTTTTCCTGCGCGCAAAGCTCGGCAAAAACGGGATAGTTGATGCTTTTGCCGAGACGGATTTTGTCGAGATAGGGGGCAAGGTGGTGCATGGCAGGCAGCCTGAAAGCGGTTTTCAGGCTGCCTGATCAACGGCCGGAACAACGTTCAAATAACGCAGCGCCAGATGCTGTTTTTCCGCATCCAGCGCGGTCACGGCAGCCTGAATCAGGCTGCGCGGGGCGATTTCCAGCGGAATGCCGGTGGTGCGCGCCACCAGCGGCAGGCCGTCCACGCGCACCAAATCTTCCCGGAGCACTTGGGCGCGCACTTCGCGGATTTGCTGCTGTTCGAGATAAACCAGCGACCAATAGGCTTCCATGGTGTCCTGAAACTCGCGGTAGGCGGCGTGGGCGCTCTCAAAGGCGCCGACGGCGGCAAACAGGCCGTCGCGGTTGTCGGCATAGCGCGGGGCGGTGTCGGGCAGCAGCAGGGAAGCGAGCTGCTGCTGGTTGATGCAGTCGGCGGCGCGGCGCAGCGGCGATGTGAACCAGCCGTAGTGGCTCAGATTCATGCCGGTGTGCGCTTCGCTGCGGGTGGACATCCGCACCCGCCCGCCGGCGGACTGGACGCGGAAAATGGCGGGCAGATCGTGCTCGTCGAGCATTTTCGCCCAAGTGCTGTTGGCCAGTATCATCATTTCGCTGACCAGCGTGTCGATGGGCGAACCGCGCTCGCGCTTGGCCACGGCTACGCGGCCGTCTTCCTGCAGCCGCACGCTGTAGTCGTAGCGTTTGACGGTGTTTTCTTCAAAACGGTCGCGCTGCTTTTGCAATTCCTGCGCCAGCGTAAACAGATAAGCCAGATCGGCATGATGGGGAAAGGCGCCGGCCGCGGCTTCAGGCGAGATCCCGCCCGAGGGCGAACGGCTGAACAAGCATCTGGCGCGCACGGGGGTGTGCTCGCGGCGCGAGGCGGATGACTGGATTGCCTGCGGCTGGGTGCGGATCAACGGTCGGCCAGTGGAGATGGGGCAGAAGGTGATGCCGGGCGATGTGGTGGAGGTGCGGCAGGCAGCGCGAGCCCGGCAGCAGGACAAGGTGACGATCCTGCTGAACAAGCCGGTGGGTTATGTGAGCGGTCAGGCCGAGGACGGCTACCGTCCGGCGGTGACGCTGATCGACGCGCAGAGCCGCTGGGCTGGCGACACGAATCCACGCCGTTTCGAGCGCAGCCAGCTGCGCGGGCTGGCGGTGGCGGGCCGGCTGGACATCGATTCGGTGGGGCTTCTGGTGCTGACGCAGGACGGGCGCGTGGCCCGGCAGCTGATCGGCGAGGATTCGACCACCACCAAGGAATATCTGGTGCGGGTGCGCTATGGTGCAGTGGAGCGCAATGTGCAGGCGGCCTTCCCGCCGGATCGGCTGAAGCTGCTGCGCCACGGGCTCTCGCTGGACGGGCACAAGCTGAAGCCGGCGCAGGTGGACTGGGAGAACCCCGAGCAGCTGCGCTTCGTGCTGCAGGAGGGGCGCCACCGTCAGATCCGCCGGATGTGCGAGCTGGTGGGTCTAGCGGTGACGGGGCTCAAGCGCATCCGTGTGGGCAATGTCCTGCTGGGGCGCCTTCCGCCCGGCCAGTGGCGCTACCTGGGGTTGGACGAAAGCTTCTGAATGCTCCACGCCGGCGGCGATGCCGGCGAGCTTCTCGAATTCCGGCAGCGGCATGGGGGCGCCCAGCGCCTGGCCCTGGCCGTAGTCCACGCCGATGCGCTCCAGTGCCGGCAGCATCAGGTCGGATTGCACCGACTTGGCCACACTGGCAATGCCCAGTTCGTGCGCCAGCACGGTGAGGGTGCGCAGCACGGCCTGACCGGAACCCTGGTGGACGAGCGATTCGGTGAAGGTGCCGTCGATCTTCAGATAGGCCACGCCGATCTCGCCGATGGCCGACAGGTTCACGAAGCCAGCCCCCACGTTGTCCAGCGCGGCGCGCGCGCCCAGCTGGCGCAGGCCGCCAATCAGGCGCTTCATCATGTAGCCGTCCTGCATGGCCACGGTCTCGTTGATCTCGACGACCAGCTTGGGAGCGACCTGCTGGTAGCGGCGCACCTGGCTCAGCAGGTAGGTCTTGAAGGCTTCGTCGCTGAGCGCCTCGGCCGACAGGTTGAGCGAGATGAAGTCCAGGGCACGGAAGGCGCGTTCGTTCCTGTCCAGCCAGCGCAGGGTCTCGTTCAGCACCCAGCGGTCGATGGTGGCCATTTCGCCGCGGTAGATGGCGGCCTCGATCAGGCCGGCGGGTGAACGCAGGGTGCCGTCCGGGGGGCGATGGCGCAACAGGATCTCGCCGCCAAGCCGGTTGGATTCGCCCAGGCCGACCACGGGCTGGATGGCCAGCTCGAAATCGCGGAATTCCTTGGTCCGGCGCAGGCGGTCCAGCACCTCCATCTCGACCTGGTGACGCTGGCGCTCCCCTTCCTGCTCACCGTCCTGGAAGATGACGACCTGGTTGCGTCCCTTGCGCTTGGCCTCGCGGCAGGCGTTGTCGGCACGGTCGATCAGCTGGCTGCTGGTCTGGCCACGCAGGGCCGGGCTCATGCCCACGCTGGCGGTGACGGCAAAGCGCTTGGGCGCGATGACGAAGGGGCGGCCGGCAATGGCATCCAGGGCACGATAGGCCAGCAGGCGGTGCGGAGGCTCTTTGCCATTGAGCAGCACGGCGAATTCGTCGCCCCCCATGCGGGCAATCTCCGCATGCTCGCCCAGCCGGCTGCGCAGTCGGCGCACGACATCCACCAGCACCGTGTCACCGGCCTGATGCCCGAACACGTCATTGAGCACCTTGAAGCGGTCCAGGTCGATGTAGCAGAGGGACACCTGATCCAGCGTTTCATGCTCGTTCAGCAGTGCCTCGAGGCGCTTCTCCAGACCATGGCGGTTCAGCGCGCCGGTCAGCCTGTCGTGCTGGGACTCGTGGATGAGGTGGTGTTCGGCCTGCTTGAGCGCCGTGATGTCGGTAAGGCTGACGTCGTGACCGGTATCGGTCTTCTGGGCCTGTACCCGCAGCCAGCGATGGCTGCTCACCTTCTCCAGACGCCAGACGAAGTCGGCTTCCTCGAAGTTCTCCAGTTCCTGAAGGATGCGTTCGGCCAGATCCTGCGGGAAGGCGTCATTGAGAGCGGAGAGCGTGTCGACGTGAGCACGATCCAGCGAGGCGCTGTCACCAGCCAAGGGTGAGGCATCCGCACGCGCGCCCGGGGCCCGATGAGGGTCGATGCTGCCAGCCGGCACGTCGAACAGCCGCACCGCCACTTCGTTGTAGCGCTCGATGCGGTTGTCACGATCGAAGGACAGCAGGCCGATGGGCACGGCACGGTAGGTGGCCTGGTAGCGCCCCAGGGCCGTCATGGCGGCTTCCTGGCTGCGCAGCTGGCGCGAACGCTCGGCCGCCAGGTAGCCGATGACGGCGGTGGAGGCGTTCATCACGGCCAGCAGCGTGGTGGACTGCAGGTCCAGCCAGGGCAGCGGCGACTGGGTGATGCCCAGCAGGAAGAAGAGCGTGTTGGCAGCCGCCATCCCGTCCAGCAACGGGGTGCACAGGTACCAGACCGACATCACCGAGATGCGGCGGCTGAGGTTGACCACCACCATGCCGACCACGGTGACGACAATGGCACCGCCCACCAGGTACAGCAGCGTCTGGAAGATGTCGGGCGGCAGCAGGCCGGAGACCGCCAGCGCGAAGCCGGTGGCAATGTACATGCCATGCAGCCAGGTGCCGAAGCGGTGGCCCTGCAGCCGGGACTCCATCAGCCCCCACATCAGGGCGGCGCAGGCGCAGGGGAAGGCCATCTGGGCCATCTGCTCCAGACCCATGCCCACCACGCTGGAGGCCGAGCTGCCCAGCCAGAACTGGATGTAGCCGCCCCGCACCATCAGGAAGACGGCACGTGATCCCAGCCAGAAGGCCAGCAGCCGCACCACACGGATGTGCATCAGCTGCCCGGCCACGAAGGCGGTCAGCCCCAGCAGCGCCAGGATACTGCCCAGCAGCGTGCCCTGGGCCTCGATCTGGCGCTGTGCCTCGATGAAGCGGGTCTCGTCCCACAGGTTGAGCGAGAGCGCCGGGCCGGCGATGGACAGCTCCAGACGCAGTACGGCGGTCAGGTCATGTTCACCGCTGAAGCGGCGGTGGCCGGCCGGCAGGGGCAGTGGCAGCTCGGGCAGCGTGATGGCGAAGCCGGGCAGCGCACGGGCCGCGTTGACGGGTTCCTGCTCGTTGTTGAAATGCGCGTAGAGCAGCGCCTGGCCGAATTCGTCGAGGATGACGGCATCGCTGGGGCCCTTGTTGAGTGCCAGGGCGATGCCCATCATCAGCGCGGTCTGAACGGTGGTGATGAGCGCCAGGATGGTCGCCTTGGAGAACAGGTAGGCGCCGGATCTCAGGCCAACGGCCTTCTCCCGCAGGAAGACGTCCCGCTCCCCGATGAGGTCACGGATGGTGGCCGACATCCCGGAGAACGCCGCCCCGGTGATGAGAATGACCAACAGCTGCAGGGCCTGGCTGGAGTACTTGATGATCGGGGGAGTGGGGTTCTCCGGTGTCGGGGGAGTGGGCTCGGGGTAGTGGGGGACCGCGAAGCCGTCGCTTCCCTCGATCGCCTTGGTCAGCAGTCCCACGATGATGGGGAGCAGCAGCATGAAGGCGAGGTAGGACGGGTCGGCCGCCACGATCCGCAGCTGGCGCCGCACGAGGGTCGAGACCTGCCGGAGCACGGACTGCTGCTTGGGCGGCTTCTCCTGCGTCGCCGGTCCTGCGGTCGCCGCGGGAGCCCCTCCGCGCCGCGTCGAGGGCACCGTGGCCTCCATGTACTGACGCAGCTCCGCGGTGTGGTTGCGGATGAGGGCGTAGACATCGGCGTAGCCGTCCACGGCGGGAGGGTCGGGCAGGGTGCCCTTCGGGGTGTTGAGCAGCAGGCGGCCCTGAGCGGCGATCTCGTTGAGCCGCTGGCGGAAGTAGGGGAGCACCTCGCGGGGTGAGCCGTAGTAGACGGGCTTGCCGCCCGCTGCAAGGATGAGAACCTTGTCCGCGCGGTCGATGTGGTTCTCATTGTGGGTGACGACGACGACCGTGCGGCCGCTGTCACCCGGACGCGTCCCGTGAGCCAGGGAGGCCAGCAGGTCCATGACATCACGGTCCAGCTGGGGGTCCAGTCCGGAGGTGGGCTCGTCGAGGAACAGCAGGCTGGGGCGTGTCAGCAGCTCGATGGCGGTGGAGACCCGCTTGCGCTGGCCTCCGGAGAGCTTCTTGACCCGCTTGTCCACATGCGCGGTCAGGTCGAGGTCCTCCAGGACCTCAGCGATGCGCTGGCGCCGTTCGGCCCTGGAGACGTCCTTGGCGAAGCGCAGCTCGGCCGCGTACTCGAGGGTCTTGCGGACAGTGAGGGCGGAGTGAATGACGTCGCTCTGGGGGACCACACCGATCTTGTTGCGCATGACCGGGTAGTGCTCGTAGACGTCCAGCCCATTGAATAGCACCTGGCCCTCCTGGGCCTTCTGCTCGCCGGTGAGGGCCTTGAGCAGCGTCGACTTCCCGGCTCCCGACGGGCCGACGACGGCCAGCAGCTCGTTGCCCGGCAGGGAGAAGGAGATGCCGTCGAGCAGTGTCATGCTGCCGTTGTTGACGCGGAAGGTCAGGTCCTTGCCGACCAGCTCGCCGCCGGCTCCGCCTGCGACCTGGACCTCGCACAGCCCGTCCGGACTCAGGGCGATGAAGGTCGATCCCAGACCGATGAGCACGGGCTGGGTGACCTGGACCTGTGACACGCGCTGCCCGGCGACATAGAGACCGTTGGTGGATCCCAGGTCGGTGACGACCATGCCGTTGGAGGAGATGTCGATACGGGCGTGGTGCTTGGAGATGAGCGGGTCGTCCAGGACCAGGGTGTTGTCGGGCGCGCGCCCGATGGTGCCCGAGGAGGTGATGCGGAAGGACTTGAGCGTGTGCCGCGAGGTGGGGAAGGAGCCTGAGCCGGACGAGGACGCTGCCTGGGGGCTTCCGGAGGCCACGTAGGTGGCTGCTGAGGACGCCGAGCCCATGGCCTGTGGAATGGGCGCGGCCTGCGCCGAGACGGCTGCGGCCGGGGAAGGACCGGCAGGGCGCTGGAGGAGGGGGGCGGCTTGTGGGGCGGAGACCGCACTCGGCTGCGATGGGATGAAGGGAGTGCTCGGAGCGGATGGTACGGGCTGCCCTATTGGCTGTGACTGAATGAGAGCGCCGACTTGAGGCGCTCCGCCGGAGACGATCGGAGTGAGTCCCAGCGCCGGCCCCGAGGCGTCTCCCAGCTGGATCCGAGTGCCCTGATTCACAAGCGCCTCGCGCGTCACGGCCCCGTTGACGAGCATGCCGTTACGGCCCTGGCAGCTCACCGCCCACCCGGTTGGGGTCGGAGTCACCTGGAGGTGGGTGCGGGATACGAGAGGGTGGACGATCTGAACGTCGCTGTCCGGTGAGCGCCCCACGGTGAAAGGGGTGGTGAAGGTGTGGGGCTCCAGTGATGCCTGGGCGGAGAGGGAGCGCACGATGAGTGCGGGAGTGGGCAAGGCGCGGTCCTTCCAGAGGGGCGGGAGTGGGGCTCCGGCCACGATACTGGTGTTTCGCCGTCATCGCTAAGAGCGAGGGCTCCCCGGTGTGAGGTTGCCAACATGCAGGTAGTGCTCTCGGGTGGGAGGCGAGGCCTTGCGACGTGTCGATCAAACCAGTCACAGAGTGGTTGCATTGCTATCACGTTCGTATTGCGACTCAGGTGGTGAATGGTGTGAGAGGAGGCCCTGGCGGCTGCGCAGAATCGTTCGTCTGTCCGGTTCGATGCGCGACCGTCATGCTGGCGTGATCTCCTCGCGACCATCGCCTGGCGCTGACGGCAGTGCGGGGGCGGTCCTCCCGTCGAGACCGGGGCCGCCATGTTGATGGCGTAGGCTGGTGAGGCGCTTGCGCACGCCTCCGTAGCTCAATGGATAGAGCATCGGCCTTCTAATCCGCAGGTTGCCGGTTCGAGTCCGGCCGGGGGCACTGGCAGCCGGGGCTGAGAAGGTTGATATTCCGCGGACTATCGACCGTTCGGGCCGCTGGATCACGGAGGCGGCGAAGACGCGTCGCACTCATCGCCGCCCGCTTTAGCCGGCCTGGATGCCGCGGCCGGGGGCTGCGTTCCCGGCCCGCTTGAGGGGGCGGTTGCTCTTCTCGTACGAGAGCCGGTGCGCGCTCTCGGCGGTCACAGCGGGGTGACAGGGGGTTCTCACTGAGCACGCGACACCCGTGGTGCGAACTGTCGAGATCAATCGTCGACTCTGCTGCGCTGTGCTCATAGTGTTGGCACATGCCCGCTCCTGTCCCCTCGCGCCACTCCCAGGACGATGCACCCGTCTCCGCCCTGAGTCGCGCCCAGCTCCTCGATGTCCTGTCCGACCTGGTCCGGGACCTCGAGCGCCTCGACCTGGCCCTGAGTGCCGACGGCATCGAGGCTGCGCGCACGTTGCGCGACGGTCTCATCGGGCAGGTCCGTGACCAGGTGATTCCCCGCCTCCAGGATGCAGATATCCCGTCCATCGTGGTGATCGGGGGCTCCACGGGTGCCGGGAAGTCCACACTCGTCAACTCCGTGCTCGGCCAGGAGGTCTCAGCTGCCGGAGTGCTCAGACCCACCACTCGAACCCCGGTCTTGGTGACCAATCCCGAGGACATGGACTCGCTGTCCGAGCACCCTCTGACGCAGGTCTGCCGGCAGGAGGTCTCCGCTGCGATTCCGGCCGGCCTGGCTCTTATCGATGCCTCGGACCTGGACTCCGTGCACGAGGCCAACCGGGCTCTGGCCGGCAGACTGCTGGAGGCGGCCGATCTGTGGCTCTTCGTCACGACTGCGGCGCGTTACGGCGACCAGACGCCGTGGACGACGCTGGAGGAGGCCGCACGCCGTGAGACCCCCATCGGAGTGGTTCTCAACCGGGTGCCGGCGAGGATCCTGCCCGAGGTTCGTCGGGATCTCATCACCCGCCTGCAGGGACTGGGGCTGTCGGAGGCGCCCTTCTTCGTCATCCCGGACGCCGGGCCGCACGAGGGGCTCTTGACTGGGGACGGCGTGAACGAGCTGCGCGACTGGCTGCAGCTCCTCGCCGGCCGTCACCGCGCAGCCGGCCTGGTGCGTCGTACCGGCAGGGGAGTGTGGAGTGTTCTGCGCACCGACCTGGAGCGCTTGGCGGACGACGTCGACGCCCAGAACGCGGTGGCCCAGGCGCTGGAGAGGACGTGCCAGGACCTGAGGGAGTCCGCCATCAAGGCCTTGAGTGCGGACATCAGGGCCGGCTCTGCAGGCCAGGGCGCCACAGCCACCCGGTGGATCACCCTGGCCTCCTCTGGAGGTCCGCTGGCCTCCCTGGCTCAGGGGGGCAGGCTGCGCAGAGGATTCCTGGGACGGGCTGACAAGGCTCGCGCCGAAGGACTCTCCCAGCTGGCCGACGACGCCCGCCAGGCCCTGGCCAACCAGCTTCAGGCCGCTATCGTCGCCTTGAGCACCGAGGCTCAGAGAGCCTGGGCCGAGGTGGGTGCCGAGGAGCATGCGCACAGAATCCTGGGTCAGGGTGATGACGCGGCCGTGACCGTCGACGCCTGGGTCGGCTACCTGGAGGCTAATATCGAAAGCCCGCAGGACATCCGTAGACTGAGTCCCGCCAGTGTCATCGATCTCCTCATCGCCGCGGCAGCCGGTGTTGACGGGGCCATTTCAGCCGCCAGACGTCTGGGGCTGGAGGAGCAGACCGCTCAGGCGGGTGCTCTCCTGGTGGAAGCAGTCACGGAGGCGCTGACTGCCACAGTCCCCAAGGGGGCGGCCACCTCGCTCGCCCCCGCCCCCGGGTTCGCCGCTGCGCTGCGTCTGCGCTCGGGCGAGCTCAAGCCCTTCACCCGTCCCGGAGCCACAGCATGAGCCATTCCGACACCGTCCCTTCCACCTCCTCCGACCAGGGAGGTTTCGAGGTGCTCGACGCCGAGCACCTCGATGCTCGCCTGAACGCGGTGCGAGATGCCCTGCGCTTGTGTCCTACGGAGGTTCCTGCCTCCCTGTCGATCCCTGCTCACAAGGCACTCGATGCCGTGGCCCAGCGTCTGGCGCTGGGAGTGGATCACACCGTCGTAGCGCTGTTCGGGGGGACCGGCTCGGGCAAGTCGTCGCTGTTCAACGCCTTGACCCAGCTGAACTTCGCTGATGTCGGTGCGCGTCGACCCACGACGTCGCGGGCTGCCGCCTGCTCCTGGGGTGACGACGCCGGTCCGCTCCTGGACTTCCTCGGGGTCTCCTCGGAACGGCGAATCCGGGGTGACTCGATTCTCGACGCCGATGACCAGGGAAGCATGTCCGGCCTGGTCCTGCTGGACGTTCCCGACTACGACTCAGTGACGACGGAGCACTCCTTGCAGGTGGATCGCCTCGTTCCGCTGGCCGACATCCTCGTGTGGGTGGTCGATCCTCAGAAGTACGCCGACGCGGCCCTGCACGACGGCTACCTGCGCGGCCTGGGGGCCCGTCAGGAGGACATGCTCGTCCTGGTCAACCAGGTGGACACCCTCCCGGAGAGTGGCTTGGCGAGCCTGCTGGACGACGTCGGGTCTCTTCTCAAGGACGACGGGCTCAGCCAGGTTCAGGTGCTCCCGGTATCGGCTGTGCGCGGCGACAATCTCGACGTCGTGCGCAGCATGCTGCGCCAGCGCGTCGCACGGGAGTCCAACGCGGCACGCACGGCCTCGGCCGAGCTCGACGCGATCACCCGTCGTCTGCGTCCCACGGTGGCCCGCGACAAGGTGGAGCTCGATGCCGAGCTCACCGAGGAGACCACCAAGGTGCTGCTGCAGGCTTCCGGCGCCCAGGCGGTGGAGGACTCGGTGAGGGCCGGGCTGTCCAGGGTGCTTCCCAGGGCCCTGGCCCGTCCCGAACCACCCTCGCGCACCGCAGTGTCCTCGGCCCACTCCACCTGGGTCCACCGCACCTCACAGGGACTGCCGCCCACGTGGGCCCGGAGCATGGAGGCCTCCGTCGTCTCCCCGGAGACCTTGGCGGGGCAGACCGCCGAGGCGGTCGGTTCCGTGCCGCTGCCAGGGCATCGCCAGCCGGTGATTGACCTGTTGTGGTGGGGAGGCCTGCTCATGGTGCTCGGCGGGATGTTGTGGCTGTCCGTCTCCCTGGTGCGAGAGGGGCTCGAGGTTCTGCACCGCAGCATCGAGATCGTCCCGGTCTGCCTTATCGTCCTCGGGCTCATGGCGGTCCTGATCGCCGCGGTGCGCCGGCGCAGCAGGGCGCGCCGTGAGGCGGAGCGCTATGGGCAACGGGTGCGTGCCCGCCTGGAGTCCGTGGTTGAGCGGGGACTGAGCCGGCCCGCTGCCAAGATTCTGGAGAAGCATCGGGTGCTGCAGTCCGCTTTGGGGCTGTAACCCCGTCTTTGCGAGACCACCCAGTGGCCACAGCCCTCGGATTGCCCTCCTGGGAGACTCGTGCGGGGAGTGAGCTCGGGGCCCGTTGGGCATCTGGTGGGCGGGTCGAGCACCGTTGTGGTGCAGGGGGCGGCAGAGCGCCGCCCGCCCACAACCAAGGAGCCCCTCATGACTCGTCAGCTCGACCTCACCGTCCAAGGCGTCGTCGGAACCAATCCGGTCCTGTCCCGTGTCGGGGACAATGCCCGTCCTTACTGCCGCTTTCGCGTTGCCGTCACCCCGACCTACCGCACTGAGCGGGGGTGGAACAACGCCGAGACGATCTGGTTCACCGCTAAGGCGTGGGGGCAGCTCGCCGCCAATCTGAGTCACTCCCTGCACAAGGGGGACGCAGTTCTGCTCACGGGACGTTTCTCCCAGGAGTCCTGGGAGAACAACGGCAGGAGGCACGAGACCAACGTCATCACGCTTCAGGCCGCTGGGCACGACCTGACCAGAGGAGAGTCCCGCTTCGCGCGCGTGAGAGCCGTGGAGTCGGCGCCTTCCGCGTCCTCGGGCGTTGGAAGCGGTGATGCCGAGCTCGAGCCGGGTTCTGACGAGCACCTCTCCTCGGATCACTGGGACGTCGAGGCGGCAGCCTCGGGCGCCTCGGCTTCAGAGGCCTGGCGAGCAGCTCCTCAGGGCCCCACTGAGTCCACTGAGCTCGGCGAGTCCAGCGCGACGTACGTAGAGAGTCCTGGCTCTCTCGTCATTGATCCAGCCTCGGCGCGGACCGAGGAGCAGACCGGGGGACCGTGGCCCATGTACGAGCTCGCCGATGATCTCGTCGAGCAGGCTATCGGGGTCAGCTGACGTCGGAGTGCGCGCGCAAGAGGTAGTCGAGGTCTGCGGGATGGGCGACCTCGAGCACCTCGATGAGGATGCGGGTCACCAGATCGGCGGCCTCGTCTCCGTCGGACAGCAGCCTGGCGAAGACGTGATGACTCTCCTGCCAGCCGATCGCGCCCAGGATCCTGCGCTCGGTGGGGCCAAGCAGTACCCGCCCCTGTGCATCGAGCTCGGGTAGGGAGACCTCGATGCCGTCGGTGCGTCCGACGAGGACTACGCCCGGCAGGTCCGGGGAGGCAACAGGGGGAGTGGACAGGGGCAGTCTCGACAGCAGCTGCGACCAGCGCCCCTGGGGAACCAGCTCCTCGGCCTTGACCATGGGGACCGGAGCCGTCAGGAGCAGGGTTCCGCCAGATGGATCAATGACGGCCTCGACAGCTTCTCCCCGCCGCGCGAGCGGCCTGCACACCTCGTCGAGGAACCGGGCCAGCGACGAGGTGAAGCCTGCCCAGGAACCCAGGTCGACGCGATCCTCGAAGGCACGTGACAGCGCGGGCGACAGGGAGATCTCACTCATGATCGCAAGCCTAGGGCGCGTTCCCGGCGAGTGTTTGGAGCGTGGGGCTCTCGAACTCTGTGATCACAGGAGGATCACACCTCGTCCCGGACATCACAAGCCACATCGATGCTGGGCGTGTCACGGCGGGAAAATGGCGTGTCGGCGCATACGGTGGCCGTAACGCCATGAACCCGAGTGCCGTGCTCGGGGCGCAGCAGGGGAGCAACGAGCAGATGATCCGCTTCAACCACGTCTCGAAGGTCTATGACCGGGGGATGCGTCCGGCGCTCGACGACGTCGACATCAAGATCAATCGTGACGAGTTCGTGTTCCTTGTCGGCGCCTCGGGATCGGGCAAGTCGACCTTCCTGAGGCTGGTCATCCGGGAGGAGCGCCCCACCAAGGGACGCATCCACGTCCTGGGACGTGACCTGTCGAAGATCTCCTCGTGGAAGGTGCCCCAGCTGCGGCAGGAGATCGGCTTCGTCTGCCCGAGTGATCACCACTTCACGGTGATGTTCTCTGAGGAGGCGGAACTCCCAACCGAGTGGGAGTGCCAGCGCTGCGGCAAGATCGCGGCCCGTGCCGACGGGACCCAGCCGGAGGAGAAAGAAGTGAAGCCACCGCGTACCCACTACGACATGCTGCGAGAGCGTCGTTCGATCCCGGAGCTGGAGGAGCTGATGGCCGAGAGGCTGGCCCTCCTACGTGAGGAAAGTTGAAGACGATAGATTCGCGGCATGGCTGAGAACCGGGTCGCCGTCTACCTGGACTTCGACAACATCGTCATCTCCCGGTACGAAGCGGTCCATGGGCGTACCCGTTGGCGGGCCGACCAGGCTCGTGACCAGGCCATGAATGCCGCCTCCCCCAACGAGGTGGCACGCCGCCTCGACGAGGCCCGGATCAATGTGGGGGCGATCATCGACTACGCCACCTCGTTCGGGACGGTGGCTTTTACCCGGGCCTACGCCGACTGGTCGGTCCCGGCGAACGCGGCTTACCGGCCGCAGCTGGTGAACCGGGCAGTCAACCTGACCCAGTTGTTCTCTACCTCTGGCACCAAGAATGGGGCCGACATCCGGTTGTCGATCGACGCGATCGACGACCTGTACCGGCATGCGGACCTCACCCATGTGGTGATCGTGGCCGGGGATTCCGACTTCATCGCGCTCGCGCAGCACTGCAAACGGCTCGGGCGCTACGTGGTGGGGATCGGGGTCGCTGGGGCCACCAGCAAGGCCCTGGTCGCAGCCTGCGACAAGTTCACTCACTACAGCGACCTGCCAGGCTTGCCGCATCCCAGAACAGAGCCGGCTGACGACCCGGAACCGGTGGACCTGCCGAAGCCGGCCAAGGCTAAGAAGAAGACGAAACTC
>ERZ773267.1416-NODE-1416-length-13332-cov-4.896965_pt1 | contig 13332 bp, 14 predicted proteins | sample MGYA00511959_ERZ773267 | MGnify/ENA primary metagenome ERZ773267 (study PRJEB29015, sample SAMEA2738165) | human oral metagenome | biome: human oral; feature: human-associated habitat; material: saliva | place: China | collected 2240 ... | reverse complement strand
CAAAAACACCAGCACCTCTCTGTTCTAACTCAAGCATACCATCTAATCGCCCTCCGCGGCTTTCTAAAATATCTCGCCAAGCGCGAAATCAAATCTCTCAACCCCTCTCTGGTCGATTTGCCCCGCGCTGTTCATAAACAAGTTACTTTTCTGCATTATGATGAGGTTGAGCGTCTGCTCTCTGCTATTCCTCTCGACACCGAAACCGGACTACGCGACCGCGCCATCATCGAGCTACTCTTTTCTGGCGGTTTACGGGTTTCTGAATTAGTCAAACTCAATCGTGACTCCATCAACCTCGAACGCCGCGAATTTATGGTTCGCGGTAAAGGCAGCAAAGATCGTCCTATTTTTATCTCTGAGGCCGCTGCCGAGCGCGTTCAGAACTATCTTGATGCTCGGACCGATTCTCTCCCCGCTCTTTTCTTAAATAATAGTCGAAACAGCGGCACTGTCGACACTTCTGGCGACTTCCGTCGTATCAGCCCCCGTTCCATCGAACGCCTCGTTGCTCGCTATGCTCGCCTCGCCGGTATTACTAAACACGTCACCCCCCATACTCTTCGACACTCTTTCGCTACTGACCTCTTAATCAATGGGGCCGACCTTCGCGCCGTCCAAAGCTTACTCGGCCATGCCAACATCGCCACCACCCAAATCTACACTCATGTCACCGACACCCACTTGCGTGAAGTCCACGAAAAGTTCCATTCCGCAACTAGCTAATTAAAATTAAGCTTTCTAGCCACTTTTGTAACAACAAAACCACTACCAATCCACTCACTAAAAACGGCGCAAAGTGAATCTTACGACGTTTCCCTAGCTGCGGCAACATCACCACGCTAGCCAATAAATTAGCTACCAAAAGTTCCCCTAGCGCCAACCACCAACTCCCTAGCACCAAACTAATCGCCAGACATAATATCCAATCGCCGCCGCCCACCCACTTCTCCTCCGACACTCTATATAATAAATAGTAAATACCAGCTAAAATCGCTACCCCGCCCAAAAAGCTCCAGATTTTCGCCCAACCAAGTTCCCCGTTCGCCAACAAATAACCCTGTTTTACCACTGCATAAATCGCTCCCACCACTACGCTAGCATATAATAGCTTTGTCGGCATTTCCCCCCATTTAGCGTCATAAAGTGCCAATCCAGCCATTATTACCATCATGATTAGCAAAATCCCTAGTAGTACTATATTACCCCACCCAATTAGAACCGGCTCTAGCCAAAACTTCAGCCCCATTAGCCCAAAAACTATCGCCATCCCCACTTCTGCTACTAGTTCCATCCAGCCAATCTTCGCTCCACACTTTCGGCACCGCCCCTTCAACATTAGCCAAGACACTACTGGCATATTATCGCGCCATCTCAATTGATAACCGCATTTTAAACATACTGATCTCGCCCCTAGTTTCTTCCCTTGGTTCTTATAATAAATCCGCCACACCTGGCACGCCATAAACGACCCCATCATCGATCCTGTAATCGCTAGTGCTATAATCCCCCAAATTTCCATACCTGTCATACCTATCTATTCTAGCACGTTCACTCTAAAGCAAAACCAAAAAGAGGGCCAAAGCCCTCTTTTTGCACTCTAATTTTTAATTAGATATTGTGGCAAAGCACACCACCTTGCTCTAACTTGTAAAGCAAAGCGATTTTGCGATCACCAGTTGAATAAACTGCAGTCTCACCATCACAGGCAGCATTTGTTACTACGTTAATCTTATGTCCACCAGTCGTAGCTTGGTCGTTCCAAGTTATCCCAGTTTTCTGACCTTTAGTACAAGTTTGACCATTCTTCTTCGATCCAGGAGTACAAGCCTCAACATTAATACCATAAGCCGTACCATCTGGGTCAGCAAATTTATCCTTCGTTCCATCCTGAACTAGAAGATATTTAGCATAAAAATACTGCCAGCTGCCACGTGCGAAACCACTTATTTCGCTATCCGTATACTCTTTTTTACCCTCAAAACTTGCTGTCCCAGTTGGGTTCGATCCAGTATTGTTTGATTGATAATTCGTCAGAGCTGCTGCCATTCTTGACAAGTCATCCCGACGCTGTGTATCGCGCTGTGAGCGACCAAGCGCTGGCAAAGCAATAAAGACCATCAAGAAAATCAATGCCGCAATCGCAAGCACCAACACGACCTCAATGATCGTAAAGCCTTTTTTAGAGTTAATTTGGCGTTGTTTCATATCCTTCCTTTCTTTATTCAGCACTTTCGACCGAAGCCTTCAGTGCAATAACGCTTATTCTTATAATAACGGTTTCTTTAATAAAATCAAGTGCTAAAACCCAGCCTACTTAATGCTATTCACTAGAGAATAAATTGGCAGTAGCACCGCCCCAATCATCAACGCTGCCATACCCCCTAACATCAACATCAACATCGGTTCAATCATCGTCGAAATAGTTCGCACCTGTTCTTCTACCTCGTCCTCATACACCTTAGCCGCCTTTCCCAACATCTCATCTATCTTCCCAGACTCTTCCCCAATTCCCGCCATCTGCGGCACTAATGGCAGTATATAATCTCTATCCATCAGCGCTGCGCTCAGAGCTTTGCCTCCCTTCACCTTGTCCACCACAATCTTAATCTGCTCATTCAATACCACGTTATTGATTGCTTCACCAGATATCGACAGCGTATCCAACATTGCTACGCCAGTCGAAAGCAGAATTTGCGCCGTCCTTGCAAACCGCGCCATATACATCTTTCTAAACAAAACTTTAAATACTGGCACGTTTAACTTCACGGTGTCAAAAAATTTGGTCCCCGCTTCCGTGCGGCCAAACTGAATCAGCCCAAAAACTCCTCCAACCGCTACAATTATCACCAACCACCAAAACGCTACTATAAAATTTGAAAACGACACCACCACAGTTGTAATTCCCGGTAAAGGCTTGCCTAAATCCTTGTAGAGTTGTTCCACTTGCGGCACAATCGTTAGCATCAAGTACACCATCACTAAAATAATTACCGCTAAAACAATCGCCGGATAAATCATTGCCCCGCGGATCTTTGACATTAGCGCTGCGTCTTTTTCCTGTTGTTCAGCCAAGCGTTTCAAGGATTCATCTAATGTACCGCTCATTTCGCCCGCTCTCACCAATGCTAAATACACATTGTTAAAAATCCTCGGGTATTTCGCACAGGAATCACCAAACGTCTTCCCTCCTTCTACATTCAAGAGCAAATCTTCAATCACCGCCTTCATTGCCTTATTCTGAGTTTGAGCTACCACTGTTTTCAAACTAGTAGCAATCGGCAAACCAGCCCCAATCAAAGTTGCAAACTGACGTGTAAAGACTAGCTTATCTTTTGTTGTAATCCGGTTCGAAAATTTTTCAAAAAAACTTGCATTTTCTTCTTTAATTTGATCTGGTATATAGCCCTGCTCGAGCAGCAAACGCCCCGCCGCTTTTTCATTCTCCGCCTGAATTACCCCCTTTGTCAATTTTCCAGTTTTACTCTCTTTTGCCCGATAATTAAATCTTTTCATTTTACCCCTTTGCCAACCTATCAAATTCTGCAAAGTCCACCGCAAACTCTCTCGCTACATCATAAGAAATCACCCCCTCTTTAATCATTTTAACCAAAGTCCGATCCATCGTCTGCATCCCTTGCTCAGCCCCAGTTTGAATCACCGTATCTAGCTGATGAGTCTTTCCCTCACGAATCAAACTTCTCACCGCTGGGTTTGCCACCATAATCTCCGCCGCCACCACTCGACCACCACCAATCGCCGGCACTAAACGTTGCGAACAGACTGCCATCAAAATATTTGACAGCTGTGAACGCACTTGCGGCTGCTGATGCGCCGGAAATACGTCAATCATCCGATCGATCGACTGAGCAGCTGAGTTAGTATGCAAAGTTGCAAAAACCAAATGTCCAGTTTCAGCAATTGTAATCGCCGCACTCATCGTTTCCAAATCGCGCATTTCGCCAATCAATACTACATCAGGATCCTGCCGTAAAATTGATTTCAAAGCTCTACTAAACGAAAAAGTATCGTAATGGACTTCTCTTTGTACTACCATCGAGCGCTGTGATTTATGCATAAACTCAATCGGGTCCTCAATTGTAATAATATGCAACGCTTTTTCACGATTAATTTTATCCACTAGCGCCGCCAAAGTAGTTGATTTACCCGATCCCGTTGGACCAGTCACTAAAATCAACCCTCTAGGATACTCCGCAAAGCTCGACACCACTTGCGGCATTCCCAGTTCAGAAACTCCCTGAATTCGATTCGGAATTAACCGAAAAGCCCCCGCCAAATTACCCTGTTCGTGAAAAGCATTCACCCGAAACCGCCCCAAACTACCAAACGCAAAAGAATAATCTATTTCTTTGTCTTTCAACAAAGCTTGTTGCTGAGCCTCATCCATCGTCGCAAACAGCAAACCTTCCAAAATTTTCTCTGTCAAAGCCGGAATCCCCGCAATCGGCGTCAACGCTCCGTCAATCCTCAAAGCTGGTGGCAATCCCACTTGAAGATGTAAATCTGAAGCTTTTCGCTTCACGCACTCCTCTAATAGAGTCTCTATCCGGAGATTCGGCGCCACAGCCTGTCCCTGCCCACTATTTTCCATAATTATAGTTTACCATAAACTTTATTAAAACCTCAAATCTCATATTTTGTCTTTTCTCCTCCTTGCCGCCTCGACCTTTCCCTATTATTAATAATTAAGCCAAATCACTCGCCACCCGGTCAACTTCGTTAATGGTCGTCACGCCAGATAAGGCTTTGAAAATCCCATCCTGGCGCATTGTCACCGTCCCCTTCATTTTCGCCACCCGCATAATATCACTCGCCGTGGCTTGAGCAATAATCAATTTTTGAATATCGTCATCCACGTCGATCGTCTCATATAAACCAGCTCTACCCGCGTAGCCATCTGGAGTGTCTTTATCTTCCACCCCCTTTACCAATGTATAAGAAGCTTGTCCTGCTAACGGCAAACCACTATAACCTAAGTCTTCCGACACGGCAGCCACTTCTGCCATCGTTTTTGGCAACAAACTCCCCACTACAGCGTCTATCTCGCTAGTCTCCACCTCATTCGATTGATACGCTTCTCTCTTCTTCTGCACCCTCCGCACCAAACGTTGACCAATCACTGTATTTAAAGTTGAAGCTAACAAAAACGGCTCAATCCCCATATCCAAAAGACGAGGTAAAATACCCGCCGCCGAATTCGTGTGCAAAGTCGAAAGCACCAAGTGCCCCGTCAAAGCCGCCTGTACAGCCAAATTCGCCGTCTCCGAATCACGAATTTCCCCCACCATTACTACATCTGGGTCTTGCCTTAAAATCGACCTTAGTCCCGACGAAAAAGTCAAACCAGCGTCTACATTTACCTGAATTTGGTTAATCCCATCCATTTTATACTCAACCGGGTCCTCCAAAGTCACAATATTAATTTTTTCACTCTTAATCTTCGTAATCAAAGCATATAGCGTAGTTGATTTTCCCGAACCAGTCGGTCCCGATGTCAAAATCATACCATTCGGTTTCGAAATCCCTTCCGTCACCATCCTCAGCGCCCGACCCGTCATGCCCATTTTTTCAACTTCCATCGCCGTACCTGTCTTATCCAACAAACGAATTACTACTTGCTCACCCCATACTACTGGCGAAGTCGCAATACGCAAATCAATCTCCTTCCCCCCTACCAAAACTGTAAACTGACCATCTTGCGGAATTCGGTGTTCATCAATCTTCAAATTAGCCAAAATCTTAATTCTTGAAACCAAAGCCGGCTCCACCGATTTCGGTAAATCCATAATTTGCCTCAACACCCCATCAATCCTACATCGAATCACCAGAGCATTTTCTAATGGTTCAATATGAATATCCGATGCCTTAGATTTCGCTGAAAAATCGAGAATTGTCGTCAAAGCTTTCGAAATCGGCGAATCCTGCGTAATCGTCTTAACCGACGCCCCCAGCTGCATCCTCTTTTCTTCCTCAGCCTCTTGCGCAACTTCTTTAACGCTCGAAAAATCTCCCCGATACTGTGCCAAAACCGCTCTAATGCCCTTTTCTGACGCCATCACCCCGTGGATCGAACGCTGCGTGACACTCGAGAGATAGTCCATCGCCTGCACATTTGAAACATCCAGCATTGCTACAATTAGCTGACCATTCTGCTCCCCCACTGGGATCGCCATCGTTCTCTCTGCCACATCTCGCGGCAAACTCTGCAGAATCTCTTGATCCATCTCAACATTTTTCAAATCAATATAAGGTACCCGCATCATCACCGCCGTCGCATGTGCTGCCGTTTCCTCGTCTAAAGCTTTCTTCCTGATCAAAGTCGCCAATAACGACTGTTTAGTTTGCCCAACTTCCTCTTGCACCGCCCCCACTACAGACCGGTCTATCAATCCCTCATTGATTAATAGCTGCACTACTTTTTGTTGCGCATCTTTCGTCAGCAGAGCCATTATCTTTCCTCTTTGTTATCTGCCTGCGTCGCCGTGTTTTTAACTTGTTTAGTATCCGATTTCTTGTTTTTCTCTTTCTCTTCTGCATCGGTTTTTTCTGCTTCTTTTTCCTTCGACGCCCCATTGCTCTCTTCCGTTGCCTGTCCACAGGCCACTAATTCTGCCTGATCCAAAATCCCATTCTGGTCCACATCTTCACAACTCCCAACGTAAACCTCAATTGTCGGATTTACCGCCTCGTTATTAAAAATCTCCGGATCTGGCTCTTTTAGCTCACTACTTACGGCTTTAATAGTTTTGATTTTTTCATATTTAAGATCTGGATCCCCTAATATAAAATTCAAAGAAGTCGCCGCAACCAAAGTGCCAATCGCCGCCACTATCCCAATCATGATGATATCCGACTGTTTCATTTCTTATTCTCCTTAGCTTCCTCTGCCTTCTTAGTCGCATAAACGATCTTTGAATCTTCATTTATCTGTTTTTTATTTGTGAAATACGCTACTGCCTGAGCCGATAAAGTCAATTTATTATCCTTACTCCACTCAATCGTAGCCGAACTAATTTCAAACGTCCTAATCGAGCGTTCAATATTATTAAGCACTGCTAGAGTCACATTGCTGCTTGCTTCTACCGACAAAGTCACTGGTATCGTACCCAAACCTTTAATTTGACTCGTCGTCGACGAACCACTTGGCGCAATCGACTCTGGCTGCCACCGTGAAATCAGAAAAATCTGATTCAAGCTGGACATCAATGCTTCATCATTCTGTTGCGCAGGTAAAGCATCCGGAATCGCCCTTAAAGCTGAACACATTTTTGCCATATATAAGCTGTACATCCTTTGATCATCTGATTTTGCCTGGTCATATTCTTTACTAAAATCAATAATTTTGCCATTCTCATCTTTACACCCCGCTAAACTCTCCCTTCCAGTCGCTTCCAAATTACTGTTTTTTGCCATCTTTCTCATCACGTTATAACGTAAACTGCCTTCTATCTCGTCCAACGCTACCTCATCTGGATTGCAATTTTTCAATTCTTCATCCGAATATTTTCCATCTCCATTCTTATCCACACAAACCCCAACATTCTTAATAGTTTTTTCGTAATTGCTAAGTACTATATCTTTTTCGCCGATAATCTTACCGTTAAACATCATCGTTTTAATAAAATAAATACTCAGTACGATACAAGTACCTAAAGCCAACGAAGCTAGTAGCACCGCCAAAATAATATACTGCTGCGACTGCGAAATTTTTAATCTTTTTCCAATTGCTAATTTCACCGCCATTATTTCTTACTCCCACTCCTATTAGTTTCGTTATTCGAACAAGCCGTGTCACCGTCCGGACAATCCACCGCTTTCTCCGCAAACATGCCCTCAATTTGACGATAAGAATCGGTCACGTTCTGTCCAGCTGGACCAATCGCCATCACGTGTTTATTCTTGAATAAGAAAATTTCTGGGTTCAAATGAATTCGAGCCGAAAATCTCAAAACCAAATTCCCGGTTGAGTCTCTCCCGTTTGAAGAATCCTGAATTTCTACACCTTCACTAGCTAGTTTACAATTATTCTCCGCTGACCACTTCACTTTTTTTCCAGATTCCACTCCCGCATATCTAATACATTCGCTCTTAAAATGCGGTACCTGACTAATTTCTCCACTAGTTGTAAGATATTTCTTCTTGTACCACTCTTCAAATTGCGGCGTACGGTAAATTTTTACTTCATCATTCTCTGGCATCTTTTTCTTCGTTTTTACAGTATTACAACCTTTCTTACCTCTCTGCCAAATCGCATACACGCTACCATTTTCCACAAACACACTACCGTTTTCATCCGCTTCTTTTATGCAACGCGCTGGGATTATATTTCCCTTCGCATCAACATAACGACCATAATCATAGCTCATCAACGCAACCCCCTTTTTGAAAGATTCCAAAACCCGGTAATCGATCAACGGCTCCTTACCAGCATCTGCTTGCCCCTCAAACATCAATGTGCTTTCTTCCAAATTAACATTTAATTCTGAAAGAGAAATTTTATCTTCCCCCTTTGGCAACAACACCCCCAACACATTAAAAATCCTCGACAAAACCTTTTTCTTTGCACCAATCTTCGACAATCCGTCCAACTGACCCTGAATCGTTAAAAACTCTTCCATCCCATCATAATTATTGATTTTTGTCGACATCGTCTTAATACGATTATCTTGGCCGCTAATCGCCACTTGCTGTGCACCAGCAATACCCGCCAGCAAAACCACAATCCCTGCTGAAGCCGCTACTACCATGATACAAACAAAAATCACTAGATTACGAATTTTCATCGCCTTAATCATCTCATTTTTGACCGAAGGCACTAAATTAATTTCAAACATTATTCATTGCTCCTCTCTGCTAATCCGATCACCACTGCAAACTCACTCGCCACGCTAATTAAAGCCTGTTGTTGTTCCTGCGTTACTCTTACCATTTGCCAAGGATTTCCTTGCGTCGTCGGAACATTAGTTTTAACCTCTAAATATTCAGCAATAAACGGTATCACTCCCGCAAAACCTGACAATATAATCCCGTCCATCGACGCATTCACGTACTTATTCTGGAAGAAACTCACCGACTTAGTCAACTCATTGGCATAATTTTCCAAAACCGAATCTAACGCTCTAAAAACCTGTCCTTCCAGCTTATCTTGAGCTAAACCAAATTTCAAAATAAACTGTTTCGCCTGATCCGGCTGAACCGACAAGGAATTCGCCACTGTCTTCACCAAAAGAGATAAGCCACCTGGAATTGAACGGACTAACCGCGGCGCTCCCTTATAAATCACCACTAAATCAGTCGAATTTTCACCTAAATCTACGATCATTCTCGCTTCTTGCACACCCACCGGCGCCAAAGCTCGCGCCATTGCGATCGGCTCCGGCTCCTGAGCAATCACGTTAAAACCTAAATTTTCTACAAGATCCATGCAAGCTTCCGCATAATCCTTTGCTGTTGACGAAATCAAAACCTCCGCCTTCGTCGGGTCCTGCGGGCTAGTCCCCAAAATCACATAGTCCACCTCTGCGGCATCTTCCGCCATCGGAATATATTTATCTAACTCATATTTCAAGGTTTTTTCAATTTCCTTCACCGGCAAATTCTCTGTTTCTATAATCGCCGTATACGTCTTACGCGCTGGCAGTCCTAAAGCAATATTTTTTGTCGTGATCCCCGCCTGTTTTACTGCCCCCAAAATAGTCTCCCCCAACTTTTTCTTACCAGTATCACTACCATCCTGCGTAATTCGCGAGTCAATCGGCACATAAGCATACTTCTGCAAAACCCAACCCTTACTCGCATCGCCAGAAAGCTGCACCAATCTGATGGCATTAGTTCCTATATCCAATGCAAAGAAGCCGCCCACTCCATGTAATAAACTCATGCCTTTATTTTAACATAAGTTTTTTGAAAAAACAGTCTTTTTAACTTTTTTATTTCAACCAATAAAATCTCTCAACATTTCCAAATCTTCCCGCTACTAAATTATCTCGTTTTTTAACAATCACAAAACCTTTTTCTTTCAACCAACGCTCAAACTTTTTGATAATCTCCCGTCTTATTTTTTCATTTTTTACAATTCCCTGCCTTAATTGTCCTGGCTCCGCCTCAAATTGCGGCTTTAGCATTACCAAAAAATCCGTTCCCGAACTTGCGAAATCTTTTTTGGCCTTCAGCAAAATCTTTCTTAAACTCACAAAAGAAACGTCCGCCAAAATTACCTCCACTCTTCCTACTTCATTCCTCTTTACATCAAAAATATCAGTCTTCTCTCTGAGATTTACTCGCTTATCATATCTGAGTGGCGCCTTCATCTGCTGCGTACCTTTTTCAATAGCAATCACTTTCACTGCCCCTCTTTCCAAAGCAATTTCCGTGAACCCACCAGTTGAAGAGCCAATATCTAATACCGTTTTACCGCGCAAATCAAAATCAAACGCCCGCACTGCCGCCGCTAATTTATCAGCCCCTCTACTTGTTTTTGCGTTCGCGATAGGCATACGTTTCAGTATCTACCGATATCACATCGCCAGTCTTGATAAAAGCTGGTACTTTAATCACTAAACCCGTCTCTAAAGTCGCGTCCTTCATTACTGATGAAGTCGTATCACCCTTCACGGCAGTCTCTGTATAAGTCACTTCCAGCCAAAGATTTTTTGGCAAAGTCAAATTAATCGCCGTCCCATTATAAAACTGGATTTCCATCTCGTCACCATCCCGCATAAAATCTTTCGCGTCACCCACCATCTCCGCCAAAAGTTCGTACTGTTCGAACGTCTCTGGATCCATGAAATAAAATTTTTCTTCATCTGTGTACAAATATTGAACTTTTCGTGTCGTCACCTCAGCTGGCTCAATTTTCTCCTGGCCCTTGAAAGTCTTCGGCAACAATGCCCCCGTCACCAAATTTTTCACTTTCACATTCACAATTGAACCTCCCCGCCCCATCACTTTTTGCGAATATTCTATTACCTTAAACGGCTGTCCATCCAAAGTAATTAAAGTATTTTTCTTTAAATCTGTTGGTCCGTACATCAAACCTCCTCTTAACTAGCCGATACAAACGGCAACAAGGCTAAATGACGCGCTCGCTTTACAGCTACTGCTAACTGACGTTGCTGCTTAGCCGACAAGCCGGTTTTAGCAATTGGCTCAATCCGCCCATAAACATCAAGATAACGTTGCAAAGTTTTGACATCGCGATAATCAAAGTATAAATTTGGATCATTTTTCATCCTTTTCATATTTCTCTCCTCTTATTTTACTTAAAATGGAATTTCACTCAGATCGATCGGTTCATCCGGGATATCGTCTGGCGCCACCTCGGCATCTGACATTGCTTCATCTGCCCCTGTATTAGTGTTCTCATAATTGCGCGTTCCCGCATCGCGATCAGTTCCACCTAAGAAATTAAAATCCTCTACCACAATTTCTACCCGTGAACGCTTCTGCCCAGAGTTCTTATCCTCCCAACTTCTCTGATCTAAGCGTCCAGACACCAAAATCCCGGTACCTTTTTTCGCATACTGGTTGATAATCTCCCCCGCTTTTCCCCAAGCCGAACAATCAATAAATGAAACTGCCTCTTGAGAGTTACCACTAGCATCACGAAAAGTCCGATTTACCGCCACCGAAAACGAGCAGACCGAAGCTCCATTCGTCGTCGTCCTCAGTTCAGGGTCCCGAGTAATATTACCCGTAATAATCGCTTTACTAAATCCCCGTGCCATTTTATTCCTCCTCTTTTGTTTCGGTTGACTCTTTTTTCTGAGCCTTACGCTCATTTTGCTTAGCTTCCAGCTTTGCTTTACGTTCGTCCACTGTCACTAACAGATAGCGCAAAGTCTCATCGGTAATATTTAAAACACTAGAAATCTTTGCCGGAGCCATAGCTGGCAATTCTAGTTCATAATAATAATATACTGCGAATTCTTGACCTCTAATTGGATAAGCTAATCGCTTCTTTCCTTCATTAGTCTCTTTAGTTATCTTGCCGCCATTATCTTCAATCAGTTGTTTAATTTTATCAACGGCTGGTGTCAAGTTCATCTCCAAATCTGGATGAATCAACACAGTAAGTTCGTATTCTTTCACTTGAACTCCTTTGGTTAAAGCAAACACGCCTCCGCTGTTTGCTGAGCTAATATACGGTCTATTTATATCTTATCTGTTAATTTTTGTCAACCCGCCCGCTTCGCCACTTGAATTCATAAATTCGCCAACGTATCAAACTCCTCCATCGAGCTAATTAAAATATCCCGCGGTTTATTGCCATTCTGTGGACCAATCACTCCAATTTCCTCAAACCAAATTGCCAGTCCCGACACAAAACCATGCCCTTTTCCTAAATAAGTCTGTAACATCGCTGTTGAGAACTTCCCTTTACTGAGTGAAATCTCTACTGCTTGACGCACTACTGGATCCGTTGGGTCAAACTTGCGACCCATACTTGAACCAGCCAATTCTCCACTCGCTGGCATTCCTTTAATCTGAACTTCCTGCGAGACTACATCGTCATTATAGTCTGGTGCTCTCTGTTCACGCAGAAAATCTGTCACCTTATTCACATCATCATCACTCGACCAAGCTCCCTGAATTCGCTTTGGCCGCGGCATCTCCGTTGTCAACATTAGCATATCACCTTTACCCAATAATTTTTCTGCCCCTCCCATGTCTAACATAATCCGCGAATCAAGTTGCGACCGCACTGCAAACGCAATCCTGCCCGGTACGTTCGCCTTAATTAGACCAGTAATCACCTTGGCCTCCGGTCTTTGAGTCGCCAGCACCAGATGTACACCCGCCGCCCGACCTTTCTGAGCGATTCTCACAATCAAAAATTCCAAATCCTTCCCTGCCATCATCATCAGATCCGCCATTTCGTCGATCACAATCACAATATACGGCATCTTCCCACCATCATGCTGCTGCTCGTTTCCATCTGCATCCGCCACTGTGACCGCTTTTTTCGCCATCTTCTTGTTATAATCAACGATATTTTTCACTTTTTCTTCTGCCATTGACGAGTAACGCCGCTCCATCTCATTGACTGCCCACTTCATCGCCGATAAAGCCTTATCCGTTGCGGTAATCACTGGTGTCAAAAGATGCGGGATATTATCATATTGCGCCATTTCTACTTGTTTCGGATCCACGATAATCAGTTTCAAATCGCTCGGCGAATTTCGGTACAATAACGACGTCAGCAGCGTATTCGTCATCACCGACTTACCAGAACCGGTGGTACCTGCGATCAAAAGGTGAGGCATTTTCGCCAGGTTCGCATTAATTGTGTTACCAGAAATATCCTTACCC
>ERZ773267.1410-NODE-1410-length-13365-cov-9.217581_pt1 | contig 13365 bp, 19 predicted proteins | sample MGYA00511959_ERZ773267 | MGnify/ENA primary metagenome ERZ773267 (study PRJEB29015, sample SAMEA2738165) | human oral metagenome | biome: human oral; feature: human-associated habitat; material: saliva | place: China | collected 2240 ... | reverse complement strand
TATTTTCAGGGTCGTTGAGTCGGTCATCAAAATAGGCATAAAAATTTTTCCAATTAATCGGTAACTCGTGACCACTATCTAAATAACCAACCATGTCACTGACATTGGGTTTATACTTCGTCTGACCACTGATAAAATACCTAAATAGAACGTCATCGCGCCAGTGGGAATACCATGTCGCCGAAATCCCACCAGGTACAATATCCGACCATCTGCGATAAGAGGGGTCTTCCAAATATTTCTTGCGAAGTTGTTCACGATAGGCTAATTCATATTCGTTAGACCTTACCATATACATCATCCTTTCTAAATAATATCATAATTGTTGGTTAAATTGTCACCTAATCGTTCACGAAGATAATCGTCTAATTTATCTGGTGTCATGTTTTTAAACCTTTCTAATTCTAAATGATGTTATATTGTGCACTATGCATATTTATATATGTATAATCTCATAATGAGTAAATTCTTGCAAACAAGTAAAGGGTAAACAAAAAAAGATACCGCATCGCGATATCTAGTCTAGTTCGTTTTTGTTAATTTCATAGAGTGTGGCCGTTTTTGGATTCGGGTCATCTTGGACATAAATATAGTTGTTGTTTTCACTATGGATGGTAAAGTCTTTCGATTGTATCCACGGTGTCTTACTTGTAACGTGAATAGTATCACCTGAACGTGTGACTGTGAAATTCTTGTCTCTAAGATTCCCTTGTTGTTGACTGGCGCCATAAAAAATGAATCCTAGGAAAATAAAGGTGGTAACTAGTACAAAATAAGAGATGATAGTAGATTTAGTTTCATCACGCACATACATCATCGGTACCCCAATGAGCATAATGACCAAGGAAATAAGTGTCATTACCCCCATCCAAGTGGGTGATGATACGTAGTGTGACATTAATTCTTCCACAACATTCCCCTTCCATTTTAGATATTAGTAGTCAGTTTGAACTGAGTATAATGATGATGATAAGAAAAGTAGTCCAAGACCAATAGTGCCAACAATGAGTGCTGACATGAATCCCATTGTTCCAGCGTCAAGTGAACATACGCCTGCCATAATGAGAAAGATGCCTAGGGCGCCTGAAACCTTCATAGTAATTTTTCCGCGTTTGTTTAATTTTTTCATGATTTATACCTCTCAATTTGTGTTATTCGCAAACCCCGTAAACCCTATACATATTGACAATTTTTTGATATAATAGTAGTATCAAAATATATCACTGATTGGAGATATCAAATGGGTCTTCTTTATGGAATTTTTATGTTAATATTATATTTAATCCTTTTTATATTGTGGATTATTGTCGTTGCACTATTGTTTTCGTCACCAATAATTGCAATTTTGTCATTTCATTACTTTTATAAGGTAGCGCCAAAAATGAATGACCCCAAAGGAGACGCAATATTATACACCTTCCTTGTGATGATGGCTAATGCCGGGGCTATATTCTTGACCTATTTGGGTGTCGAAGGATACAGCGCACAATATGCCCTCAATGCAAAAAGTTATGAATATGCTGAATTCGTGAATGGCGCTGGTCAAATATTTATGAATATCTCATACATCATGCCATTTTTGGTCTTATTCATATGTCTACCCGCCATAATAAAGATACTCTCTAAGCCAAATCCGAAGAAAAAGGGTTAGTCGTCCTGATATTTTTCACGTGTTTCCCTTTTCGCTTATAGGCTTTACCATTTTCGGTCATGCTGGCTTGATAGCCCGGATGAATTGGGTTTAAATTAAATTTTGGATTTGGCCTTCCATTCAGGCTTCAGGCGCAATTATAACCGCTACTTCTTCGACCCCTCCGGATGCCATTGCCGCAATATATTTGTGGGTATGGTTGAAGACGAAGTGTCTGAGTTCTCGTGAATAGAATCGAGAGATTCGGTTCATTTCATCACGTAATTCACCTTCGCGCTCAAATCCGTAATCGTAGATGTTTGTTACGGGGATGTAAGCCTGAGCTGCTGCGGGTGATGTGGTCAAATAGAATTCATTACCCTTGTTCAGTGCCAAATATAAAACCTGATATCGGTTATAAGGTTTATCTAGGCTGTGAAAGCCTTCGGATAACTCTTCATCATATAACGATGTGGTAACCGAAAATGGTTCAGTGATGCGACTGAGTGCAATTCCCAATGTGGCAAGATTATGTCCATATTCTGTCACATGTTCTAACATATTCGTACCTCTCATTTCGTTTGAACAAAATAGACCCAACATCGTGCCGGGTCTTATTATTTTAGTTTATCTCTCACTTCCATGAGCGCCTTACCTAAGAGGTTTTGACCTTTCCAATTTCCAGCGTAGAGGTCATCATCTTCTTCACTGAGACCAACACCCCAGATTCGGTCGTATGGTGAGGCTTCAACAATAATGCGGTCACCGGTTTCAAGTAAGATTTTACGGAGTTCAGGGTCTGCAAATTTAGCCTCAAGCGCCTGCACCATAGCATGATAGCGTTTGGCTGACCAAATACGGTCATTATAGTTGCGAATTTCACGGCCGATAGATTTTGCATCCTGCGGGTGTCGAACTGATGCAATAAGGTCAACCTTACTGGGGTCAAACTGCAATGCTTTTTCAATCATAAAGGCTTGCTCTGAAAAGAGTAGCTCGTGTCCCTTGTACATGAAGGGTTTGCGATAGAAGTTAGAAAATGGCGTATTGTTACGCCAGAAATAGACATGGGTGTCTGTCATTGTCATATTGTGAAATTTTTTCATTTTTTAACTCATCCTCTCTTATTTAGTGTTAAATTAAATCATAATCTGGTGGTAACAGAGTTTCACGATATTGGTTGAGCAACTCAATAACGGTTGGTGACTCATCCAATAATATGAACATTTTTTCGTTCATTTCATGCATATATGGATTATCTGGGTCATTTAACCGTTCATCAAAATAGGCATAAAATGCACTCCAATTGATAGGATGAGTCGACCCATTTGACATAACTTCATGAATCTTTGATAGAGATTTGCGGTCGTTATTATATTCACAATCCAGATAAAAGCGAATAAAAGCTCGTTCGCGATAATCGCCATAATTATCACCATTCATGACGTCCTCGATATCTGACCATTTTCGATAAGAAGGGTCTTCGAAGTAGCGCTTACGCTGCCCACCTCGATAGTCCGATTCTAGACTTTCACTTCTCATACTTCATCCTTTCTAAACCATATCATAGTCTGGTGACAATAAAGTTTCTCGATATTGGTTGATTAACTCAATAACAGTTGGTGAATCGAAAATATCGGGGAAAATTTCGTCTGTCATTTCGTCACAGAATGGATTTTCTGGGTCATTTAAACGCTCATCAAAATAGGCGTAAAAGGCCTCCCAATTAATGGGTTGTGATTTTCCATTTTTTAATACCTCGTGAAGTTTTGATAAGAATCGTTCGTCATTACTATCGTGGTCACACAAGTAATATTTTAGGAAAGCTCGTTCGCGATAATGTCCATATCCATAGCTATGTAGTCTTATACAATCTGACCACTTTCGATATTTAGGGTCTTCAAAATAATGTTCGCGCCTTTTTGCACGATACTTTGATTCATGGTCTTTGTGTCTCATCCCGCATCCTTTCTAAATAATGTCGTAGTTAATTGTCGTCATCGTTTGTTCCATATCCTTTTATTCGAATTGAAGGTTGGCAAACGAGTCATGCGCTTTTTGTAGTTTTGCCATCATATCATCTTCTGTGAGGAAAATAATATTTGCATTGATTTGTATTGATTCACCCGATTCGCACTCAAATGAAATAAAAGGTGATTTATCAATTACTATTTGCCTTTGATAAGAAATTGCAATATTGTGACCTGCCGCGTTCATATCGAATTGATTATCAGTGATTTTAAAACGGTAATCTACTCCATTTTCATCGGTAAATGTGATAACCCCGTGGCCACCTTCGTAATCCAAATACATCAAATCTTCGTTGTCCGGATAAAGACCAATGGTCTCTAATTTTTTAATTAAATCTTCTAATTTCATCATTTTTACCCCCAATACTCCTTGACCTTTTACATAGAAAAGGTCTTTTTAATCATCTTACTAGTTGCTGCACTAGATTATAGTCATTACTTCAAGCACTCTCAATTAAAACGAGATAACTAGACTTCCCCAAATCTAGTCATCTAACCCGAATTGTTTTGATTTTAGGCCGTATCATCAGCCAAGGCGCACATGCGCGCCATACATTCGACGAATAATTTTGATTCTTCACGAGTCTCGTCGTAGAACTTGTGAGCGATAGAATCCTTATCCACGACACCATCCTTTATAACCAAGAAATCACGAGTGATTTGATGGGCAATTTTCACTTTGGCGTCATCAGACTTAAGAATATTCCAATATTGTGAAACGTTCTCAACATCTTGGTAGGTGAAGTCTTTAGGATTAATGTCTTTAAGAGCTTCTAACCAACCATTCATAGTCAATATTTGCTTGGTCAATTCGAATGAATTGAATCGAGCCAATAATTCATTGTCATGTGGTTTGCCAAGAATATCTGATAATTGGATAGTTTCCATTTTTTCCCACATCATTTTGGCAAAAAGTGGCCCAGCGTCATAGCCAATTTGGTCACTGATAATTCCCGCGGTAAATGCACGGTCTTGTAACAAGTCTTGGTCTTCTAAATCTTTCAACATATCAGATAGTTGTTCCCAACCTTTTGGTGTGCGCATACGAACGTCATCCTGGGCCTTACCATAGAAGAAATTGACGTTTTTATTGTCTAATAGAAATTCGATAACAAGCGGATGAATGTCATTTATCTTGGCCCATTCCAACCAGTCATTGCGGTCTGGTGACATATAGATAAAGTTAAAGCGAGTCAAATGAGCAGGGTCCATCTCAGTAGCCACATATTCAGTATTCTCATAACCCTTCATACTAGATGATGGATTCATAGCGGCAACAAAACGTACGTTATCCTTAAAATAATGACCTTGAACTTGACGTTCTGTCAGAGTTGTCATCCACTCTGAGATGACCCCTAGTCGAGCCCTAGCTACCTCATCACACATAATGATGTATTGTTTTTGTGGATTGTTAATGATTTCTTGAAATTTGTAATTTAATATATACTTAACATTTGCTTCGTTATTAGTATTGACAGGCAATGGTAGAGCGTTGTCCCCTTCGTTTTGTTGGGACATATTGAAGTAGACGATTTCTGCTCCCAATTCATGCGCAACCTTATTAACAATGGTTGTTTTACCAATACCAGTTTCACCGACCAGGCACGGCACAATTTGTTTGTTACGACCGGTCAAATGGAATTTAAGTTTGCGAATAGCTGTTGTATTATTATCCATGTCAAATATCCCTTCTATTTCACATGTGTCATCAGTTCTTTGATGACAACAATATCAGGTGAATAGACTGATTGCAGGGTTGTCATGGCGATGAACATAATAGTAGATGCTACAAGAACGAACAATGAACATTTTGTAATTTTTTTAAATAATTCCGCTTTCACCTTTGAAGCCTCACGTCCGTAGCGACTTTCAGCAGCTTCAATTGTAGACGTCACAGTTGAAGTAAGAGCAAACAAAAATGTAATAGCAGTTGCAATAATAGCTACAAAGGCGAACGATTGAATCGTCGTTGTGATATTATAGACTACAACTTGTTGGCGCAATTGTGGATAATTTTGGATGACACCCTGAACGGCTTCATTTCCAATGTTAGATGTTTTAGCAATTTCTTGAATCAATTCGTTCATGCTGGTACCTACCTTTTTCTAAATTTTCAGTTATAAATTGGGGATTTGGGGTCAAAGACCCCATTTTATCATCAAATGTGTATGCATTTGATGGTGTAATGAAAATATTACTTCCTAAAAAGAGATGTTATTATGCATCTCTCATGTTGTTTTGATGTGGATAATTTTTTTACGATTATCAGAGACAGATAAGGAATTACCGTCTGTCAAAAGCCAGGTGTAATCACTATAGCCACGCGTATTGATATGCGATTCCCCACCACCATCGGTAAAAATAAAGACTTGTGATTCACGAGGGAACTTATTATCATATAGATAATCAAAGATAGATTGGAAACTTGTACCACCACAACCCATACGTGCTATGGTTAATTGTTTGCTAGTTGTTCCGTCAATGGTTTCTGTGTGAACAACATCACTGTCAAATTGAATTTGGGTGACGGGGTGATGGGTCTTTTTGACCATTTGGACAATTTCATTAAAGAAAATTTCCAATTCTTCGGGGTAGACAGAACCTGAAACGTCGAAGGCGAAAATAATAGGCATGAGTGAATCGCTAAGTTGACCTTTCTTATGAAGAGCATAAGGGTCACGGCGATACAAGCGATTTGGTGATGGTCTTCGTCCAGTAATTTGGCGACCCATCTTTTTACGAATCTCTTGTTGCCAAGATACTTGCGCCGGCTTATTGATGCTAGCAACAGCGTCTTCGATATTTGCAGAAACACTACCTCGGCGCTTAGCATCAGCAAGGGCCTCTTTCATAACGGTTTCAAGTGTGATATTTACAGGGATATAATTACCGTTTTCGCCCACTTTGGCGTCACCCCAGTGTTTACTTGAACATTGATGCAGATGGATATCACGACCACCCCTTGAACTAATTCGACCCCTGTTACCACCTCTCATTTGTTCCAGCAAGTCTTTAAGTTTTTGACTATCTGAATGCGCAAGTGTCTCATAATAGGTTAGAGAACCTGCATGTGTTGGTAGTGGTTTTTCAGCTAACATTTCAACAGATTCGAGCGTGAGCATGTCATAGGGTATATGTTGCAGTTTTTGATTGATTTCGCAATCAGCAGCAATGTTAGAAATGTGAGTATCTAAATTCTTGTGAACTTCTAAATGGTTAAACAAGAGGTGGTAACCCTCGTGTCTGAGTATTTCAAGCATATCAAGAACGTTATAAAATGGACTTATATGCTCAGGGTTGAATAGAAGAGTCAACTGGTTGTTGTGATAGGTAACGGCGCATGTTGTATCCAGTTCAAAATCAACTTCTTTTGCTACATAGTTGAAGACATAGCCCCAAAAGTGGTCGTCCGGTTGTCGTGGCACTGTGTTATGGTCAACACTGATAGAGGCATCTTCACGTGTCAAAATATTGACAAGATGCTCGATAAATTGTCGAGCCTGGTCGTAATGACCACTTTTTAGGATTTCTAATTCATCATTTATTTGTGACATGCCAGACCCTCATTTCTTTTTTTAATTAGTTGTTGATATCATCAATTTTAAGATATTTCGATGATGAATTGGGGTTTTGGGGTGAATACCCCATTACAGATAAAAACGCGTATGCGTTTTTGTCAAATAGGTAAAAGGACTATGAACCCTTGGAATTTGAGTTTGTGATATTTGAGATTTCCAAAATCGAATAAGGTCGAGCGTATTCTCCACCCAAACTAAGTTTGAGTGGTGTTAGTGAGACAAACTATTGAATCCCTTGGTTTTCGATGTATGCGGCCACTGCATCATGAGAACGCTCAGAGACTGTACAGATAAAATAAGAGCGAGACCAGAAGTAGGGTTTCCAATAGTAAGGTGCCAAAAATTCGGCAAACTCTTTTCGTAATAGGCGAGAGGTTGCTGTCTTGTAAGAATTGACCAATTTACTCAGTTGAACCTGAGGTTTGGCACTAAATAATATGTGAATGTGGTCTTTATCTGTATTGACTTCTAACACCTTGCAATCGAAGTTCGTTTCAAACAATCTATAGGTATGCCTTAACAAACTCTCTTTCACCTTATCAGTTAATACAGGATGACGATATTTTGTCACAATAACTAAATGATACTCCAAATCAAAAACAGCGTGTAAATTCTTGTCAATCATAGTGATTTCTCCTTGATTTTATGAATAAATTTTGATATAATTATAGTAGGAACTAAATAGATTCCCAACTACTTTTATCATAACAGAAAGAAAGGAGGATGTCAAGATGCTTCTTACAAGTTCTTACAAGATGAAATTAAAAGGCGATTTCGAAGCCTTAGAAACCTCTATCGAACTTTATCGTAAAGCTTTGCGAATGCTCATACCCATCATTAACGATGGTTGGGATTCAATTAGTGAATGTCGCTATGTCAATCAGAAATATAATCTCATTGAAAAGTGGATTCATAATACACGCACAAATCAAGCGCTGTTTGATTTTGATGAGCAGTTCCCTAAGTTTCCAACCTATCTTCGTAGAAGTGCGATTGCAAAAGCTCTTGGCATCGTCTCTTCTTATCGCAGTAACCTTGAAAACTGGGAAAAGGAAGGAAAAGGTCAAGCTCCAAAACTCAGTTTGACTCACTTCACTTATCCAGCTTATTACAAGGGTAATTTATTTAGAAACTTTGACCCAGTCCATCAAACCATTGAACTCAAAGTGTTCAAAAATAACGATTGGGTTTACGAAGTTTATCAACTTAAAACTTCTGATTGCACTTATTATCGAACCTATTTAACCGGTAAGAAACAAAACGTTCCTATCATTCAAAAGAAAGGACGTCGTTTTTACGCTGCTTTTTCTTATGAGGAAGAAACAACGTTGATACCTGAAGAATCCATTGGCAAAATCTGCGCTGTGGATTTGGGGTTGGGTACAGACGCTACTTGTTCGATTATGGATAAAGACGGTACGGTTTATGCACGAAAATTCATTTCGTTTAGCAAAGAGCACGACCGACTCCATACACAACTAGGGCGTATCAAACGCAATCAAAAACGAGGTTCCCGTCACAATAAAACCCTATGGTGTAAGGTGGCTGGAATCAGCCAGGATATTGCAGATAAAACGGTAAGGGCCATTCTTGATTTTGGAAATACGCATGGCGTAGACGCCTTTGTCCTTGAGCATTTAGACTTCAAGGGAAAGAACGCTGTCAAACGCACTCATTTCTGGCGATACAAACGCATTTACAAAGTGCTTTGTCACAAAGCTCATCAACATGGCTTGCGTGTTGCACGAGTCAACGCTCGTAATACTAGTCGATTAGCCTTCGATGGTTCTGGCTGGTCGAAACGCGGGTTTGAAATCACACCGGATACGCCATACGCGATTATGCAATTTTCAACTGGCAAAATCTACAATGCGGATTTAAACGCATCGTATAACATCGGTGCACGATATTTGATTAAGCACCTATTAAAAACCGTTACGGCGACGCAACGGTTAGCACTTGAGGCAAAAGTTCCTCAGGTAGCTAAGAGGAGCACCTGCACCTTGTCTCACCTCATTAACTTAAGAAGTGAACTAGCAGTTCTAACGGCTAGAACTCAGGCTTAAGCCGTATGGAGAGATAAGGAAGTCTATCATCGGGAAGAAACTGAAACCGTTGAACCCAATGATAGAAGCTCCATCCAAACGCAGTTTGGGTGGTGAGGCTTCACTATTTTCCTGTACAGTTGGCATGGGACCTCCCTTTTTTTGGTTGGTTATCATTTTTAGTGTATATTTAGACAATAATTAGTTTACAAATAATAATTTTATGATATAATAGATGTAGAAAGAAATGAGGTGTCAAATATGGATACAATTATTTTACTAAGTGATGACTCAGTCATCCAACTACTCAATCGTGAAGATTTGAGTGAAATATCGGTCAAAACCGGTATTTCCGAATCTACATTAAAAAATTATCGATATGGTAGGACAGATATCTCTGATATGCCAGTATCGACACGTGTCAAATTATCAAATGCCTTTTTATATAATGAAGTACCTGACTATCCACTACATCTAGCCCTGGATGAAACATCTTGGAATTCCGTCATTGAACTTCGCAAGGAACAAAGCGGTTTTGTTGATTTGCAATTAGAATCGCTAGCTGCATGGTATGATACAATGAAGGCGTCGCCTGGCGATGTACCCACTAAGGACTACCGTTTTTATCTAATTGACGCATCAATGGGAATTGTTGACATTGGAACTGTTCTTAGCATTGGCTTGGCAATTGGTGTTCGCTGTATTGTTCGCGAATCAACCTGCCCAGATGAATGGAAATCCCTTCTTTACCCAGCGTCTACTAGCCAAGGTGATGAGTACGCCTGGATGAATCCAGAACGTATTCGCCTATTTGATTACCCAGAATTATCAAGTCCTGTAGGTATTCGAAATTATTTTGTCAAAAGGATTGACAATATCATAATCCTAGACCTTATTCGATATTTTGATGAGTATAAAGTCAACACCATCCCTGAACTATTTCGTCTAGTGTCAACTGATATGGATGATTTGTCCTTGAGACTTATCAAAAATGAATTATTAGTAGACGCATTCAAGCGATTTCTACGTCAAGAGGTGGAAAAATTGGCAATTTCTTTAGAAGAATAGAGAAAAAAAATGACCCTATGGGGTCATTTTTTTCTATAACCACGAAAAATTAGGCGTCTAAATAGGCCTCGATATCGCCCAAAACCTTATTCAATACTTCATGCCAGGACTCTGAGTCGTCACAATTAGCAAATAAAACTGTTTTTCGCCACTGGTCTTTTACAATGTCTGGTATTTCATTCGTATCTATCAAGGATTCCATATAGTTGACGTCCTCAATAAAATCCATACGCATATCCTTAGCCCATAAAGGCGAATTGGTTTTGTATAGTTGATATCTATCCATGGTCTTTTCTAAGGTTGATGCCTGACCATAACTGTCCAGTTTTAATTGCAAAATCTTAATCAAATGCATGGATAAAACTGTCTTACAGTCTTGAAGATGTTGGCGCAAAACATTGATATCAGGATGCTGTTGCGTTTCGAGGACATCGTAGACATATTCCACTAGCTGTTCGTCACCTAAAAATTTATCGACGCACTCAGGATGGACTTTCAAGGCTGCCCTTTGTACATCAATGTTTACATCATTCGCAAAATGTTCTGGAAAATATCCTTTCTTTGCCAAAAATAGGCGAACATTCGCATCCTCGTGATTTTTCCATTCTTCGTATCGATTTTGATAAAGACCATTTGAAATGGCATTGATAATTTTATGTGTTTTCATATATATCGTCCTTTAACCCATGTGTAGTATACAATGTCGGTAGACCCGCACAACAACCCTAAAAGATGTGATATTCTTTCATGAGATTATAATGCAGTTGATGGATAGCCAATTGACTATCTATATCATTAATATCTTCCTGGTAGTCCATAATAGTTTCTCTAAAGGCATCCGGGTCATTTAGGGTGTCATATAGTTGGTCGAAATAGAATCCCTTTTGAGCCTCTCCCATGCCGGACGCTTCAAGGACATCTTTTGCTCTGTAGAGTGTCTCAAAGAACAACTCGATATCACTTATTGGCAAATCTAGAGCCCACAAGGGGTTGTTTGATGCATATAATTGACTATTAGTCAGAGTGGTTTGGTCTGTGGCGTCACAAGAGCTCAGGGAATTCAAGGTATGAACGGTACTTTTTAGAACTGGTGATGAATTGGTAACATTAGATTTTACCAATACTCTATCCATAGTGTCAATCATGTGTCTTTCGTCAATTGTCAAATCACAATGGCGTTTTGATTTATCCATAAGTGAATAGACCTTGTCAATATTGTGCTTGGTAACTGGACACTCATATAGTAGTTCTGGGTGTTTGTCTAAAATTGGGTCTTGAATAAATCTGAGACCTGTTTTTAATAATAATTTTTCAAACATATGAAAGGGTTCTCCATTTCTTTTTAGGGTTTGTTATTGTGTGCTTGTACTAATACAGCAGGTGTGGTGATTTTGTTTTGGATTGTGTTTTGGATTGAGCCTTTGGTTTGAGCTAAGGCTATCTCAAACTCGTCTGTTGATAGTTTGCGACCAAAAAGTGCTTCCCCGTATAGTACGTTATCGATGACTCGAGGGACCAACCCTCTAGCCCATAGACAACTATCGGACTGGTAAAGTTGGAAGGGTGTCATTGTCTTTTCGAGCATGGTTGGTTTAGTAGTCATAGCCTCATATTTGCGTTCGAATATTGGGCGACGATGACCTATGTGCGCATTATGTAACTCTTTTGCATCTATATATCGCTTCAGAACGTCTATATCAGGGTTCTCGTCATTATTTAAGACCAAGGTGTGGATATAATAAGTTCCACGATTGAGAGGTATCTGCGCGAGATATGTTTTATCACGGGTGGCTACCCCATATTTAACACTGTTTGCAGGGTCGTTGACAAGGGTGTCTAAATAATATCCTTTGTCCGCCAGGGCACGTCTAACCCATTCGTCTTCGTGGTTGACCAGGGTGTCATAATATTCTTGCCCATAGTCGTAGTTGATTAGGGTTCTGATGACCTCCGGAATATCTGATTTCATCAATTCATCAACCATGATACCATTCTCAGCCATGAATATTTTGTATGTGATGTCAACACTGGGTGACAAATATGGCGTGTAATCAATGGGTTCTTGATTTAGAATTTTCCGTTTAAATTCTTTAAATTTTAATATTCGTGCCATTAAGTCTCCTTTCTAATTTGACTGGCAAAAACCAAAAGACATCCAGTAAACCAGATGTCCTAGCCTATGATAATCTCGGTTGGTGCTTTTGAATAATCAGATGTCTTTGTCATTCGTATGACCACCTTTCTACTATATGTTTCGTGAATACAATGGGGGTTCGGGGTGGTAACCCCGTTCAATTCTGTAAACGTATGTTTACGGAATGTGAAAATTGTAAAAAAAGAGGTAAGGTTGTGGACAACCTTACCCATGATACATGTCTGGTAATTGAATTTCTTCGTCAGTTTCTTGATTGTAGATAGTACAATTAACAAAATGGTCATCGGCAGCGTGAGCGCCGTACCTATCAGTCAAATATTCGTACATATCTTCGCTGATGTCAACAAATCCATCATCTTTTCGAGTGTAATAGGTGATATCGCCGTAATAGGCCTCTTGTACATAAGGTGCCCAGTACCAATCGAACTCATCAGTATCTGATTCTTCAGGACTGTAGTCACCTAGATGAATTTCGATATCGCCATTTTCATTGGGGTAGCTTGATTCCACATAAAATGGCAATTCAAAAATAACTTCACCATTGCCGTCATCACAAACAAGGGTGATAAAATCAGTATCAATTCGACTCAGTTTTAGATGTTGTTTATCTTCATCTGTCAAGACTCGGTCAAATTTGTGCGTCATTTTAATTTCATAAGTCATTTGTTTTTACCTCTAATATTATAGGTTATCTCGGTGTATTCATCTTCGAGTTAAAATTTCGAAAATGAATTGGGGATTCGGGGTCAAAGACCCCGTTCAAAAACCATTGACGTATGTCAATGGTTCCTCGGGATATTTCTAATTAAATAGCCAAATCAAACTTCAATTGCGGTTTCACAGGATCATAGTCAACCAA
>ERZ773267.1407-NODE-1407-length-13372-cov-15.893970_pt1 | contig 13372 bp, 9 predicted proteins | sample MGYA00511959_ERZ773267 | MGnify/ENA primary metagenome ERZ773267 (study PRJEB29015, sample SAMEA2738165) | human oral metagenome | biome: human oral; feature: human-associated habitat; material: saliva | place: China | collected 2240 ... | reverse complement strand
ATATCCACGTACGTAGATATTAGAGCCACGTACGTAGTCCAAACTTATCTGCCACGCGTCCACAACTTTTATCGCTACGCGTAGCAACAGTCTTATATTGGTCGGCGGGTGGATCTATATAGGTTCATATCACCCCCTCGATGAAGTGGTGCTACCTCCCTTTCGGAGCCAAGGTGGATGACACTATGGGAGGGTAGGGAGATCTTGTGCTTGGACGGGCTGGGTGCCGCAGGGAAATGAGCGAATGTTGTACCATATTACGCTAAGAATAGTCCATTCTTCGCTATTTGTATCTTTGTGTGAACGAACGCATCTCCCCTATGTTGTGAAGGAGAAGTGCACCTCGTGTATGCGCGAGGACCTATTATTATATAATGTATGAGTAAGACAAATTCCCCGAAGCTTTGGCAGCCCGGTATGTGGGCCTTAGCGCTCGGAATCATTGCCCTGCCTGCGACGCTACAGGCGCAAGATAAGCCCGCCGAGACGGAGATGATCATCACCAAGGATCAGTTCTCCCTCACGCTCAATGATGCTGTACGCATCGCTCTGGAGATGAGTCCCACGCTACAAGCTACCCTCCTCGGTATCGACGGGGCGAAGTATGATCAGAAGAAGAATCGTGGCTCGCTCCTGCCGAAGGTCAGCCTCTCGGGCTCCTATGGCTATATGCTCAAGAAGCAGAAGGTCTACTTCGGTGATATGGGCGGCTCGGGCTCTCCCATGGGGAGCTTCTTCCCTGATGACGGGATCGAGATGGGGCAGACGCACTCTCTGCAGGGTGGTGTCAATGCGGGTATGGCGCTCATCGCTCCGCAGCTCTGGGCTTCACTCAAGCTGGATAAGGAGGCCGTGGCGCTGGCTGAAGAGAAGGCACACGGCTCGAAGATCGATCTGGTGGCTGAGGTGAAGAAGGCCTATATGGCCGTCCTCCTCGCACAGGAATCCCTACGCGTGCTGGAGGCGAACTATGCCAATGCGCAGGCCAACTATAAGGATATCGCGAATAAGTACCAGCACGGGCTCGTCGCCGAGTACGACAAGATCCGTATGGAGACGCAGATGAAGAACGTCCTACCGAATGTCGTGGCAGCACGTACCGCCGTGCGTCTTGCCGAGGCGAAGCTGAAGGTCGTGATGGGAGTGCCTCTTGAGATCCCCATCACCGTCACCGAGCATCTGGCCGACTACAAGGATCGTGTCTATCAGCACCTCCCTATGGAGAGCGCGGCGATCTCGCTACAAGACAATAGCACGCTGCGTCAGCTCGACCGCCAGGGTCGCCAGCTTGATGCTGCACTCCACGTCAAGCGCATGGCCTATATGCCGACGCTCTCGCTGAGCTTTACCTATCAGTATAGCTTTGCTTCGGATAAACTCCATCTCGACGACCGCAAGCGCTGGAGCCCCTTCTCTACGATAGGCCTCTCGCTCGACGTGCCTATATATAATGGTGGTGCGCGTGGCAATGATGTCCGCTCCACCGAGGTTCAGATCCGTCAGCTGGCAGCTCAGCGTGTGGCTGCAGAGAGCCAGCTTCGTCTCGGGCTGATGAATAGCGTGAGCGAGCAGAAGACGGCCCTTGAGCAGTTCGTCTCTGCGCAGGACGCCGTAGCTACGGCAGAGCGTGGTCATAGTATCGCTGAGGTACGCTATAAGAGTGGTGCGGGTACCCTTCTCGAGCTGAATGATGCTGAGATGGCCCTCCTGCAAGCTCGTCTCAACTACAGTCAGGCCATCTACAACTATATGGTCGCTGTCTACTCCCTCGATGCTCTCAAGGGCGAGGGCCTTCCTGTGGAAGCGAAGTAACAGGCCTTCCTTCCCTCTTTCCCATTGTACAAACTATAAGAATAAGATAAGAAGATGATCTCGCAGAAGACCATTAAGACCCTGAGCCTTGCCCTCTTGAGCGCTGGGCTCCTCGCCAGCTGCTCCTCCTCGTCCTCGAGTAAGGCTACCGAAGAGCAGAGTGCTGACACCGTTCGCCTCGTCGAGGTAGCTCCCGCAGAGATGCGTGCGCTGAACCTCTCGGAGGAGTTCACCGCCCAGCTCGAAGCTAAGGTGGTCAATAACATCACCGCGCAGGCGGGTGGTCGCCTCAAGCAGCTCCTCGTCAAGGTCGGTGACCGCGTAGGTGCTGGGCAGGCCGTGGCTCGTATGGAGGCTACACAGGCTGCACAGGCACAGATCCAGCTTGCTGATGCTAAGACGAACTTCGCCCGCATGGACGAGCTCTATAAGGTAGGTGGCGTGTCGAAGGCACAGTGGGAGCAGGCGAAGAGTGCTGTCGATCAGGCAAAGCTCGCCTATGGCAATGCCGCGGAGAATACCGTGCTGCGTAGCCCTATCAGTGGCTTCGTCACGGCGAAGAACTACGACAATGGGGATATGACTTCTCCCCAGCTCCCTGTCGTCGTCATCCAGCAGATCGCACCCGTCAAGGCGGTCATCGGGGTCTCCGAGCAGTATTACTCCTTCTTGAAGAAGGGCGCAGCAGCGACCCTCTCCGTCGATGCCCTCGGCGAAGAGACCTTCAGCGGTGTCGTCACGAATATCTTCCCCACGCTTGACCCCGTCACGCATACGGTATCTACCGAGATCGAGGTGGCGAATAAGGATCTCAAGCTCCGCCCAGGGATGTATGCCCGTGTGCACCTCGACTTCGGTACGAAGGAAGCCCTCACCGTACCCGACAAGGCCATCGTCCGTCAGGCTGGTAGCGGTGCACGCTATGTCTATGTCTTCTCTGGTGGCAAGGCCGTCTACCGTGCGGTAGAGCTTGGTCAGCAGCAGGGCGATCTCTATGAGGTCGTCAGCGGGCTCAATGCTGGAGATCAGGTCATCATCTCTGCGCCCTCTAACCTCAAGAACGGGCTCTCTGTCAAGCTCCGTAAGTAATTCAGCTAAGCGTCTGCTATGAGTATTTACGAAACCGCCGTACGGAAGCCCATCACTACCGCCCTGATCTATGTGGCGATAGCGGTACTTGGGCTCTTCGCACTCTCTCGACTCTCCATCGAGCTGATGCCGAAGACCGAGACGACCAACGTCATGGTCGTCACCTCCTATCCCGGTGCCAGCGCCGCGGATATCGAGACGAACATCTCCAAGCCCCTTGAGAATGCCCTCAATGGTATTGACCGTCTCAAGCATATTACCTCGAAGAGTCAGGACAATTCCTCGGTCATCACGCTGGAGTTCCGTGCTGGAACTGCTATCGCTGAGGCCACGAATGATATCCGAGATAAGCTCGATGCGATGTCGGACTACCTGCCTGCAGGGGCTAAGAAGCCGACGATCTTTAAGTTCAGTACGAGCTCGATCCCCGTGGCCATCCTCTCGGTCGAGTCCGAGGAGAGTGCCTCTGGGCTGTCGAAGCTCCTGGAAGACCGTGTCAGCAACCGCCTGCAGCGCATCGATGGCGTCGGGACGGTGAATATCTCCGGTGCCTCTAAGCGTGTCGTGCAGGTCTACTGTGACCCCACGAAGCTCGAGGCTTACCACCTCACTCTGGCACAGATCTCTCAGCTCATCGGTGCGGAGAATGTGAACATCCCTGCGGGGCAGATTGACCTCGGCTCGCGTACCAACTCGATCCGTGTGCAGGGGGAATTCACCGATCCTATGCAGCTCGGCTCGATCATCGTGACGAGTGTCGGCGGGAAGGATATCTATCTGCGCGACGTCGCTGAGATCAAGGATACCGTCGGGGAGCGCCGGCAGGAGAACTTCGTCAATGGGAAGAGCGGTGCTATCGTCATGATCACGAAGCAGGAAGGCTCGAACTCGGTCGAGATCGCTCGTCAGATCCGTACTGCCCTCCCCGAGATCCAGCAGAACCTCCCCTCGGACGTCAAGATCGGCTACCTCATCGATACCTCGAGCTTCATCGTCAATACGATCGACTCGCTTCAGGATACGATCATGATCACCTTCGTGATCGTGGTGCTCGTCGTCCTCTTCTTCCTCGGGCGCTGGCGTGCGACCTTCATCATCGTCCTTACGATCCCGATATCGCTCGTCGCCTCGTTCATCTACCTCCTCGTCTCGGGGAACTCGCTGAACGTCATATCGCTCTCCTCGCTCTCCATCGCCATCGGTATGGTCGTCGACGATGCTATCGTGGTACTGGAGAACGTCACGACGCACATCGAGCGCGGGAGCTATCCCAAGCAAGCTGCCGTACATGCTACCAATGAGGTCGGTATCTCGGTCGTCGCCTCTACGCTGACGATGCTCGCGGTCTTCCTGCCGCTGACGATGATGCCCGGCGAAGCAGGGCTGATGTTCCGCCAGCTGGGGTGGAGTATCAGTATCGTGATGATCGTCTCTACGGCAGCAGCCCTCTCGCTGACGCCGATGCTTACCTCGCAGCTCCTGAAGCGCAATGAGAAGAAGAGTCGACTGTCAGAGAAGATCTTTGCCCCTATCAATGCCTTCCTCGGCAAGCTGGATGCGCTCTATGCTCGCCTCTTGGGCTGGGCTGTCCGTCACCGCCGTGCGACTGTGGCTATCGCCTTCGGGATCTTTGCCCTCAGCCTTGCGAGCCTCACCTTCATCAAGACCTCATACATGCCGAAGCAAGATGTCGGCTTCATCGAGGTGAAGGCCGAGCTCCCCGTCGGTACCCGTGTCGATGAGACGCGTCGTCTGAGCCTCGATCTGGACAAGCGTATGCGTGAGGAGATCCCCGCTATCCAGACCGTATCCATGACGGTGGGACAGGCGGGTGACGGCGACTCGTGGTCGCTCATGCAGGACAATGGCTCCAATATCATCTCGGGCTACATCGGTCTGCGTCCCCGCTCTGAGCGTACGCTCTCACAGGACGAAGTGTCCGATAAGCTCCGTAAGCTCCTCGCGTCCTACCCTGAGCTCTCTTCGTATAGTGTGACGACAGGCGAAGGTGGAGGCAATGGTAGTACAAGTGGTGTCACACTCGAGATCTATGGTCAGGACTTCTCCGAGACCGATACCTATGCGCGTCAGCTCCGTGAGGAGATGGAGAAGAGCAGTACGACCTCGGGTGTCACCATCAGCCGTAAGGACTATGTCCCTGAGATTCGCTTCGTCTTCGACCGCCAGAAGCTCGCTGAGAATGGGCTGAACTTAGCCACGGCATCCTCCTACCTGCGCTCTGCTGTCAATGGGACCGTCGCCTCGTACTTCCGTGAGGATGGGAATGAGTATGATATCCGTGTCAGCCTCGCTCCTGGGGCTCGTCAGTCACTGCAAGACCTCTCCAGCCTGCTGGTCTATACGCCGCAGGGTAAGACCCTTCGCCTCTCTGATCTGGGGCATGTCGACGAAGCCTTCACGCCTCCTACCATCGAGCGTAAGGACCGTAGCCGTGTCATCACGCTCTCCCTCACGCCTACGCCTGGCGTCCAGCTGAGTGAGCTCGTCGGGAAGCTCAACGAAGTCCTCGCTGCTCACCCCGTACCCTCGGGCAATGTGAGCTACAAGATCACGGGGGCTTACGAGAGCCAGCAGGAGACCTTCGGTGACCTCACGACGCTGATGCTTCTGATCATCATGCTCGTCTTCATCGTGATGGCAGCACAGTTTGAGAGCCTTGTTGACCCCTTCGTCATCATGTTCTCCGTGCCCTTCGCCTTCTCGGGTGTCTTCCTCGGTCTCTTGATCACACAGGTGCCTCTCGATACGATGTCGTTCATCGGGCTGATCATGCTCATCGGTATCGTGGTGAAGAATGGTATCGTGCTCATCGACTACATCCGTCTGTGCCGTGAGCGTGGTATGGGTGTCGCCAAGGCAGTGACGACCTCGGGTAAGTCCCGTCTGCGTCCTGTGCTCATGACGACGGCTACGACCGTCCTCGGGATGGTGCCTATGGCCCTCGGTATAGGTGAAGGCTCTGAGATGTGGCAGTCCATGGGTATCACGGTCGCTTGGGGGCTCTCGCTCTCTACGCTGGTGACCCTCGTGCTCATCCCCACGCTCTACGCAGCCCTCGAAGCTCGTCGTATCGTCCGTGAGCGCAAGAAGCTCGAGAAGAAGCTCGCTACGCGCGCCGCAGAGAAGGCGCTTGCCGCCCAACATTAATCCTCTACCACGCTATGGATAAGTATCAAATGTTCGCCCCCGAGCAGCCGATGAAGACCGTCTTCATCACCTACAATCAGGCCTATCACGAGATCATCGTGCGCCTGCTCACTAAGATGAGCCTCCGTGGTTACACCTCCTTCGAGCGGGCTCAGGGCCGTGGCTCGAAGACGGGGGAGCCGCATATCGGTGACCATGCTTGGCCTACGATGAACTCGGCGATGTACGTCATCGCTCCCGAGACGCGTGTGCCCGAGTTGCTGGAGCGCCTGCGTGCGCTGGACGAAGCGACGCCTGACCAGGGGCTTCGCGCCTTCGTCTGGGCTGTCGAAGCGATGATTTAAGTTCGCCTCTTCGGCAGGCTACGGCCTCGCTTCCTTCCCTTTCTTACGATATACGCCCTGCGTTGTGATCTCCCGATCCAGCGCGGGGCGTTTCGTATATATACGGGTGGGGGAGAGGCGGCTATTGGAGCTCGGTGCTTCGCTTCTATTGAGAGGTAAATACGACCAGTACTGGTCGGCGAGTTGACCAGTACTGGTCACTTGTGTGAGCAGTACTGGTACGATAGGGTGAGTAGTACTGGTTCGCTTGCTGACCAGTAGTGGTCACTTTTTTGATCTGTGGAGGTAGTGTCTATGATGCTGTGGGATAGTTTGGTATTTAGGTGTGGGAATGGCGGGGGCTCTTCCGATATAAGTTGCCTTTTGCGGGACTTGAGGAGCTCGTGAATAGGGACTATGTTTTCCACCCTCGGCTGGTGGATATTTTTCGCTTCGAAGCGTCAAAAAATCTTTCCCTCGATCTCGATTTTGGAAGATAATTTAACTGATCGGTGTGCAACTGCTGATTGTCATCGAGAGCAATACCCCGATGGATAGCGAGCTGTAGAGGTTGTGGATAACTTTTCCCTTCGGATGTGTGTAACCCTATGGATAAATGTATACATTTGTCCCAGTGCCCGACGTTGCTCCCCCCCGAAGAGATCAATCGCCTTGATCAGGCAGGAAGAACGGGTCGGCCAACCACAACCTAACTACAAACTACACAACTACTTAAGATCCTATGGGACAAGAGTCGATCTACATCCTTAAGCGGGATGGAAGTCAGCAACCTTATGATGGCGAGAAGATCCGCAGTGCTGTCGATAAGGCTTTCCGTGCGGCAGGCCTCATCGATGAAGAAGGCTATGCCCTCCGTATCGAGTCACTCATCCAGACAGAGCTCTGTCATCGCAATGCTCAGGTCGCTGTCGAGGAGATCCAAGACCGTGTCGAGGCTGAGCTGATGAACCTCGCACCTCAGGTCGCCAAGAAGTACATCATCTATCGTGAGTGGCGCACGGTCCAGCGTGAGAAGCGCACGACCCTCAAGCGCACCATGGATGGTATCGTCTCCATCGAGAAGAATGATATCAATCTGGGTAATGCGAACATGAGCGCCTACACGCCCTCGGGGCAGATGATGACCTTCGCCTCTGAGGTGACGAAGGACTATGCGATGAAGTACCTCCTCTCGGCGCCCTTCGCTCGTGCTCATGCTGCGGGGGATATTCACATCCACGACTTAGACTACTATCCTACGAAGACCGCTACGTGCGTGCAGTATGACCTGGCGGATCTCTTCGAGCGAGGCTTCCACACGAAGAATGGGAGCATCCGTACCCCACAGAATATCCAGAGCTACGCCACACTTGCGACGATCGTCTTCCAGACGAATCAGAACGAGGAGCATGGCGGGCAGGCTATCCCAGCCTTCGACTTCTTCATGGCACCCGGTGTGCGTAAGACCTTCATCCGTCAGCTCGCCGACCGCCTCCTCTATGCGCATAGTCTCCTCTCGGGGAGAAGCCTCACGGATGAGGAGCGTAAGGGCTTCATCGAAGCACTCCGTGGCCTCGAGCCCCCTCTCGCCCATACCGATGCTGCAGCCGAAGCTCTCGCTGCTGGCCTTGAGCGTATCGGCTGTCAGCTCCCCGCTACGGCTGTGCGTCTTGCCCTCGAAGAAGCCTATCAGCGCACCAAGCGCGAGACCCATCAGGCGATGGAGGGCTTCGTGCACAACCTCAATACCATGCACTCGCGTGGTGGTAATCAGGTCGTCTTCAGCTCGGTTAACTATGGTACCGACACTTCCGAAGAGGGGCGTATGGTCATCCGTGAGCTCCTCGCCGCTACCGTCGAGGGCTTAGGCCAAGGCGAGGTGCCTATCTTCCCCATCCAGATCTTCAAGGTCAAGGAGGGCGTGAACTATTCCGAGGCTGACTATGCGAAGGCACAAGCGGACTTCGCTGGGGCACTCGCTGGGAAGTACACCTTCGAGACGCCGAACTTCGACCTCCTGCTTCTGGCGTGTAAGACGACGTCGCATGCCCTCTTCCCGAACTTCCTCTTCCTCGATACGCCCTTTAACCAGCACGAGCTCTGGCGTGCTGATGACCCGAAGCGCTACCTGCATGAGATCGCTACGATGGGCTGCCGTACGCGCGTCTTCGAGAATGTCTGCGGGCCCAAGACCTCTGTCGGGCGCGGGAACCTCTCGTTCACGACGATGAATCTGCCTCGTCTGGCTATCGAAGCCTCTCGCCGTGCCCAGCGTGAGCTCCCTACGGCTCCCGTGGAGCAGCAGCAGGAGCGTGCAAGGGTGCTCTTCCTCGAGTCGGTGCGTGAGATGGCTACCTTCATCGGTGACCAGCTGCATGAGCGCTACCTCTACCAGCGCTCGGCCTTAGCTCGTCAGTTCCCCTTCATGATGGGCAATGACGTGTGGAAGGGTGGTGCAGCCCTCGCTCCACAGGACGAAGTGGGCTCGGTCTTCGACAGCGGCACGCTCGCTATCGGCTTCATCGGCGGGCACAATGCGATGATGGCACTCTACGGTGAGGGTCATGGACGCAGCGACCGCTCTTGGCAGACGCTCTATGATGCCGTGCAGGTGATGAACGAAGTGGCGCGCGAATACAAGCAGAAATACCACCTCAACTACTCCGTCCTTGCTACTCCTGCCGAAGGCCTCTCGGGGCGCTTCACCCGCATGGACCGCAAGCGCTACGGCATCATCCCTGGGGTCAATGACCTCGACTACTATGTGAACTCCTTCCACGTCGACGTGCGCGAAGAGATCGGTATGCACGATAAGATCCGTCGTGAAGCCCCCTTCCATGCGATCACGCTCGGTGGGCATATCAGCTATATCGAGCTCGATGGTGAGGCGAAGAAGAATGTCTCCGTCATCCTCAAGCTCGTCAAGACGATGAAGGATACGGGTATCGGCTATGGCTCGATCAACCACCCCGTAGATACGTGTCAGGACTGCGGCTATCGTGGGATCATCTACGATAAGTGCCCCGTCTGTACCAGCGATCGCATCGCTCGTCTGCGTCGCATCACGGGCTATCTCACCGGTAGCCTCGAGAGCTGGAACTCTGCTAAGCAGGCAGAGGAACACGACCGCGTGAAGCATCACTGATCCTCCCAACTCATACTATTAAGCAGCTGACGAAGAGCCTGGGTCCCGAGGCGGTTCCCCGCCGACGGGCTCCAGGCTTCGTCTTATCCATCCCACTCCTCACCCCGTCTCCGTGCGCCTCCTCAACGTCTATCGTGAGAGCATCAGTGATGGCCCTGGCCTTCGCTACTCGATCTATCTGGCTGGTTGCCGCCACGCTTGCCCAGGATGTCACAATCCCGAGAGCTGGTCGGCCGAGGCGGGTATTCCCCTTACCGAGGAGATCCTCAGCGATATGATCACGGAGATACGGAGCAATTCTCTCTTGGACGGCATCACCGTCTCGGGGGGAGATCCCTTTTATGATCCCACGGCACTCGCTAAGCTCTTAGCACGCCTACGAAGTGAGACGGGGCTGTCGATCTGGTGCTATACGGGCTTCACGGTGGAGTACCTCCTGCAGTCAGAGGCGCATCGCCCTGCGCTGGAGTTCATCGATGTGCTCGTCGATGGCCCCTTTGTCCAGAGCCTTCTTGACCCGCGCCTCTACTTCCGTGGTAGTCGCAATCAGCGCCTCGTACATATCGATCACGGCGTACCGCTCTCTAAGGCGGCACTCTCGTTCCTTGATGATGCCTTCTGAGGCACACTCTTGCTGTCTCGAGCCTTCTCCTTATCTTTATATCTCACGGGGGCTTCCCCTGCTGACACATCCACTTACCTTCCTATTAGACGATGATCTACTTCCTTGGGGCACTCTGCCTCGTCTTCCTCGTGCTCTTCCTCTACGCAGGGAAGCGCATCAAAGAACTTACTGACGTAGTCGCAGCCACTGAGCGTGCTGAGCATGAGAAGGCGCTCGAGCTCAAGACGCTGGAGACGAAGCTTCAGACGACAACAGAGGCACATCAAGAGCTTCGCCAGCGCTACGACGCCCTCCAGCAGAAGGCTGATGAAGCGGCCGTGAGCCTTGCTGCCGTCAAGACCGAGCGTGCCAGCCTCGCCTCCGAGCTGGAGAAGCTCCAGGCAGAGAAGGGCAAGCTCGCCGAAGAGCTACGCGATAGCTTCCGTGCCGTAGCGAATGACATCATGCGCGAGCGTACCGAAGACCTCGACAAGCGTACGAAGGAAACCCTCTCCCCGCTGCGTGAGGATCTCAAGCGATTCGGGGAGCAGGTCGATAAGACTTATCAAGAAGAGGCGCGCGAACGCTTCAACCTCAAGGACTCCATCGAGAAGCTCATCCTCCGCAGTCAGGAGATCAGTCAGGAGACCACCAGCCTCACACGTGCCCTGCGGGGCGATAGCAAGGTGCAGGGCGACTGGGGTGAGCTGGTCCTCGAGCGCATCCTCGATCAGAGCGGGCTCATTCGTGGCGAGCATTACTTCGTGCAGGAGACGCTGCGTGATGAGTCGGGAGCCGTCATCACGACGGGAGATAGCCGTGGCGGCCTTCGCCCCGACGTCATCGTGCGCTACCCCAATCGGGGTGCCATCGTCATCGACAGTAAGGTCAGCCTCACCGCCTATGCACGCTATGTGGCTGCTGAGACGGATGCAGAGCGCGATCAAGCACTCAAGGAGCACCTCCTCAGCCTGCGCAAGCATATCAATGAGCTCTCAGGTAAGCGCTACGAAGAATACACCGAGGGCTCGCCGAACTTCGTCATGCTCTTCATCCCCAATGAGCCCGCCTACACCATAGCGCTCGCCCACGATCCCACGCTCTGGGAGGAAGCCTATCGGAAGAATGTCGTCCTCATCAACGGCACGAACCTCATCGCTGCTCTGCGTATGGCGCAGGATATGTGGCAGCGTGATAGCCAGCAGCGCAATGTCTTGCAGATCGTCGATGAGGCGGGTAAGCTGTATGATAAGTTCGCTACCTTCTCCGAGACCTTCCTGAAGATCGAGAGCAAGCTCGAGGATGCGCAGAAGGCATTTGGCGAAGCTAAGGGCCAGCTGCGTGATGGTCGTGGCGATATCCTCGGCCGCTTCGATAAGCTGAAGGCGCTGGGAGCCAAGACGAAGAAGGCACTGCCAGGCGGTATCCAGCCCCCTGCAGCCTCCTCCGAAGACGAATAGACTACACTTCTCTGCGGAGATCGATAGACCTAACTAAGCGCGACAGCCAGCTATCCTCTTATCGGATAGCTGGCTGTCGTGCTCTTGTTGGGGAGGGATATACTACGAGGCTTCGTATTGAATTCGTAAATTTGTACTCATCAGGAATAAGATCACTTACTTAAACGACTATAAATGGCTAAATCTAAGGACGAGAAGAAGCGCAATGGGATTATCCCCGAGCCGACGCTGCGCCGACTCCCTTGGTATCTCTCCTTTGTAAAGCTTCTCCAAACAGAAGGACATAAGTACGTCTCCTCGCCCCGTATCGCTTCGGGAGTCGGGGTCGATGCTGCGCTCGTGGCGAAGGATCTCTCGTATGTAGAGCTTCAGGGGCGTACACGCGTCGGCTATGAGACGGAGGCTCTCATCAACTACCTCGAGGAATTCCTCGGCTTCACGAAGCGCCATCAGGCCTTCCTCGTCGGTGTCGGGAGCTTGGGCTCTGGGCTCCTTTCGGACAAGGGGCTACGGCAGTTCGGTCTTGAGGTGACTGCTGGCTTCGACGTCGCTGAGGATATCATCGGCACGGAAGTCTCGGGGATCCCCGTCTATCATATCGATGAGCTGGCGACACGTATCGAGAGCGAAGGCATCAAGATCGCCATCCTCACCGTACCTATCCTACAAGCTCAGCTGATGACCGATCGCCTGGTGCGTGCCGGTATCCGTGCGCTGTGGAACTTTACGCCCGTTCGTATCCAGACGCCCGACCACGTCGTCGTGCAGAATACCTCGATGTATGCGCACCTGGCACTGATGTTCACCCGAATGAAGGTGCTCCAGGAAAGTCAACCTGCTACCCCCACCAGTAAGCCTCGCTCCAGCCGATGAAGATCTTAGGCGTAGGCTTCAATTACCGCCCGCACGTAGCCGAAGCATCTCAGCTCGGCCTTCCTGAGCAGGCGGTAGATAGCCCTCCACTCTTCTTCCACAAGGGTGATGCGCTGCTCAAGCCCCGCACGCCCTTCTTCCTCCCCGATATGGGTTCGTCCATCGAATATGAGGCGGAGCTGGTCATCCAGATCAGTCGGGTAGGGAAGTGCATCGCCGAGCGCTTCGCCCATCGCTACTATGAGCGAGTGACGGTGGGTATTGACTTCACGGCACGCGACATCCAGCGACGTGCTATGGCTGAGGGGCGTCCGTGGCTGGAGGCTAAGGTCTTCGACGGCTCGGCTGTTGTAGGCGAGTGGTTGGACAAGACGGCTCTGGGCTATCCCGAGCGCCCCATCTCCTTCTCGCTACGGCGTGATGGAGAGGTGGTACAAGAGGCCGATAGCTCGGAGATGATCCATAGCTTTGATGCGCTGATTGCCTATGTGAGCCGCTTCCAGACGCTACGTATGGGTGACCTCATCTTCACGGGCACTCCTGCTGGTGTCGGGCCCATAGCTATCGGGCAGACCCTCGAGGGCTTCATCGGCGAGCGCAAGGTGCTCCACGTCCCCATCAAGTAGCTGGCTACCCTTTCGTGTAGGCCACACCCCATCGCCCCACTGATCCTATCGCGATCGGTGGGGCTTTTTTGTGCCTTGCGCAATGGTCCCATATAATAAGTGTATGGGTGTGTCGGTAGAGCTATATAGGATGGTGAAGAAAGCTATATAGCTTTGGACTGATTCCTATATAGCTTTACTTGGATTCCTGTATAGCTTTGTGACGTGGCCTATATTGGGTTGTTGCTCCGCGTAGGGATAAAAGTTGTGGACGAGTGGCAGATAAGTTTGGG
>ERZ773267.1405-NODE-1405-length-13386-cov-3.171105_pt1 | contig 13386 bp, 10 predicted proteins | sample MGYA00511959_ERZ773267 | MGnify/ENA primary metagenome ERZ773267 (study PRJEB29015, sample SAMEA2738165) | human oral metagenome | biome: human oral; feature: human-associated habitat; material: saliva | place: China | collected 2240 ... | reverse complement strand
CTTGTGCAGCCATAACTGCCTTTGAAACGACGTTCTCAGAAGCAATCAACTCGATGTTGTTTTGCTGTCTTTCATACTCTTCCCAGATTCCCTTCCCCACCTCAGGGTCATGTTCTTGAATAAAATTCATGATTTCTTTGATCATTCACGCCTCCTTTTCATCTGAATATTCCTTAATCTTCTTTCCAAAAATACTCAGAAACCACCACTTGAAGTTGCTTTATGTTGTTGTACACCTGAATCTTTGGATAGTATAACAGATTAAATCTATTTCGACTAGATTTTTTGTTCAAAAATTTTTCTCCGTCCTCAAAGAGTACTCCCTCCACTCGTATACCTTGTTCATCTTCCAAATATAATTTGATGGCATTTTTGTTTTTTCCCACAATTTTATAATCCTTTAGCAAAACATTCCTTTGAGCAAAGGCAGGCTTTTCATTGCCTCTTCCGAAGGGTTCCAAGCGGGACAAAGAACGAACAAAGTCCTCTTTTAGATAGGAGAAAGGTAGGACCACATCAATCCAGACCTTCTCCTCCAAATCCTCTGCCTGAAGCTTTGCATTTTGCAGGAGAGCCTTCTTTAGCATAGAAACATTTTCCCTTGCAACGGAAAATCCGGCAGCCATGGGATGACCTCCGAAGCGTAGCAGCAGTTCCTTTTGTTCCTCCAGGCGTTCCGCCATAGGATAGCCGGGAATGGAACGTCCGGAGGCTTTACAACTTCCGTCTTCCCCATTGGTGAGGATGAAGCAGGGACGATAATAGGCTTCTCGGATTCGCCCCGCCACAATTCCGGCAAGACTTTCATGTAAATCGGGAAGCACCAAAAACAGCAGCGGCACATCTCCTTCCTGTTCCGCCAGCGCCTTCGCTTCATCCACCCCTTTTTTCGTCATTTCCTTTCGTTCTTCATTTAAAACCAGTAGGTGAGCCGCCTTTTCCTCTGCCTTCCCTTCATCCTCCTCCAGGAAAAGAGAAAGCGCCAGCATCGCACTTTCCAAGCGACCTCCCGCATTGATGCAGGGGCCGATTTGAAAACCGAGACTATAGGAGGAAATTTCCTGCTCCGGCAAAATATGGCACTGCTTTAGAAGGGCCTGCATTCCGATATTTTGAGTCTTTTGCAAATGGGCCAGGCAATACTTTACGATAACACGATTTTCTTTTTGTAGAGGCATTACATCACAAACCGTGGCAATGCCGGCAAAGCAGGCCAATTCTTCTAAAAGATCTAAGCCCTTTTGCCGTTTTTCCAAAAGCATTTTCATAAGAAGATAGCAAACCATGGCTCCGCAGATTTCTTCATTAGGATACTTACTGCCCTCTCTTTTGGGATTCACCACGGCAAAAGCTTCCGGAATCCTTTTCTTTCCGTCCTCATCTCTTCGTAAATCATGATGATCCGTAAGCAATACATCCATACCGTAGGCTTTTGCTTTCTCCATGGCGGAAAATGCGGAAATACCGTTGTCACAGGTAATCAGAAGGGTAATCTCCTCTGCCTTTGCTTCCTCGATAATCTGCTCGTTAATTCCGTAGCCATCTAAAATTCTATGGGGAATCACCACGGAAAGCTGCTCTTTGGAGAAAAAAAGGGAAAGTGCCTTAGCCAGTATGGTGGAGGCACAAACGCCGTCCACATCATAGTCTCCCACAATCCGAACTTTTTCTCCCTCTTTCATGGCTCGCTCCAGGCGATTTAAAAAACGAATACTGTCCGGCAAGAAAAGAGGAGAGGGAATCTCCTCTCCCTCTAAAAAATTCCGCATTTCCTCTTCTGTTGTTAAATCTCGATTCCGAAGAATGCGAACCAAAACCGGATCCAGAGATAATTTCTCTCCCAACTCCTGAAAATCTGCCTTTTTCCCGTATACAAACCACTTTTTCATTTTTTTCCTTCTTTATTCAATCTTATTTTGCCGATGCATCTCATTATGAAACTTTATGCTGTATCTTTCATGAAACTTTATGCTGTATCTCCGGATGTATCGCTCTGCTTCTATTGCTTTCCCTACTTCCGGCCTATCCAAAGCCAACACTTCCTCCTGTGCAAAATCCTTAAATTAATTTGCGGAAGTATTTTTTTTCTTGTATAGTAGAAAAGTCCGGGCATGTATTTTGCGATTAGAAATGGAGATATGATGAATTTATTAGAAATCAAAAGAGATTTAAATAAGAGTGCCTTAGCCCTTTTGTTATATGTATTGTCTGTACAGATATTAGCTGTACTTTTGGTGCTGCTTCTGCCTTTAAGCAAGATTCCTTTACTATCCGATCAATACATCTGCATGGTCATTTCCGTAGTCATCAGCTATTGTCTTTTGAACAATATCTTTCCGAAAGAAACAAGCGCAGAATCAACTAAAGAAATAAGCACAGAACCAAATCCTGAAAAACCAAGCTTTACTGTCCTGTCTTTCCTGCACTATTTCATGCTTTTCCAAGCCGCCCAGTGGATAGGAGGAATCATCAATTATCCGATTATGACCCTCTTTACCAAGCTTGGCTTGAACCTGTCTTTTTCCGAAGAAGCGGCAAGAGGTGGAAGCCTGACGAATGCCCCTATGCTGTTTTATACTATTTTGATAGCTCCCCTTATGGAAGAACTGGTTTTTCGCGGAGTCTTTTATCACCGCTTCCGTTCCTACGGAAAATATTTTGCAGCCTTCTGCACCGCATTTTTCTTTGCTTTAATGCACAGCAATTTCCTGCAATTTGCACCGGCCTTCAGCATGGGCATTATTCTCTTCTTCATCAGAGATCGTTACGGCCTTCCCTATTCCATCCTGCTACATTTCAGTAATAACCTTTTGGCCATTGTGGTAAACAACCTGTCTCAGGGCTCAACTCTGATTCAAGGCATCTACAGCCTATTCCTTCTTGCCGGTTTGGGATATGGCATCTACTATGTTGTAAAAAATAGAAAAAGCCTGGCAGAAGACAGACAATACGAAAAGGAACACGCCCTTTCCTTAAAACAATTCTTTTCTTCTCCCCTCTTATGGGTAGATATCGTCCTGATGGTGGCGCTAGCCTGTGTGAGCCTCTTTGTTCCTATGGATGCAGGAGCGATGTAAAAACAATTGTTATACAGTATAAGTCTAAATTCGGGCACGCTCTCGCTAACCTCGCCTCGTAGGGGTACTAAGCAAAAAATGCATTTCATTTGTTTTTTGCAAGTACCCACGGGCTCAGATTACCCTCATTCAGACCTATACTGTATATTTTTTTATTTTTACATCACCTCTTACTTTCCGAAGAGAGTTTCCAAGATGCCTCTTCCAAAGGCAGCACCGATATTTCCACCCAGTCGTCTTCCCAAGCCTTTTCCAAAGACGGATTTTCCGATGCCGGAACCGATTTCTCGGCCTATGGAGCCGGAAACGGAGCGTCCCACGGATTTTATTACGGTCTTCTGCTTGGACTTTTCCTTTTCCAATTCCCGTTCCTGACGAAGGCGCTCTTTTTCTTCTTCCTTTTCCTTAAGTCTTTGGACTCTCTCCTCTTCCTTTTCCTGCTTAGCTCTTTCCTTCTCCTCCACCTTTTCCTGAAGAAGACGGTTTTTCTCTGCTTCTTTTTCTTCTAATTCCTTCTGGAAACGCTCCTGCTCTTCCTTTCCCTTTCTGTGCAGGAATTCGTAAGCGGAATCCCGGTCCACAGCCTCTCCGTAACGAATATACAAGGTGGAGGCTTTAACGGCTTTATCCTGCTCTTCAGGGCTTGCCTCTCCCAGATAAGACTGAGGCGGGAAAATCTTGGCCTTTTCTACAATAGCGGGACTGCCGTCCTCCTGCAAACAGGAAATCAATGCCTCTCCTGTCCCTAGATTCTCCAGTACCTCCTCGGAGGAAAATGCAGGATTTTCCCGGAAGCTGTCTGCTGCCGCACGAATCTTCTTACGCTCTGCCGGAGTATAGGCTCTTAAGCCATGCTGAATCTTATTTCCGCACTGAGCCAAGATGGCGTCCGGGATATCCGAAGGACTTTGGGTAATGTAATAAATTCCTACCCCCTTGCTTCGAATCAAACGGGTGATTTGATTTAATTTTTCCAATAAGGCCTTGGGGGCATCATCAAAAAGGAGATGGGCTTCATCAAAGAAAAAGACAAAGCGGGGCTTCTCCAAATCCCCAACCTCCGGAAGCAGTTCATAAAGCTCCGATAAAAGGTAAAGCAGGAAGGTGGAATACAGCTTCGGCTCTCCCATAATTTTCTTGGCATTAAAAAGATGAATAATCCCCTGCCCCTTCTCATTCTGCCTGAAGAAATCCTTTACATCCAAAGCAGGCTCTCCGAAGAATTCCTTTCCTCCCGCCTCTTCCAAGGCTACTACGGAACGGATTAGGGCATTTAAACTCTGGGTAGGAAGATTTCCAAAGGAAGCACTGTACTCCTTGCTGTTTTCCGCCACATACTGCAATACGGAACGTAGGTCCTTGGTATCAATCAGTAAAAGCCCTTCTTCGTCCGCAATCCTAAAGACCACGCGCAAAATATCGCTCTGCACATCCGTACAATTCAGCACTCGGCTTAAGAGCAATGGCCCCATCTCTGAAATCGTGCAACGTAAGGGAATCCCTTCCTCCTTCGAAAGGGCAAAAAGCTCCACAGGGAAGCCCTGATAACGGAACTCCTCCTCTGTAAGCTTGCATTCTTCTCTTCTCTTTTCAATCCCTTCGGAAGCTTCTCCCGGCTTTAATAGACCGGATAAGTCTCCCTTTACATCGGATAGAAACACCGGAATTCCCAGGGAAGAAAACTTTTCCGCTAAAACTTTTAAGCTTACCGTCTTACCTGTTCCCGTTGCTCCGGCTATAAATCCGTGACGGTTAATTTTATCGGAAAGAATAGAAATTCTCTTTCCTTCTTCGTTTATGGCAAAATCAATTTTAGACATAGGCTCTCCTTTTTGTGAAATCAGTAATGCCATTTTACTAAAAAACCATTCTCTTGAACATTGCTTTTTTTAATAAACTTGTCAAAACTCCCAGTGCTATGCTAGGATATAAAAAAGCTATGGAGGAAAAGAATATGATGATTTCAACCAAAGGCCGTTATGCCTTAAGTACCCTGATTGATATTGCTGAACAGGAAAAGAAAGGAAATCCTGTTTCCATTAAAGAAGTGGCGGAGCGACAGGGAATTTCCGTAAAATATTTAGAGCAGATTATCGCCCTGATGGTGAAGGGCGGATTTTTAAAGAGTGTCCGGGGAGCCAAGGGAGGATATCTTCTTTTAAAGGAAGCAAAGGATATTTCCGTGGGAGATATTTTAGATGCTGCGGAGGGAACCCTCTCTCCTGTGGATTGTGTGAAAGAGGGAAGTAATTGTGAAAGGTCTGCCAGCTGTCCCACCTTCCCCTTATATAAGGAAATAGACGAAGCCATCTATGCCGTAGTGAATCGCTATAGCCTGGAGGATTTACTGCAATGCAATTCCAAAGGAAAGCTGGAGCATTGTCCGAGTAAGAACTAAGAAAAGAGAGAATCCAAACAAATCTTATAGTGCTGATGTAAAACGATATATCCTACATTAGCTGTGCATTAGGAACTAAAAAAGACGATGAATTTCTTCATCGTCTTTTTCTGCGTGCGACAGGATTCGAACCCACGACCTTCTGGTCCGTAGCCAGACGCTCTATCCAGCTGAGCTACGCACGCTTGCGAAACGCAAGGAATATCATAGCAAAGCTTCATTTTCCTGTCAAGCACTTCTTCTAAATCTCATCCACTGCACCGTTTCTCTCCAAGATTCCGGGAATCTCTGCAAGAGATACGATACGATAACGGAACTCCGCACGAGAGCCTGCCAGCTCCTTTAATCTTCTGGAGATTCTCTGGTAAATAATGGCACAGTCTTCTCTCTTGGTTCCAATCAGAAGAATCAGATACTGGGAGGAAGAATACTTGGTGTAAACGTCTCCCTTTCTTAATCCCTCGGATAAGGACTGCTGTAAAATCTCAGCACGGGTGTTCAACTTATCCTGATTCTGGATGGGCTTTCCTTCATAATCCACCAAGGTGCAAAGCATCATAAAGATGGAAGAGCCTCTTCTTTCCAGATTTCGTCTAAGTACATGATAAACGTCAATAAAGCTGGTGAAGGGGCAAAGGTAAGCGCCAATCTTCCTGGTTCCCATCTCGCTCTTCAGCTTCTCGTCCTTACGAACAATGTTGGCCTGAATCTGACGGATATCGTCGGTTACTACACGAACATTGTCGGAAAGTCTTTCGTAGCAAGCCCGTAAAGCATCGGGAATGGGTACTTCCAACTCGTCCTGATAGTAGTGAGCGCACTTCATGTACAAATCGTATGCGGTCTTATAATCCTTCTTCAGAATCAAAGCATCAATCATCTCGATCTGCCATCCGTTGTCCGGATAGATTTTATTGGCCTGATCGTACATCATGAAAAGCTCTTCGTATTCCTGATGCTCACGGTAATAAGCCCCTAAGAATTCAATCACTTCATCATAAAGGCGCTTTAGGCGAACGCTCTCCAAGATTACCCAGTAATCCGTAGCAAACTCCGGCAACAATTCACCCTTGTATATCTTAAAAGCCTTCTGATAGTAAGACAACTTCTTACTCTCTTCCTTACTGTTCTTCGCCTTTAAGCAAATGTCTTCGAATTCCTGCACGTCCATGACGTAATCATACTCAGGAAGATACTCCGGAGCATAGATTCCTCTTTTTCCGTCAATAATCTTCTTTCCCGGCATACCGGCCTTCTTCAGCTGAGTTCTTGCCTGGTGGAGCAGGTTGTTTAAGCTGTTGTTTTCATCCAAAAGGGACTTATGACCGAATATTCCATCAATCAAATCTCTTTTGGAAATGCCCCCCAGCCCTCTTAAGAGGACAATTTCGGTGAGCTTTAGGAAATTGGCTTTATTGTTATTTCCTAAGTCTAATTGCTTATCTCCAATATAAAGAGAAAAGCCACCCAGCATCTCTACATAAATTCTACTTTTCTTTTTCGCTTCCATAATCGTCCTTTATCAAAAATACCATTTGTTCCTGCCTATTTTAAGATTTTTTTTATCGCTTGTAAAGCTTTAAAAGGATAAATATTTTGGCTTTTTTCAATATTTCCTGTATTATACTAGGAAAAACGAAAAAAAGGAGACTCCTATGCGAATTTTATTAGTAGAAGACGAGAAAATTCTATCCAAGAGCATTAAAATGATTTTGGAGCGGGCGGAGTATGAAGTGGATACGGCGTATGACGGGGAAGAGGCTTTGGCGTATGCCAAAACCGCTATTTACGATTTAATGATTTTGGATGTGATGATGCCCAAGCTGAACGGTTATCAGGTAGCCAGACAGCTGCGTAAAGAAAAAAATGGTCTGCCTATTCTGATGCTTACCGCCAAAAGTCAGCTGGAGGATCGTATCGAAGGCTTGGAGGGGGGTGCTGACTACTATCTCACCAAGCCCTTTGACAAAAGAGAACTTTTGGCCTGCATCTCGGCCTTATTGCGAAGGCAGGGGCAGGAAGTAAACAGCTTAAGCTTCGGAGATTTAAGCCTGGACCTGGATAGTAAAGATCTTTCTTCCGGAGCTCATAGTCTGAAGCTGTCCAAAAAGGAATTTGAACTGATGCGTATGCTTTTACAAGGAAAAAATCAAATTCTAAGTAAGGAGCAGATTCTCCAAAAAGTCTGGGGCTATGACAGTGACGCGGTGGAAAACCATGTGGAGGTTTATGTGGGATTTCTTCGGAAAAAGCTTCGACTTTTGGAAAGTACTGTAAGCATCCAAAGCCGCAGAGGTCTGGGATATTTTCTGGCGGAGCAGGAAGAAAGCAAGAAGGAGTAAAAAAGACTTGTCGGATTTTTGGAAAAAAATGCGAATCATGAAAGGATGAAAGGAAGCCCATGAAAAAACAGAAAATTCGTATTATGGTCCTCCTCTTTTTGCTCTTTGCTGTAATGTTGTTGATATTATCCTTCACCAACTTTAACTACAGTAAAAAAACGCTGGAGGAGCAAATGAATATGGAGCTGGAACAGTTGATGTTCCCGGGCTTTAGAAATGGTCATGAGTCTCTCCCCAGCCGTTCCTTTTCCTACGTCATCCTGGAAATTGGAGAGGATAACGAAATCACCGGTCAGCAAAGTTCCCCGGCCTGGGACTATTCCGCCTTTGATTCTCCCCCCTCCGAAAATGGTCCGGAAGGGCAGGATTCGGGTTCTCCTCCGATGAATAAGAAGAGCAAACAAAAGGATGCCCCTTCGGAAACAACTGTAGAAACGAGTTCTTCAAAAACTGATGCGAACAACAACGAAGAGATCTACACCGATGAAAGTTCCGAAGTGTTAAATACTATCGTAAAGAAGATTCTGAGTAAAAGAAAAAGCTCCGGTACAGTCTATCGTTATAAGCTTCATTACCTTCTTAGAGAAGAAGGGCAAAAAACCTTGATTTTAGGAGATTATCAAAGAGAACTAAGCATACTGAATAAACAAGCCTTTTCCACTGCGCTCTTAGTTATGGTACTGATTCTGCTTTTCCTTCCTCTGGATTATTTCTTTTCCACCTGGGCCATTCGTCCCAGTGTTCAAGCCATGGAAAAGCAAAAGCAGTTTATTTCCGATGCCGGTCATGAATTAAAAACGCCATTGGCTGTTATCGCCGCTAATCTTTCCCTTCTGGAAGACCAGAATTTAGCTCCGGAAACCGGTGATTTTGTTCAGAACATCGCTGTGATGAGTAAGAAAATGCAGGAATTGGTGGAAAAGCTTTTACAGCTTTCCCGCTTGGAGCAACAGATATTTACCTACGGAGAAATGGATTATTCCCGAAGAGTGGCTGAAATCTGTCTGCAAATGGAAGCTCTTTTTTTTGAAGAGGGAATGGAATTAGAGGTTGACCTAGAACAGAATATTATCTTAAAACATGCTATAGAAAGTCAGGTAGAAGAGGTTTTACGAATCTTTTTAGATAACGGACGAAAATACGCGGATAAACCTTCCACCCTCTATGTGAAACTATATAGAGAAAAAAATATGGCCGTCCTTTCCGTGGATTCCGCCGGAAGAAGCCTAAGTAAGGCTGAGTTCGAAAAAATATTTTCCCGCTTTACAAGGCTGAATGAGGCCAGAAGCCAAAGCGAAAGCTTCGGTTTGGGACTATCCATCGCCAAAGAAATCGCCGGAAACCACAAGGGGAAAATCTATGGCTACGGGAAGAATGGCAGGAATTGTTTTGTCCTTGCCCTTCCTATACAGTAAAGAAAATAGGGTGTGAAGTAAGAATTTAACCTTGCTTTCCGACAAAACAGCTTCGCTTGGGGGCACGCTCTCGCTAACTTCGCCTACGCAGGGGTACTAAGCGAAAAACTTCCTTTCGGTCGTTTTTCGCAAGTGCCCGCGGGCTCAGATTGCCCCTGCATCGAAGCTATTTTGCATGAAAGCAAGGGCTACAGAATCTTTTGCTTCACACCCTATTTATTATTTGCGTAGCGAAAAAAGGGCATGGAAAAGCAATTCCTGCTATTGTACCGCACAGAGAATATCATTGTTTATGGTGGTGTAGAACTCCTTCTTTAGGCCGGGATAGTCCCCTTTGTACTTGGCCATCAGGTACATTAACTTGGTAATGGTGGCTTCCAAGGTCATATCATAGGCTTCCAAAAGCTGGAAGTCTTTTTTGATTTTCTGTCCCACCTGATAGATTTCCATGTTGGAGCCTTCGTTTACCACCTGGGTAGCCATGACAATGATTTTTCCTTTTTTCTGCCACTTCTCCATTTCCTTATAAAAGACTTCCTGCATACTTTCCGGAATACCGCCTACACCGAAGCTTTCCATAACAATGCAATCATAATTTTCAAAAAGGTAGGAAAGCATTTCCGGTCTGGTACCGGGAATCAGCTTTAGAACACAGATGGAATCATCCAAATCCAAATGAAATTCCACTGCCTCTCTCAGGGGCAGGTAGGGGATATATCGGATGATTCTGCCGTCCTGCATTCTGGCCAAGGTAGGAAAATTCACACTTTGAAAGGCATGGAAAGAACGGGCCATCATTTTCTTCGCTCTGGTACCGGAAATCACATTGCCATTAAAGAGAAGAACTACATTTTCCGAATAAGGGTCACAGGCGTAGCGCACGCTGTCCAGAAGATTCATCTTGGCATCGGTACTGTCCTGATTGATAGGCTTTTGGGAGCCGGTAATGACAATAGGCTTTCTGGAATACTGCACCATGTAGCTTAACGCCGCAGAGGTATAAGCCATGGTATCCGTGCCGTGTAAAACCACAAAACCGTCATAACGGTCATAGTTTTTTTGAATACAAGCCCCCATCTCCCGCCAGATTTTGGGCTGCATATTGGTGGAATCTACATTGCAAAGCTGAACAATGGAAAGCTCGGCAATTTTCTGTAGCTCCGGCACAAAGGCAATGATTTCCTCTGCACTAAGGGAAGGACTCAGACCATCCTCCGTTTGCTTGGACGCAATCGTTCCTCCTGTGGCAATTAGCAATACCTTTTTCACCCGTTTCTCCTTCCGTGTAATTCAAACTTTTCCTTCTTTAAAAGTCCGCATCATCTCATTGGTTAAGCTGAAATCATTTCCCTGTAACTCCACCTCATCTCGGCTTAGCCAGACCGCCTCGGAAAGCTCTTCCTCATCTCGAATAATCTGAACCTCTCCCGTTGTCGTAAATGAAGTCTTTTCCTCATCCACTTTTGCAAAATATCCCAGGAGCAAATCATCCGCCATTCCCCAGGGCTGGGATTTATAATACTTTACTTCCTTAATGGGAACTCCGGTTTCTTCCATGGCTTCCCGAATCGCAGCTTCCTCCGCAGTCTCGCCAATCTCGATAAAGCCTGCCACAAGGGCGGGCAGATAGCTTAATCTGTTAGCATATCTTGTGCAAAGGATTTTATCCTTATGAATGATTCCCACAATAACCGCCGGCATAATCTTCGGATAGAAGACCTCCTGACAGTTGGGACAACGCATTGCCCGTTCTCTTTGATCCTTCTCCATCTTTGTACCGCAGACGCCACAATAACGGTGCTTTTGGTAAAAATGAAAGAGATGCATCCCTGTATTGGCTAAAAACAGCAGTGACTTTGGTCCCTTAAACTCTCGACGCAACTCTTCCAAGGAAAGATATTCTCCGAATTCCACGATATCTTTCAGCAGATAATAGTCTTGTCCGTCCAAAGAAAAAAGATAGGTAAAGGACTTTCTCCAGTCATTTCCCATGGCCTGCTGCTCTCCCTTTCGGGATAAGGCATTTTCCTGTACTTCCTCTCTCTCCTTGGGAAAGGAGGACAAATACTCTTTGATTTTATAAAAGGAAAAGCCCTCTCCCTCCGGACATCTTAGGCTTAAACCGTCTCCACTCATGATAGCATCTGAAGGATCCACCTTCTTTCCCGACTCTCTTTTAACCAAAACCGATTTTCCCGAAAAGGAAAGGAAATAGTCCTCTTTCCCGGGCTTTTTTTCAGGGTAATATTGATTTTGAAAATGATGTTGTCCCAGGTCTTGAATCATCTGGCTTTATCCTTTCTTACGCTATTGTCTGATTTAAAACGATTTCATGTTATTGTTTATGATGCTCTTCTAAAAATTTTAGGTAAATCAAATCTTCAGGCACCGTAATTTTTTGGTTCTTCTCTTCCCCTAAAACCAAGTAGGGCTGTTCCTTGCTAAATTCCTCCACCATCATGGCATCATCCGTAATGGATAGCCCCTCCTCTTTCTTCTCTAAGAAAGTCTTATAGGCTTTCCAAAGTAGGGGAAAGGAAAAGGCTTGAGGAGTCTGAATCCTATAAAGACTGCTTCTATCCACGCTTTCCTGCACAATCCCCTTCTCCACTCGCTTAATGGTATCTGTCACCGGAAGTCCCGGAATTACCGCTCCATAGGACTTTCGAGCTTCATAGATTCTTTCGCATAGGTCTAAACTAAAGCAAGGCCGTGCCCCGTCATGAATAAAAAGAGAGAGCTCGGTTTGAAGATTTTTGCTTTCTCCATGCTCTATCTCCTGCTCTTTTCTATGCTTCTCTATTTTCGTTTCCCTATTTTTCAAAAATTCCAAGGCGGAGTAAACAGACCAGTAGCGCTCTGCTCCCCCCTCAATCAAGGAAACAGCTATGCCTTCCTGTGGAAGCGGAGAAAATGAAGAAGCAAGCTCCTCTTTACACTGTGCAGATTCTCCTTCTAAGAACCGAAGCCCCAGCTCTTCCCTCCATTGCTTAAGCTCTCCTTCCACCCTTTCTTTATCTTCCTTGGAAAGAATCAAAAGGATTTCTTTGCACCTGTTCCAGCTACAAAACTTTTGCAGGGCGGAATAATACAAGGGCTTTCCCTGAAAGGGCAGAAACTGCTTTTTTTCCTTGCATCCCATACGGCTGCCTTTTCCGGCCATCAGAAGGATGACGGTAATTTCTCTTTGATTAGGCATTCTTCCCTCCCATATTCCTTTCCATTCCGCTTCAAAGTTTTTCTATGCTGCGTTCTTCTATGCTGCGTTTTTTACACCCTAGCCTTCCGTTAAAGCCAAAGAAGGATAAGCATTCAAAGAAGCCTCTCCTCGTTTTCCAGCCTGATAATCATAATAGGCTGCTGCCGCAATCATAGCCGCATTGTCCGTGCACAGCACAGGGCTTGGGCAGTAAAAGCTTAAACCGTGATCCTTCGCCTTCTCCTCCATCTTCCTTCGAAGACAGCCATTTGCGGAAACGCCTCCCGCCACCGCCATTTTGGATACCCCTAAGTCCAGAGCCAGCTGTAAGCATTTTTCCGCCAAGTCCTCACAGACTCCCTCCTGAAAAGAGGCACAAAGGTCTGCCACCCTTATTTCTTCTCCCAACATTTTCTTATGGTTTAACTCATTTAAAACCGCAGATTTCACACCGGAGAAGCTAAAGTCATAGGGCGTATCCAGTTTTGCTTTGGGAAAATGATAGGCAAAGGGGTCTCCCTCCTTCGCACTCTGCTCCAGCTTCGGGCCTCCCGGATATCCCAGTCCCACGGCTCTGGCAATCTTGTCGAAGGCCTCTCCCGCCGCATCATCTCTGGTTCTTCCATAGATTTTGATTTTTCCGTAATCCTCCACATACAGCAAATGACTATGTCCACCACTGGCCACCAGGCAAACATAGGGAGGAACGCAATCCTGATGAGCAAGATAATTTGCCGCAATATGTCCTTCAATGTGATGTACCGGAATCAAGGGCTTCTGAATGGCATAGGCCAGAGCCTTAGCTTCGGAGACTCCCACCAAAAGAGAACCTACCAGTCCGGGGCCGTAGGTTACCGCCACCGCCGTAAGATCGGAAAAGCCTTTTCCCGCCTCTTCCATTGCCAGACGAATCACCTCATCAATCTTTTCCAAATGATTACGGGAAGCAATCTCC
>ERZ773267.1402-NODE-1402-length-13402-cov-17.852027_pt1 | contig 13402 bp, 10 predicted proteins | sample MGYA00511959_ERZ773267 | MGnify/ENA primary metagenome ERZ773267 (study PRJEB29015, sample SAMEA2738165) | human oral metagenome | biome: human oral; feature: human-associated habitat; material: saliva | place: China | collected 2240 ... | reverse complement strand
GGGACTAACCCCCGACCAATACGTTTTGTCCTATTACTCGCTCTTCGTTCAGAAAAATTGCGGCCTACGCTTCGCGTAGACCGCAATTGAGTGGAGGAAGTTCTAGCCGCGCTTGCGCTTGCGCAATGCAGCGCCTGCACTTGCGCTCAGTGCCGTTGCTCCAGCGAGGAAAGCAATCGGGGCACCCGTGCGTGCGAGCGTCGGCTTTGACGGGGTCGAAGCACTAGTCTGTGCCCCTGCCGAACTCGTGCTTGCGCTTGCTGAAACCGTCGTTGACTCACTGGCTGAAGGAGATGTAGCGCTTGTACTCACTGAAGCCGTAGGAGTGCTTGCGATAGGTGTTGTTGAGCTAACGGACGGAGAAGGCGAGGGGGTGGGGGTTGCACACGGCGAGGGGTCGAGGATTGGATCGACTTGTGTTCCAGCAGTCAGCGGAGCGACGGTGATATCGGCGGTCCAAGAGTCTGCAGAGGACTGTGCATTAGCGCCGGTAAATCCCGTGAGTGCGGCGGTGTTAGAGATGGTTGCCCCAGCGCCCTTTTCATTCACGCGTCCCAGCACATGCAGCGTCGTGTAGTTCATGAAACCGAGCTGCCCTGCGCCGCCGTCCCAGATTCCAGTGCAGTGATCATAGGAACCAAAAGTCTTGGCATCAGTACAGGGGAAAGTGAAGTCTCGAATGAGGCCGTCGTCTGGGTTCGGATCAAAGTCGTGTCCTTCCCGGATCCAGAGGTGATCGACCGGAGGATAGGCAAGGATCTCGTTATTGCACAGTCGAGTCCACGAGTTTTGGTAGGTGATTCCCTCGGGCAGTAGGTCTTTCACATTGATGTTTGTCACTGTGCCAACGCCACGGTTAAGAATGTTGACGCGGTAAAGAACATAGTCGCCAACGTTAAAGTTCCCAATCGGGAAATTAGCCGTCGAATCGAGAGCGATGGGCAGTCCGTTCGCGCCATAAACAGGCTGAGCACCAGACATCTGGACGTGGGCAGCGTCCTTCAAGACAATAAGATCAGCGCCCTGGTTTGGGTCAGCGTTGGCCTGGAACTTGGATGCTGAAACGCCGACAATTCCGAGTGCAACACAGGCACTGAGGAGTGCTGCACACAAACTGCGGCGTCGAGAATGACGGAGTGTCATGGTATGTCGGTCCTTCTATAAACGGGGGGGTTAATTGAGCTTACGCCTGCTCGAGACGAAAGATGATCCTGCAATAGTGGTGAGTAGCGCTATTCCCCCAAGAAGAGCGAGGGGAACACCCGTCCGTGCGAGCGTGGTTGTCTGCGGTGCGCGAGAGGCTGCTGTCGCGCTTGTCATTGCCGAGGCCTCGCTAGGGCTGAGCGTGGCAGTGGGGGTACTTGTGGCCGCAGAGGGAGCGGATGTGCTCACCGATGGTGAGGGCTGCGAAGACGTGGGGGAATCTGAAGGCGTCGGTGTTGAGCAAGGTGAAGGGTCGGTGATCTCCTCAACCTGTGCGCCGCTAGCAAGAGGTGCAACCGTAATATCTGCGGTCCATGAGTCAACGGAGAGCTTTGAATTTTGAGGAGAGATCTCCGTAAAACGAGCGGTGTTGGAAATCGTCTTTCCTGCGCCCTTCTTGTCGACACGTCCAAGGACAAACAAAGTGGAGTATGCGGCGTAACCAAAATACTCAGTGCTGCTCGTCCATGTTCCGCTGCAGTGATCGTAGGTCCCTGAAGAGTATCCTTCAGGTGCGCGACAGGGGAAAGTAATCGGGCTGTCTGGGTACAGACTCTCATCGGGATTCACGCTTTGGCTTTCGCGAACCCACAGGTGGTCGGTTGGAGCTATAACAGTGTGTGCGCACCTGCGTGTCCAGGAGTTCTGATAGGTGACCCCTTCGGGAAGGAACTCCGAAACGGTAAAACTGTTCACATTGGCATAATTGCGATTCAGAACATTGATGCGGTAAACAACGTAGTCTCCGACCTCAAAGCGTCCAATGGGGCCATCTGCGGTCGAATCAAGGCCAATCGGGAGGCCGAATTCGTCGTAGACGGGCTGTCCGCCAGACATCTGGACGTGGGCTGCATCCTTCAGGAGGATCAAGTCGGGGACGCGTTCTTCATCTGCCTGAGCCTGGAGTTGTGCGGTGGAGACCCCAGCAATCCCCATTGCAACGCTTGCAGTGGCGAGGGCAGCAATGATGCTCCACCCTCGCTGTGAACGCCTGAACATAACGAGCCTCCAAAACCTTCAATACTCAGCAAGTTGTCTGAGCACAATACCGAGAAATGCTATCTGTAAGTAGCTGCTCAGTTCAAGAAAAACTGCCAGTTGTGCCTTAAAACTCATATGTTCTGAGCGAAAGGTCCTCTCTCAAAACAGTTGTAGTATAAAAATGTTGAAACACATTTGAGGAGGACAAAATGAGCGAACCGACGATGCCGCCGAGCCTGCCGCCCATGAGCGGACAGTCAATTCCGCAGGGAAGCGTGCCAGCAACCGGCAGGATCGAAAACGGTGACTACTATTTCGATAAGTTCGATGATCGTCCGATTCCCACAATGGTGAACCGACTGATCATTGAAAAAGGTTCATGGACTAAAGCAATTATTGGCTTCGTTTTGGGAGGAGTTTTCCTCCTTGCATGTGTCAATTCCGTGCGCACTGAACAGTCAGTTGTAGCGATGATTCTTTGTTTCTTGATCGGGGCTCTCTTGATTGTCGCCGGGCTCGCCATGATGCCCCGCAAAGACTACATCGACTACCAGGGCTTCTATGTCACGAGCATTTTTGGCTCGAAGCGCTTCCCCTGGCCTCATTCGCGTACCAGTTTCTACGTCCGTAACACGCGGGCTGGAAACGCCGCTTCGGCGAGCGCTCGGATGACACAGACCTTTGACGTGAAACTGATCAGTGCTGAGGGAATGCAGATTCCCTTGGGGATTGTCTTCACCGGTCCGAACTCCGATGAATTGGAATGGCGAGGCGTCGTTCAGTGCTCGCGTATTTGGGATTGGGGCGTTGCAAGGGGCTACACCGTTGAGACGGGGGAGTACATTCCTCTTTCGGGAGCTGGAATTCACCAAGCACTTCGTCAGTCTCAGGAAGAACGCTACGGTCTTCGCCAGAACTTCAATCAATAAATGAGTAATCCCTACGCTCCTCAGCCTGCTGAGGATTCTTCTCGAGTATCACTTCCTCCCGCTGCTGGGGAGCGCTTCGTTATTAAGCCAGAGGAAGAGATCGTCTCGAAGATCGGGACGGTTGTAGACGGTGACTACTACTACGATCAAAACGACGAGAAGCCGATTCCTCTTGAAGCAAAGAGAATAGTCTTCGAAAAAGGTTCGACCTTTATGGTGATTTTGTCGTGGTGTTTAGCGCTCTTTCTTTCTATGCCCTTCCCGACGATGCTGGCCAAGGGAACAGACGCGGTCATTGACGCGGATCATCCATTGATCTGGTCCTTCATGCTAGGGATCGATCTGGTGATCATCGTCTTTCTTATTATTCATGGTTTCCTTTATTTCCCAAGTACAGATTGTCTTGACTCCCAAGGGATCACCCTGTCTATCTTGTCAAGGAAAATACAGATTCCGTGGCCGCACTCGCGAACGGGTTTGTATGTTCGCCGTGTGAACCAGAAAGGTCGAGCTCTTCAGACAGCTGAAGTGAAGGTCATTCGCCCAGACGGTTCCTCCGCGTTACTTCCTATTACCTTCAGGGGACTGGATTCAGTCAAAACTGAACGAGATGCTGTCATCCAATGCTCGCGGATCTGGGGCTGGGCGGTGGCAAAGGGCTATACCCAAGAGAGTGACGAATACATTCCTCTTGCGGGACTAGGGGTTCAGCAGTCTCTTCGCCGTCGCCAAGAAGAACGCTACGGTTTTCGCCAGAACTTCAATCAATGAGTAATCCCTACGCTCCTCAGCCTGCTGAAGGTAGTAATCCCTACGTTCCTCAGCCCGCTGAGGATTCTTCTCGAGTATCACTTCCTCCCGGTGCTGGGGAGCGCTTCGTCATTGAGCCAGAGGAAGAGATCGTCTCGAAGATCGGGACGCTTGTAGACGGTGACTACTACTACGATCTAAACGGCGAGAAGCCGATTCCTCTTGAGGCAGAACGAATAGTGGTTTTGACGGGGGCATGGATCGCCATTATTGTGCCCTGTGCTTTCGCGCTTTTCCTGTTCATGCCTTTCGTGAAAATGATGAGGGATGGCCCCGCTTCAGTGATCAATCAAGATCACCCAATTGTCTACTCGGTCATGCTGGGTGTTGATCTGCTGATCGTTATTTTGCTCGTTGTATTGAGCGTTCTTGTCTTCTGGCCCTGTAAGAATTACATCGACAAAGATGGTTTCCGCGTCACTTTCTGTTTCAGAACAATGCGGTCGCCTTGGCCACGCTCAAGGAGCGGCTTGTACGTGCAGATCCGATCGCGTCGAGGCAGACCCGTCAAGACATCTCAAGCGAAGGTCGTTCGCCCAGACGGTTCCGCTATATCGATTCCCATTGCCTTGATGGATATTGACGCAGACGAGGTTGAAAAGAGCACTGTTATCCAGTGCTCTCGGATCTGGGATTGGGCAGTTGCGAAGGGCTACACCGAAGAGACCGGTGAATATACCCCTCTGAGGCGACATAGCAAAGACGACGTTTTTCGCCGTCGCCAAGAAGAACGCTACGGCCTTCGTGCCCATGTGAACGACAACCAGGAAAACCTCCAATAGGTCTTTCCTTCGTATAAAGGTGTGGGCCCGGCAGCTGCCGGGCCCACACCTTTATACCTAGAACTTAGTTCTTCTTCTTAGCCGGGGCTTCGCCCAACTCGAAGGAAGCGACACGGATGGTGCCTTCATCTTCGGTAGAGTCTGCCGAGGCCTCGAAGTGGGCAGGACCCTGGATCTTCGTCGCGGCTGCAAGGTCTTCCAGAACTTCCTCAAGCAGGGGGATCATCTGCTCGGGAGCAGATACCGTCACCTCAAGGAAGGGGGTCCTGGGGGAAACCTTTGCTTCGGACTTCACGCGGCGAAGGACCACGAGTGCCTCGGAGGCAACGCCCAGCAACACGCTGGAAGCGTCCTCGATCGCGCCCTCGATACTCCCATCAGGGGTGACCTCAAGGTTGGAGGTGGTCGGCCATGCAGCCTGGTGGACGCTGCCTTCGCGATACCAGCTCCACACCTCTTCGGTCACGAAGGGCAGGTAGGGAGCAAGCAAACGAACGAAAGTATCGATGGCGATCGCCAGCGCTGCGCGGGCAGAAGCAGAAGCCTGATCACTCCACTTGCCCTCGCGGTTGTAGGCGCGTTCCTTCACGAGCTCCAAGTAGTCATCGCAGAAGGTCCAGAAGAAGGACTCGGTGACTTCCAGTGCACGCGCGTGCTCGTAGTTTTCCAGAGCCGTGGTCGCAGAAGAGACAACCTCGCGCAAAGCGGCAAGCATCGAACGGTCGAGGGGCTGGACAACGTGCGTGATATCCAGATCCAGATCTGCGTCTCCACCCATCGTGAGAGCGAACTTCGAAGCGTTAAGTACCTTGATGGCCAGGCGACGGCCAATCTTCATCTGGGATTCATCGAAAGCAGCATCCAAGCCCAGTCGAGCAGATGCCGCCCAGTAGCGCACCGCGTCCGAGCCGAACTTCTCGAGCAAGCCCATGGGGGTGACGACATTGCCCTTAGACTTCGACATCTTCTTGTGATCCGAATCCAAGATCCACCCCGAAAGGCCTGCGTGTGCCCAGGGGAGTGCGCCAAATTCCAGATCGGCACGGACGACCGTTGAGAACAGCCAGGTTCGAATGATGTCCTGCCCCTGCGGACGCAAGTCCATCGGGTAGGTACGCGAGAACAAGTCCTCGTCCTCAAGCCAACCGCAGGCAATCTGCGGAGAGAGGGACGAGGTCGCCCAAGTATCCATGATGTCGAGTTCGCCGACGAAACCACCGGCTACTCCTCGCTGATCCTCGGTGTAACCGGGAGCCGTATCCGATGAGGGATCGACAGGAAGCTGATCTTCGCTGGGGGTGATGATCTGGGTGTAATCGACTTCGCCACTGTCATCAACGCGGTACCACAGGGGGAAGGGGACGCCGAAGAAACGCTGACGGGAGACCAACCAGTCGTTGTTGAGGCCGCGTACCCAGTTTTCGTAGCGCACGCGCATGAAATCCGGGTGGAACTCCAGTTCCTTACCGCGCTCGATGAGTTCCTCGTTCAGGTCTTTGTCCGTTGCAGGATTGACCCACGGCTTGCCGCCGTTACGGATGTACCACTGACGCGAAGTGACGATCTCCAGGGGTTTGTCGCCCTTTTCGAAGAAGTTCGTCTGGCGCATCGTCTTCTGAGGTTCACCGCGCATCTCGCCGCTTGCCTCGAGGCGTGCCACTAGGGCCTCGCGAGCAGAGAAGGTCGTCTTCCCCGCAAGCTCAGCGAAGGCCTCGCGACCCTCATCGGTGGTGATCCATTCGGGGGTTTCGGTCTGCAGGCGACCATCCTTGCGCAAAACGGTGCGGAGCGGAAGGTTCAGGTCGCGCCACCAATCGATATCGGTCGTGTCGCCGAAAGTACAGCACATGGCGATACCGGCGCCCTTGTCCATCTCCGCCTCGGGGTGGGGAAGAACAGGGACCTCAACACCGAAAACGGGGGATGCAACTGTGGTACCGAACAGTGGCTTGTAGCGCTCGTCGTCGGGGTGAGCAATCAGGGCCACGCACGCGGGAAGCAGTTCGGGGCGAGTCGTCTCGATGCAGACATCAACACCGTTCTCAACCGGCGCACCGGCTGCAGCGGCCTCGGCAGCGCGCGCGGGGTCGGTGATGTGGAAGGCGAGGCGGTGGTAGAAGCCCGGGTATTCGCGGCTCTCAAGCTCAGCCTGAGCAACCGCAGTCTGGAAGGTAACGTCCCACAGGCCAGGAGCCTCAGCCTGGTAGGCCTCGCCGCGCTCAAGATTGCGCAGGAAAGCAGCCTGGGCAACCTTGCGGGCACGTGTACCAATGGTCTGGTAGTTCTGGGTCCAGTCAACCGACAGGCCCAGGTGGCGCCACAGGTCCTCGAAGTGCTTCTCATCTTCAACGGTCAAACGCTCACACAGTTCCACGAAATTACGACGCGAGATCGGCACCTGATCGCGAGCCTTGATGGACTTGCCTTCGCCGCCAACGTGCGGGGGCTCGAAGTTCGGATCATAGGGGAGGGTTGCATCAACGCGAACCCCAAAGTAGTTCTGCACGCGGCGCTCTGTGGGCAGACCATTGTCGTCCCAGCCCATGGGGTAGAAGACCGATTTGCCCAGCATTCGCTGGAAACGCGCGACGACGTCGGTGTGCGTGTATGAGAACACGTGGCCGACGTGAAGCGAACCCGAAACCGTGGGCGGGGGAGTGTCAATCGAGTAAACCTCTTGGCGGGGGCGGCTTCGATCAAAACGATAGGTTCCCTGATCTTCCCAACGCTGGTTCCACTGGGCTTCGAGGCCTTCAGTGGCGACCTTGTCCGGCACCTGGGGTGCGGGCAGCGAGGTGGGTTCGGCTTGGCGCTGAGCGCTCATACATATTCTCCATCCGAGTCGTGGACTTATTACCGTCCAAGCCTACGTTTCATCGGCCCCCCGGTCTAGCGAGAACGCGCCGATGAGTCGCTCACAGTGGGGACTAGACTGGAGAATGCAAAGCAGCGTGCACACGAGCAAAAGGATCCCTTCGTTACATCCGCTCATCGAACGGTCTGCGCGAGCGAAGAAGGAGAGTCTGAGTAGTCTGGATGAAGGATCGCTCACACTTGAAAGGGATAGTCATGGCTGCGGTGCAAACACGTGAAATCGGAGAAGAAACACTCGATCTTCTTCGACGGCTCATCGCCTTGCAATCGGTCAATGACCTCACCCCAGATTCAGGACAGGAAATCAAGGCTGCCAATCTTTTCGAAGATTACTTTGCCGACCTTCCCGTAACGTGTGAACGCATTGAAGCCCATCCTGGTCGCACGACTTTAGTCGTCACCATTGATGGAACGGATCCCAGTTGCGAAGCTCTCACCCTTCTGGGGCACACCGACGTTGTTCCAGTCGATGACAAGCATTGGACGCACCCACCTTTTGAGGGGGAAATCAGCGGTGACCAAATTTGGGGACGAGGGAGTGTGGATATGCTCCACCTCACCGCAGCCATGGCTGTCGTTACTCGCCGCATCGCCCAAGAAATCGCCGACGGTGGGGTGCGTCCGCAAGCAAGCCTGACTTTCGTTGCTGCTGCGGATGAGGAAGCACGAGGCGGACTGGGAGTTCCGTGGATCGGTGAGCATCATCCCGAGGCTTTCTCGTGGGATGCTTCGCTATCTGAAATGGGAGGCGCCCATATTCGAGGCGCTCGAGGCCGAGATAGCGTCGTCGTCATTGTCGGTGAAAAGGGAGCCGCACAACGGCGTCTTCATGTGCGCGGGGATGCCGGTCATGGATCGATTCCCCTTGGTCGAGTCAGCGCTGTCGAGATGCTGGGCAGGGTTTCGCGTGCTCTTGCACACGCCCAATGGCCCCATGCAAGCGATGAAATCTGGGCGGGTTTTGTACGCGCTTTCGAGTTTGACGCTTCGCTGGAATCCGCGCTGCTCGATGGTACCTACGATGGTGACTACAGTGAATTTGGTGATCTTGCTGCCTACGCTCACGCCGTTTCGCATATGACTGTTGCGCAAACCGTTGTCAGGGCCGGAGGTCCGATCAACGTTCTTCCCTCTTCTGGCTACATTGAACTCGATATCCGTACTCTGCCTGGGCAAAGTGATGATGACGTCGATCGCGCGATTTTCGAGGCCTTGGGGGAGCTGGCCCCCAGCGTCCAGATCGAGCGCTTGCTCAGCGAACCAGCCACGGCCTCGTCAATCGAGACGACACTCTACCGAGCAATCGAAGAAGTTCTTCGCGAAGCGCACCCCGGCGCAGTCGTGGTCCCCATCCTCTTCCCGGGAGGATCAGACCTGAGAGTCGGTAGACGCAAGGGGGGAGTGGGCTACGGTTTTGGATCGTGTGCTTCCGGCGCGACTCTCGGCGAGGTCTATTCGCAACTTCATGCGCACGACGAACATATGCCCATCGAAGACGTCTTCTCGACCGCGCGTGATCTAGAACGCCTTGTTCGCCGCTATATTGGCGCTTCGCTTCATGCCCAGTGAGTGTGAGATTCACTGTTACAAACGACCAGCACGTGGCACAACTCGCCAAGGGAGCTGTTGACCCATATCGTTATATTTGTGCACACCCGTGCGCGCCGAAGGAACAAAGGAGAATTGGATGCCAGCATCACGCATCACCATGAAAGCAGCCGCTCTTGTCTCAGCCGCTGTCCTTATGTGTACCTCGCTGGCAGCCTGTGCGCCGAAGAATGCTTCTTCGACGCAATCCTCGAGTAAGGCAGGGACAGTTACGGTTGGTCTTCCGGGTTCTTTGTCGACTCTGGATACCGCCCATGAAACCGGAATTATCAACTACTACGTTGCACAGGTAACCTCTGAAGGTCTGCTCGCTGTCGATAAGGACGGCAAGCTGGTTCCGGCAATCGCGACGGCTTACCACACGGATGATGCGAAAACTTGGGTATTCCAGATCCGTCAGGACGCGAAGTTCCAAGATGGTAACCCCGTGACCATTGAAGATGTTCTCTTCTCGATCAACGTCGCGAAGGATCCCGAAAAGTCGCCTTCCTCGGCCGTGTACTGGACGGCAGGCATCGAGGCCGCGCAGACCGGAGAGTGGGAAATTACCATTACCCTTCCTTCTCCGGCCGTGAATTTCGGGTGGACCGTGACGGCAAACGGTGGCCTGTGGATCACTGAGAAGTCCTTCTACGAGGCCGCGCAGTCCTATGGTTCATCCAAGGATCTGATCATGGGGACTGGCCCCTACAAGGCAACATCGTTCCAGCCCGACTCGAAGGCAGTTTTTGAGAAAAGCGGAACCTGGTGGGGTGGAGATACCCCCGCGCAGACCATCGAGTTTGATTTCTTCTCTGATGAAAACTCGCGTCTTCTCGCTCAGCAAAGCGGTCAGATCGACATCTCGACTCAGCTCCCGACGGATCAGCTTTCTCAGTTTGAATCGATCAACGGAGTGAAGGTCCTGACCGAATCCGACCGTTCCTTCGTGGGGCTGACCTTCGATGAAGGCGTTGCTCCCTTCGATGACATTCACGTCCGTAAGGCAATCGCTCACGCTGTCGACCGCAAGGCCATCGTCGACTCGATCCTCAAGGGCCGAGGCGAGGTTGCGACCGGAATTGAACCCAACGATCAGTTGGGCAGCGAGATCGGCGTCGATAAGGCTCGCGGGCTCCAAGCCAATCTCCCCGTTGACTCCTTCAACATGGAGCAGGCTCGCGCAGAGCTCGCTCAGTCGAAGGTTCCCAATGGTTTCGACACTGAACTGACCTACCCGGCCTCGATTCCTGAAATGGGATCCGCAGCACTCGCTATTGCGGAGAACCTCAAGCAGATCGGAATTAACGTCACGGTGACTTCGAAGCCCATCGAAGAGTGGGTTTCCAAGGTGGGAACGGGCGAGTACGGCCTGTACTACATGAGCTACACCTCGACGACCGGTGACCCCGCTGAAATCGCCGGCTGGCTGCTCGGTCCTAGTAATCCCGCACGTTATGTGAATGAGGAAGTTCAAGGTCTCATCGCCTCGTCGAACCAGGAGACGGATCCTCAAAAGCGCGCCGAGCAAATTGTTGACGCTGAGCGAATTGCTCAGCAGAACACGATTTACTCGCCGATCTGGTGGGGCAAGACTTCAACTGCTTTCTCCAAGACCGTCACTCCTAATAACTACACGTCCTACTTCTTCATGACCCCCTGGGCCGCGTCCCTGAACGTCACGAAGTGATGGTGCGTTTTCTTGCTCGACGCCTCGCGGGTTTCGCGGCGGTACTGCTAGCCCTGTCTTTCATCATCTTCTCCCTCTTGGACATGGTCCCGGGAGATCCAGTGAAGATCTTGGTTGGCACCCGCCGCCTGACCCCCGAGGTTCGTGCTGCCATTACGCAAAAATACGGCCTCGACGAACCCTTTTTGATTCGTTATTGGCACTGGCTCTCCCGTGCGCTCACGGGTGATTTTGGCGATTCGGTACGTTCGGCGACTCCTGTCACGGATGTTCTCGCCGGTCGCGTCGGCCTGACGGCAACGCTAACGCTGATGGCCTTCATCATCGCGATCTGTGTCGGTGTGCCACTGGGGATTTGGGCAGCACGCCGCGCAGGAAGCTGGGTTGATCGCTCCATCGTCGGATGGAGCGTCGTTGGCATTTCCGCTCCCGGTTTCGCCTTGGGGCTTGTCCTTCTCTACGTCTTTGGACTTATGCTCGGATGGTTCCCCATCTTCGGGCAAGGGGAGGGACTCCTCGACACCCTCTGGCACCTTGCCCTTCCCGCCCTTGCGCTGGCAACGGGGATCGGCGCAATGATCGTGAGGATTACGCGCGCTGCGGTCGTTGCCGAACTCAAGCAGGATTACGTGACTTTCGCGCGCTCGCGCGGCTTGGCCTCTGGGCGTATCACTCGCATGTACCTGCGCGCGGCCTCGTTGCCGATCATTACTTCCGCGGGACTGATCTTGGGCACTCTTTTCGGCTCGACGGTTCTCGTGGAGGAAGCTTTTTCTCTTCCCGGACTGGGGCAGCTCCTTGCCGACTCCATCACCTATAAGGATGTGCCCGTCGTCCAGGCGATTGCGCTTTTGGTTGCGGTGGTCATTATCGCCGTTACTTTCGTTGTGGATGTCGCTGCTTTTGCGATCGATCCGCGTCAAAAGCTTGAAGAAGGGGGTGCCGCATGAGCAGCGCTCAGCCTACTGATCGTTTCCGTTCGACTTTACGAGGCCTCGGCCGCTTTGCGCGCACTATCCCGGGTTCCGTCGCGCTCTCCTTCGTGATCTTGGCTCTGGTTGCGCTCTGCGTTTTCTTCTCTTCGTTGCTGGTTCCCAACGCGTTGGGCCAGGACGTGAGCTTAGGCGTCAGCCCCGCCGGGACGGTGGGCCACATTTTTGGAACCGATAAAGTCGGTCGAGATATTCTTGCCCTCACTATTGCGGGGACTCGATCGGCGGTCCTTGGCCCCATCGTCATTGCCGGCGGCTCAATGGTATTGGGCTTGCTCTTTGGAATGACTGCCGGCTGGTGGGGAGGCTGGTGGGACACACTGGTTTCTCGCTCGTGCGAAATCCTGCTTTCCATGCCGGTTACCTTGTTGGCGATCGTTGTCGCGGGCGTGATTGGAGGCTCCTACTGGGTGACCGTGGGCGTTCTGATCATCTTGTTTGCTCCCTCAGATATCCGCATGATCCGCGCGGCGACGCTCCAGCAGAAACCACAGCCCTATATCGAATCTGCCCAGGTTCTGGGACTGTCTTCTCCGCGCATCTTAGGCATCCACATTCTTCCCAATATCACCCCGATCGTGTGGGCGAACCTCTTTGTCAACGTCGCTTTTGCTCTTGTCTCTCTTTCAGGCTTGTCCTACCTCGGTTTTGGCGTGGGAGCTCAGGACGCAGACTGGGGACGCCAGCTTGCCGATGGACGTTTTATTCTTGCTCAAAATCCGGCCGCCTGCGTGATTCCGGGCCTTGCGATCATTATCACCGCTACCGCAATTAACATCGCTGGCGATTGGTGGAGCGAAAGGCAGGAGGTGCGCTCATGACGACTGACGATAAGGGTTTGGTGGCCTCGGGTATCAGTGTCTGGGCTGCCGATGGCCGTAGCCTCGTCGACGACGTGACGATTCGTGCCCGTGCAGGTCACACCTTGGTGATCGTCGGGGAATCTGGCGCAGGCAAATCCATGCTTGCCCGCACGATCTGTGCCCTTACCCCGCATTCTCTTCGCGCTCAAGGGCGCATCGCCCTGCAGGGACGCGAATACGACATTGTTCGCGATGCGCGAGCTTTCAAGAACCTTCGTGGCCAAGGCATTGTCTGGCTTCCTCAGGACCCCTTCACGTCCTTGTCGCCGACTCAGCGATGCGGAGATCAAATCATCGCCGGGCAGCGCCTTTCTCAGCGTGACCGTCGCGAGCGGATTGGGGAGCGTTTGCGTGAGGTCGGTCTTCCCGAGCGAGTCGCCCGAGCGTATCCGCATGAACTCTCCGGTGGTATGCGTCAACGCGTCGCCATTGCGGCCGCACTGGATTCTTCTCCCGCTGTCTTCATCGCCGACGAACCAACAACCGCTTTGGATGTGACGACTCAAAAAGAAATCCTTGACCTTTTGAGTGATCTTCGTTCGATCCGGGGAATGGCGCTGGTTCTCATCACTCACGATTTAGCTCTTGCTCGCGAGTATGGGGATGAAGTAGTTGTAATGCGCCATGGGCGCGTCGTCGAATCGGGTAGCGTTGAGAAGGTTTTATCTCACCCAGAAACTCCATATACACG
>ERZ773267.1391-NODE-1391-length-13431-cov-3.367823_pt1 | contig 13431 bp, 8 predicted proteins | sample MGYA00511959_ERZ773267 | MGnify/ENA primary metagenome ERZ773267 (study PRJEB29015, sample SAMEA2738165) | human oral metagenome | biome: human oral; feature: human-associated habitat; material: saliva | place: China | collected 2240 ... | reverse complement strand
CGTCTACGCGCCCGCGGACGGCGAAGTCGTCTTCGTCTTCGACACGAAGCACGCCATCGGCATGAAGGCCGACGACGGCACCGAGTACCTGCTGCATATCGGCGTCGACACCGTCGCCCTCGGCGGCAAGGGCTTCGAAGTCTTCGTCGAAAACGGCCAGAAAGTCAAGAAGGGCGACCGTCTCATGACCTTCGACGACGCCTACATCAAGGAGCACGCCAAGTCCGACGCCTGCCTCGTGATCTTCACAGGCCTCGGCGAAGGAAGAGCCGTGAATCTCAGCAAGACGGGCACGGCCAAGGCTCTCGACGAGATCGGCAGCTGCTGATCAGGCGCCGTCTTTCGAGACGCTCCTTGCACCGCTTGCCAAAACAGCAAAGCGCCCTGCCTCCCATGCGGAGGCAGGGCGCTTTTTTGCGTCCGATCGGCGCCTCGTTGCCAAACGATGCAGCGTCCGGCAGCTAATCGCCTTTCGACAAGATGGCTTCGACCATCGGAAACGGCACTTCTCGAATATGCGCGAGATGATTCCTCGCCTCTTTGAGCAAGAGCAGCTCTTCCACGGCGGCGGACGGAAGTCTCAGCTCTCCGACCGCCGCCTTGTGCGAGAGCACGCCGATCTCGACCTCTTCCGGCACGAGATGCATGGCGCGAAGCGCCGCGTAGCATTGCTCGATGTACGCTTGACGACGATCTTCGATGAGGGGGAACACGCTCTTGACCTGCGCCTTCCAGACCCGGCGCGCCAGGCCTTCCAATAGGTCATCGAGCGCGAACGGGCTGGCGTCGCTGCGCCGTTCCTCCTCGGCAATCTTTTCCAGCGTTTCGCGCGGGCTGCGCAAGAACTCCATGCCGCGGCGACTGCAGGCGGCGCACAGCTCCATGTCCTCGGCGCTGACCGATGCCGCGAGCGTCGCCAGATACGGCTTGAAGCGGCGCTGGCCGATGCTGCTTGCCGCCGCCAGCGTGGCGAAGGCGAAGCGATCGAACTCGTTGACCTCTTCCGCGAAAGCGAGGTACGAGACGCCCTTGCAGCCGCGCCCCGCGCCATAGTCGTCGGAGAAAACAAGGATGAACGAGGGCGACGACACCCCCTTCCTTGCAAAGCCGTGATAGGCGCGGACGAACTCCGTCCAAGCACGCGCCTTTCGCTCGTCCGCAATCTCGATCCACAGGATCGCCTTGTGCAGCACGAGCCCCTCCGCTTCGGCGAGGAACTGCGCATGAGATCTGCTCGCGCGGTAGGTGAGGCGCTTTTCCGCCATGCAGTAATGCTCCAGAAGGTAGTCTCCCGGGTCTTCCTCGGGACAAGCGATGCGCTTCAGCGATCGGTCGGGGATGTCCTCGATGCGCTCCTCGACCACGACGGGCAGAAACTCGCGCCACGGGACATTTTCGCGCAGCACGAGAACCAGGCTCCTTTCCTCATGGATGGCGGTGACGATCTCCCGCACATAGCGGGCGGCATTGGGGACGCTGCCCCACCAGATTCTTTCCATGTCATCCCTCCATATATGCGAGAAGCTCGTCTTCCAGATGCTCCTTGCTGCCCATGAGCTGGAAGAAGTTGTAGCGCGCGAAAAGGTAGCGTCCTCCCGCCGTCAGCCGGAAGATGTTCAGCTCGCGAAGCTCTTCCATCAGGGCATGTACGTTCTCCAGCGAAAGATCTTCTATCTTCTTGATGCTGTAAACCCTCCCGTGATCGAAGAGATCCTGCGGCAGATAGCCCTCCGGCTTCTTTCCCTCATGGTAGAGATCCGCCATCAATATGGCGAGAATATGGTAATAGCAGTCCTCGTCAACGCGCAGGGTGATGTCGAATTTGTTGTAAATGTCCTGCTGGAAGTCCGCTTCCGCCAAGACTCTCTTGATGTGCTTCTCGTTGATCGCGTAGGGCGGCGTGCTCGCCTCCTCATAGCCGGCATAGTCTTTCTTCATCGCTTCGAGCAGCTTGTAGCAATAGAGCTGGATGAGCCCCGGGAAATAGTTCGTCGTCGCGAGGATCATCGAGACGAGCGCCTGGTTTTCCTCGGGGAAGCGCAGGCCGAGGCACGCGAGCGGCACCTCAAGCAGCTCCCGCGCCTCCGTGGCGCTGAACGGGCGCACCGTGTACGACTTCAGGTGCGCGAGGACGCTGTTCTTGCTCAGCGCCTCCTTGTCGAAGCGCACGACGTTCCGCAGGCCTGCGATGACGAACTTGAACCGCTCCTGCCCGATGGTCTGGATGTTCTTGAGCTCTTCGAAAGGACGATAGTCGATCGCCTTGCATTTTTCAATGAAGGCGTCCGCCTCATCGATGAGCAGCAGCAGATAAGGGATTCGCTTCCCCGTTTCATCGAGGCGCAGGCGAATGGCACGCACCAGCTGCGACCAATCCTGCGTCTCGCAATCCGCCGCCAGGATCTTGCGGTCGACGAACTCGCGCGATATGCGAAGAGCCGCCTCCTCAATGCCGCAGCTCTTGATGTCGACCATCACGGCACAGCTGCCGTCGCCCATGCGGTTGACCATATCCTCCGCCATGCGAAGGAGCGCCGACTTGCCGAGCTGACGGCCGCCGTAGACGATGTTTTCGCCCAGCGGATTGACGATCTTGTCGAGCGCCTCCTTGCGTCCCATGAACATCTCCGGCGGCATTGCGTTCGCCGCATTCGGGATGTACGGCTGGTAGAAGGTGTAGGGCATCGTGATGGAGAGCATCATGCGGTTGATCTTCGTTTCCGCATAATGCTCCGCAAGATAGCCGATCACCACGCGGTCGATGACCGCGAAGCAGCATTCGGGGATCTCGATCTTCGTCTTTCGCGCCAAACGATTGCGCTGATTCTTCTGCAGCGCATAGTCGAGGAGCACGAGCGTGTGCCGCGACGTGCCGATCTCTTTGAAGCGGGCGATCAGGGCGTCGGCGTCGAACTTCCCATAGAGGCAAATGACGCGGAAGGGGATCTCCGTCGCTTTCGAGCCGAAGGCGGCGAAGGGATGCGCGTAGTTGCGCCGCCCCCCCGCAGCTTCTTCGAGAAGCGCCTCGTAGTTTTCCGTCGTGCCGATGAGCGGGCGAGAGGCAACGGAGGAGACGGAGAAGCCAAGCCCGCGCAAAAGCTGCCGGATCGCTCCGCTGCGGTCGAAACGAGTCTTGCCTTTCGGCCATGCGTCAAGAAGCGACTCGCCGCCGCGCGTCGCCTTGTTGTGCCCCCGCAGATGCATGAGGGCGGGCAAGGCGCGGCTCGAATCATACACCTTTTTGTATACGATGTCGTAGAAGTGCAGGAAGTCCTGCAGCTCGTCGGTCTGCAGGGATTCGAGCGGCGAGTCGTCCGCATCCTCGCCGAAGCGGTGCAGCATGTCCTCGGCGACCGTGTAGTTCTTGCTGTCGATCATGCCTCGGATCTTCAAGATCTTCGCCTCGCGGCGCTCGCCCTCCTCTTCGTCAAGGGCGGGCGGCAGATTCGTCTGCAGCTCGTCCAGCTCTTTGGAAAGAGCCTTGCCGCGATGCTCCGCATCGACTTCGATCTTTTTCTTGAAGGCCTCGACGATGGCGGCGAAGAAGCCATAGTCGCCGCTTTCCCGGCAGCGCACGAACCACGCTTCCACCGTCTCCAGGATCTTCTCCTTGCGATCTTCCGCCGCCGATTCGATCTGCCCATAGCTTTGCGCCAGCTCAAGGCTCTCGACGAAATCCTTCTTCACGATCTCGGCATGAGCGGCGACGCTGTCCGACGCCAGATGCTCGACCATATCCTGCAGCTCGGGCGTCAGCGGCTCTCCGATGTCTTTCAGGTAGTCAATGATGAGCCGCGCCGAGCCGAGATCGTCGCCTCCATCGAGGATTTCCCGCAGCCGTGCAGCGAAAGAGCGCTTTTCGGCAGCGAAGTGCTGCTCGATGCGGCGCACGGGGAAGAAGCTTTCGAGATCGCCGACGGGCTGCTCGATGCGCGGCAAAAAGTCGTCGTCGAGGAGCACATGCGGCGTCTGCAGGAAGCTGACGTAGAAGTAGCGCTGCTCCTTCTCGTCGTAGTCGCCGCGCAGACGGCGCACGATCTCGTCGATCGTATGGGAAAGCACCTGCTGCTCCCAGGCGGGGAGCGCCGTGCCGCCGACAGATTCGCGCGCTCTTTCCAGCTGCTCGATCAGCCGGGTACGCATCATGCTGTAGGCGAGCAGGCTGCGATCCGCATCGTCCACACCGAGCGCATCACAGCATTTCAACCACTGTGTCAAGAGGACGGCGATCTTCTCCAGGCGCTTCTGCAGCGAGCTGCGGAAAGCACCGACGAGCCTCGACGTCAGCCTTCGGATGAGGACGAGGTTGCCCGCCCTGTGCCAGCACTCGTCGATCAGGCGGTCGATCTTGAGCGCGCTGATGTTCTGCTCCTCGAATCCTCCGGCGGCGCCCACCTCGCCTTCGAGGAACGTCGCCACGACGTATTCACGGACGATCTCGAAAGCCGCCCGATCCCCTTCACCAACGAAATGCAAGACGTTGGCAAGCTCTCCTCTCGCATCAAAGATCATTTTCTGCGTCTCGATGAAGCGCCGGTTGCTGCCATTTTCCGTGATATGCCCATGGATGAAGGTGTCCTCGTACTCACGAGCCTTCGCCTGCAGTCTCTGCAGTTTCTCCTCCATGCGGCTCTTGTCCTTGAGGCGATAGTCCGCATACTTGTCGGTGCCGCTTTGTTCCTCCTTCTTGAACTGCATCAAGGTGTAAAGCGCATCGCTGAAGCCCGGAGCCTCCTTGAACAGTTCGAGACTCTTCGCCATGTCCAACAGGCTTTGCATGCCATAGTCGTAGGGCGTGTGGTCGAGATAGAAATTCCAAAGCATGGCGGAAACGGCCAGACCTTCGTGCGGCTCGCCCATGCTCTGCATGAAATAGATGTCCATGAGCGCGTTCGATGAGTAGCGGCATTTCTGCAGCGGCGCGAAAAGCGCATAGGCGAGCTCTTGGTTCATCTGCTTCCACGCGCGGGGCGAAAAATATGCCGCCGCATGAAGATACGCCGAAGCGCTGGCGAAGTCGCCCGCTTCCAGCATCACATGGACGTTTTCCTTGACGTCAGCCTCCTGCAGGAGAGCGCCCGTCATCGCGCCGCCTTCGGCGGAAAGAGCGCCGGACCGGCGCGAAAGGTTCCGCTCCCCGCCATGTTCCGCCTCGCCTGCCGCCTTGCTCGCGCGGGCAGGCGCTTCCTCGGCGGGCAATGCCGCAGCAGCGGGCGGCGTCTCCTCGGTGGCGGCCTCTTCGGAAGCAACCATCGCCGCGTCTTCCGAAGAGCCATCGAGCGCGTCTTCAGCCACGCCCGCCGCTTCAGCTTCCGCCTCCTGCGTCGCCCGTCCGTCTTCAACTTCCGCCGTCTTTGCCCTCGTCTTCGGCTCATTTGATGCGCTTTCCGCCTCCTGCGGATCGACTGCTGGCTCTCCTTCCGGCGCAGCGACAGATTCCGCATCTGCCGCACCTGCTGCGCAATCCGCCGCCTCCTCTGCAGAAGGCTCCGTCCACGCATCCCTTTCCCATACATACGTGCCTGCAATCCTCGCTGCAGGCACGCCATGCGCTTCAAGAAATTCGCGCATCTCCTCGATATGCAAGTCATCGCAGCCGAGCAAGTAAAGCTCCTTCGCAGACGCTTTGCTGCATTCGCTGCGCACGCGCTTCATCCACTTGACGGACGGAGACCCTCCTGCGAAGACATACCGCTTCTCCTTGTGTATGCCGCGAACCGTCAAAAAAGAGGCTGCCGGATCGACATGGCTGGAAACCTCTCCCCCGTGCCGCAGCATCTTCGCGCAACCTGCATGGAGACGAGCTTTCTCAGAGAGCAGCTCCTGCACCGCATTCAGCGGCAAAAGCTCCGAAGATTCGTCCAGAGGCTGCGGCGGCCTGCCTTCCCAACGCAAGATCCGCAAGGCGTCCTTCGTGCACAATTCCGGATAAAGGCTTCCGGGCGCCCCATACAGCGAGGGAAGATCGCGAAAATGAAGTAGACGCAGAAAACCGCGCTGCACCATGTCGGCGAGCACCGACTCCACGACGCCTGCCTCTTCCCCGCTCTCCTCCTGCACCCAAGGCGCAGTGAACATCCCTCTCATGCCTACGATCAGCGAGAAGCGGCGCAGACTGCCGATCACGCCGCCCCCCTGCTTCAGATAGTTCTTGATGTTTTTCGCCGTAGGCTTTCTTTCCGGGCAATGATCCTCGATGTCCAGCAGGGGATGCTCCTGCATACATTTTTCCCGGATCCGCGCAAAGCAGGGCGCAGGAACGAGCGCGACCTCCTCTTCTTCCATCGAAGCGCCCGCGTCGGCGCTCGGCGCAGCCTCCCGCGCCTGGGCTCCATCGTCCGCCGAAGCAGCGGGAGAGAGCGCCGAGCCGCCCTTTCCTTTCGCTTCCAGCGCTCGATCTGCTGCAGCATCTTCCTGCTCATGCAGGAGGAGCGGCGGATCGTCCAGCGTCGCAGCGGAAATCAGGATCTCCGGGAGACCCTTGAGCTTCATCGTATAGCTCGTCGTCTTGCGCAGCGGCTGCATCGGCTTTTCTTCGCGGAAGGCTTCCATGAGCACCTTGATGCTCTGCAGCAACTCCGGCTTCTTCTTGTCGAGGACAGCCGCCTCCCAAGAGGGGACGCTAGCCCGAAAGCTCTCGATGGCAGCTTGGCACTCTTCATCCTCCGAGTACAGGCGCTGCAACAGCGCGAGCGCCTCGCGCCCGGCCGCGTTCGCGCATCTTTCCTCATAGGCGGCAAGCCGCTGCCGCCAGTCAGCGATCGTGTCGGACTCGGACACGTCATCCAGCGCTGCACTCTTTTCTCTCAGGGCGCGGCGCGTCCCCGCCACTTCCCCCAGGCTCTCCTTGAGCGCCTCCACCGCCGCCTCCTCCGGCAGGACTTTCCGCTCGACATCTTCGAGCAGGCGGCGCAGCTCGTTCCCGATGCTTTCCAGCTGCCTCTCGGCATCATCCAGCAGCGCGTACATCGTCTTCACATCCATGCTTTTCTTCATCTCGTCACCCCGAAACCTTCTAATCTTCAGAATTTTTAATTATAAGTATAGCATAGATCGCCCCGCTTGTACACAAACGCCCGCTGCGCTTGCGCCTGCACGAGGAGCTCTTTCCTCCTCTGTCTCCTCGTCACCCGTCTTTCGCCGCGCGAAGGGCGGGCGGCCGCGCTCGTCTACGAGGAGCGCTTCGACGTGGCTTTCGTGGATACGCTCTTTCGCGCCGCCCCCACCCCGACGTCCCGCACAAAAAAGCCCCGAGGAACCGCACTCCTCGGGGCTTCTCTATTCCATGAGCCGGCTTCCTTCTCCTCGAAAGCGTCGGACGCCGCTATACTTCCCCAGCGGTGACGTTTCGGAGAGCCTTCTCCAAAAGCTCGTCCAGTCGCTGACAGTCTTCGGGGGGAAAGCCCTGCAGCATGATCTTTCGCCAGTCGTTCATCGCTCGCTTGATCTCTTTCTTGATTTCCTTCGCCTTGTCCGTCGCCGACAGCACATAGGCACGGCGATCCTTTTCGCTGATCCGGCGCCTCACATAGCCCGCCTCGACGAGCTTCGCCACGGCGCGCGCCGCCGTCGTCTTGTCGATCTTCACCATATGCGCCAATTTTTCCTGATTGATTCCCTCATGCTCCAAAAGGTGCAGCAGGAACACATACTGGCCATTGCCCAGACCATACTTTTTCAATTCTTCGTTCAGATAGCTCTGACTGTACCGATAAAGCAGTGCAACTCTCATCCCCATATCACTCGGCAGCAAAGCAGACCCCTCCCCTTCCTTCGGCTGAACACCTCGCCCGAAAGTCCATGTCTCTCGAAAAAAGGTATTCTTTTCCAGTTCCATTATACTACTTTTCCACTAGAAAAGCTACCTGGCCGCATAAACTTTCGCGATGCCCTGCCGTCAGTCATGCACATCTTCCCTGCCGCCGCCATCAGGCATCACCCTCAGAAGCGGCGGATCCGATACCCCGCGGCCTTCTTCAGACGGTTCATGATGGCAAGCCCGAGACCGGCTTCATCCAGGGCCTCGCCGAAGATGCAGTCGACGCTCTTTCCATCGAAGGAGCGCAGCGCTTCGTAGAGGCGCGCGGCGATCCTCCGCTGGTCGCCGCGCGCCCCGAGACGCACGATCCGGCTCTCCTCGACCTCGCCCGCGAGCGCCGCCGCCGTCTCGTCCGAGACGAGCAGGCCGACCGTCTTGCCCGCCTCTTCCGCGAGCGCACGGCGAAACGCTGCGGCAAGAGCGGCGGGAGGAGCAGCCAACAACGTCAGCGGGGCGCGCGGCGCGTAGTGCGTGTACTTCATGCCGGGAGCGCGCGGCGCCCTTGCAGCGGCTCGCGCATCGTCCACCGCTTCGCCGTCTGCGCCTTTTGCCGCCTGCGTCATGCGCTCTTGCGCGGCGAGGCCGGGATCGAGCTGCACCACGCCCACGACCTCTTCGAGCATCTCGCGCGTGATGGCGCCGGGACGCAGGATGACGGCAGCCTCGCCCGTCACATCGACGATCGTCGATTCGACGCCGAAGCGGCAAGGGCCGCCGTCGAGAATCAGCGGGATGCGCCCTGCGAGGTCGTCGAGCACCGCCTCCGCCGTCGTCGGACTCGGCCTGCCCGACGTGTTGGCGCTCGGCGCGGCCAGAGGAAAGCCCGCCGCGCGAATCAGGGCGAGTGCGGCGTCGTTTTCCGGCATGCGCACGCCGACCGTCGCGAGGCCGCCCGTGATCCGATCGGGCACAGCGGTGCGGCGGCGCAGCACCAAGGTCAGAGGACCGGGCGCAAATGCCGCCAGAAGATGCTCCGCCATCTCGGGCACGTCGAGCGCGACCTCGTCGAGCATGGCGCGGTGCGCGATGTGCAGGATCAGGGGGTTGTCCGAAGGCCGCCCCTTCGCCTCGTAGATCTTCGCGCAGGCCGCGGGATCGAAGCCGTTCGCGCCGAGGCCGTACACCGTTTCCGTCGGAAAGGCTACGACGCCGCCCGCGCGAAGGAGACGCACTGCCTCCTCGATGGCGGCTGCTGTCGGCGGCAGAACCTTTGTTGAAAACACAGATGTCTTCCTCCCTCCGCTGAAGTTCCCAAAAAACAAAAAAGCGCCGCTCCCGCGGCGCTGAAGCTACTTCTTCCACAGCACGACGACGCGCTCGATGCCCGCGAGGTCGGGCAGGATCTCGACCTCCGCCCAAGGGGATCCGGCCAGGGCGCGTATCTTCTGCGCCTGCCCGATGCCGGCCTCCAGGGCGAGGAAGCCGCCCGCACGCAGATGGCGCGGCGCCTCTTTCAGCAGGCGCACATAGAAGTCCATGCCGTCCGCGCCGCCCTTGAGCGCCGACAGCGGCTCGTAGCAGCGCACCTCAGGCGCAAGGCTCTCGACGTCCGCGTCGGGAATGTAGGGCGGATTCGAGAGGATCGCCGCGAACGTCTCACCCGCCAGCGGCGCGAAAAGATCGCCCTCGTAAAAGGCCGCGCGCGCCGAAAGCCCCAACCGCTCGGCGTTCTCCCGCGCGACGGCGAGCGCCTGGCTCGACAGGTCGACAGCCGCTGCCGTCGCGTCGGGCGCGGCGAACTTCAAGACCGAGAGCGCGATCGCGCCCGTCCCCGTGCCGATATCCGCAAAGCGCAGGGGCGCCGCGCCATCTTCCTCGATTTTCGCGAGCCTTTCGACCGCCGCTTCCACGAGGATCTCCGTGTCGGGGCGCGGGATCAAGACCGCTGGCGTGACGATGAACTCCAGCCCCATGAACTCGCGTCGACCCGTGATGTACGCCGCCGGCATACGCCGCGCGCGCTTCGCCACGCCCTCGCGAAACGCCGCAAGCTCCGCCTTTTCCAACGGCTCGTCGAAGTGGACATAGAGATAGATGCGCTCTTTTTTCAGCACATGCGAAAGCAGGACCTCGGCGTCGAGGCGCGGCGTTTCCAATCCCTTTTCCGCAAAATACTGCTCCGTCCAGCGCAGGATGGAGCCGATCGTCCAGACTTCGTGCGCCATCATTCGGCCTGCCTGAGCTTTTCCGCCTGATCCGCCGTGATGAGCGCGTGCAGAAGCTCCTCCAGGTCGCCGTCGAGGATGGCGTCAAGCTTGTGCAGCGTCAAGCCGATGCGGTGATCCGTCACGCGCCCCTGCGGGAAGTTGTAGGTGCGGATGCGCTCGCTGCGGTCGCCCGAGCCGACCTGGCTTTTGCGATCGGCGGCGACCGTCGCCGCCTGCTCCTCGCGCGCCGCCTCCAGGATGCGCGCGCGCAGGACGCGCATCGCCTTCTCCTTGTTCTTGAGCTGCGACTTCTCGTCCTGGCACTGCACGACAAGTCCCGTCGGCAGATGCGTGATGCGGATCGCCGTCTCCGTGCGGTTGACGTACTGGCCGCCCGCACCCGAAGCGCAGTATGTGTCGATGCGAAGGTCGGCGGGCGCGATCTCCACCTCGACCTCCTCCGCCTCAGGCAGCACGGCGACCGTCACGGCGGACGTGTGGATGCGGCCGCTCGACTCCGTGACGGGCACGCGCTGCACGCGGTGCGTGCCGCTCTCGTACTTCAAGAAGCTGTAGGCGCCCGCACCGTCGACGGAGAAGGAGATCTCCTTGAAGCCGCCGATCTCCGTCGCATTGCGGTCGATGACGTCGACGCGCCAGCCGCGCCGCTCGGCATAGCGCGCATACATGCGGAAAAGATCGCCTGCGAAGAGCGCCGCCTCCTCGCCGCCGACGCCGCCCCGGATTTCGACGATGACGTTCTTCGCATCGTTCGGATCCTTCGGCAGAAGGAGGATCGGCAGCTCGCGCTCCAGAGCTTCCAGGCGCGGGCGCAGCTCGGCGACCTCCTCTTCGGCGAGGCGGCGCATGTCCTCGTCGGGATTGTCGTCGAAGATCGCCCTCGCTTCGGCAAGCCCTTCCTTCACGCCCGTGTACTCGCGATACTTCTCCACGATGGGCGCGAGCTGTGCCAGCTCGCGGCTCAGTTTCTGCCACTTCGGCATGTCGGCGAGCACCGCCGGGTCGCTGATCAGCGACTCAAGCTCGCGATACTTTTCCTCTACGGCATGGAGCTTGTCCAGCACGTCGCATCCCCTTCCTCACTTGCCGTCTCCTGCAGCAAAAGCAGCCGCAGGAGACTCGTAGACCGCCGTTTCCGTCTCCGCCTTCTTCCGATAGTCCGCGCTTCCTGCAGGAATCTTGTCCTCGGGCAGCGCCGCCTTCAGCGACTCGATCGCGACCTCGATCATCGAAGCGTCCGGCTCGCGCGTCGTCAGCCGCTGCAGCCACAGGCCGGGCAGGGATAGAAGATGCACGAAGGCATTCCGGCTCCTGCCCGCCAGGCGGATCGCCTCGTAGGAGATTCCCGCCACGACGGGCAGGAGCACGATGCGGCTCGCGATGCGCAGCCAGAGGTCGGGCCAGCCGAGGAAGGCGAAGACGAAGATGGAGACGAGCATGACGATCAAGAGGAACGATGTGCCGCAGCGCGGATGGAAACGCTCGAACTTCTGCGCGTTCTCCGCCGTCAGGGGCAGCCCCGCCTCGAAGCAAAAGATCGTCTTGTGCTCGGCGCCATGGTATTGGAAGACGCGCTGGATGTCCTTCATGCGCGAGATGCCCCAGATGTAAGCGAGAAAGATCGCGAGTCGCAGGAATCCCTCCGCGAGGTTCAAGAACACGGGATCGTCCGACCAAGCATGGAAGAGCTTCGCCGCCCCCGTCGGCAAGGCGATGAAGAGCACGGCGGCGAGCACGAAGGCGACGGCGATCGTGCCGGCAAGCTCCTTGTCGGAAAGCTGCTCTTCCTCCTCGCCCGCCATCTTCGCCGACCACGACAGCGAGCGTATGCCGATGACGAGCGATTCGACGAGCGCGACCGTGCCGCGCAAGAAAGGCTTCTTGAACACGGGAAAACGGTCGGCGAAGGAGCGCACCTCCTTCGCCTCGACGGAAATCTTGCCGTCGGGCGTGCGCACCGCCGTCGCCGTGCGTCCAGGTCCACGCATCATCACGCCCTCGATGACGGCCTGTCCGCCGACCATGAGTTTTTCGTCCAAAGACTCTCCTCCTCTATAATCTGCGCGGCGCGAACGTCCGCCTTGCGGACATCCACGCCGCCCTTGCCGAGAGCCGGCCTGCGGCTCAGCCTCTCGCACGTTCCCTGAGAGAAAGAAGGGGCAGGGCATCTCTGCCCTGCCCCAGCACCTTACTGCTTGCCGTAGCGCTTGTTGAACTTCTCGATGCGTCCGCCGGCAGCGACATCGCGCTGGCGTCCCGTGAAGAACGGGTGGCACTTCGAGCAGACGTCAACACGCAGCTCCTTCTTCGTCGAGCCGGTCGTGAACGTGTTGCCGCAGCCACAGGTCACCGTCGCCTCGAAGAATTCCGGATGAAGCCCTTCCTTCATTCCCATACACCTCACTTTTCCCCATAGGGGTAATGCATTCAAGCGAACTATGCGCTCGCTTGGTCCGACTTCCCCCATCGCTGGGTCAAAGCCTCTTGCGGGCATACGCCCGTCGTTTCACCATTATAGCACAGCCTATCGTACGCCGCAAGGGCAAATCGCGAGAAACTTTCTCATGCACAGGAGCGAAAGGCCGCTGTGGAACGCGGTTAGATCGTGTAGACGCGGATCGCGTTCGTGTTGCCCTCTTCCGACTTGATGCCCGAGGTGATGATCGTCAGGTCGCCGCGCTTGACGCAGCCCTGCTCGACCGCAGCCGCCGTCGCGTTCGCGATCATCTCGCCCTCGTCCGGCCAGATGCCTGCCGCCTTGACGGGGTAGACGCCCCAGCGCAGGTTCAGCTGGCGCATCGCCTTCTCGTCGGGCGTGTAGGCGACGATGAGGGATTTCGGGCGGTAGTGCGAGATGATGCGCGCCGTGTAGCCGCTGACCGTCGGCGTGATGATCGCGTCGGCATCAAGCTCCATCGCCATCTGCACCGTCGCATGGGCGACCGCGCGCGTGCGCGACTTCAGCTCTTCGAGACCCGTGCCCTCGTACATCTTCTTGTAGTGCAGCGAGGACTCCGTGCGCACCGCGATCGTCGCCATCGTCCCGACGGCTTCCGCCGGATAGTCTCCGCTCGCCGTCTCGCCCGAAAGCATGATGGCGTCCGTGCCGTCGAGAATCGCGTTCGCGACGTCTGACGCCTCCGCACGGGTCGGACGCGGATTCGTCGTCATGGATTCGAGCATCTGCGTCGCGACGATGACGGGCTTGCCCGCCTTGTTGCACTTCGCGATGATCTCCTTCTGGATGAGCGGCACATCCTCCGCCGGGATCTCGACGCCGAGATCGCCGCGCGCGACCATGATGCCGTCCGAAACCTCAAGAATCGAGTCGAAGTTCTTCACGCCCTCCAGATTCTCGATCTTCGGATAGATCTCCATCTTGCCGCCGTGCTCTTCGAGCAGCTGGCGGATCTCCTTCACGTCGTCCGCACGCTGGATGAAGGA
>ERZ773267.1388-NODE-1388-length-13470-cov-2.644950_pt1 | contig 13470 bp, 13 predicted proteins | sample MGYA00511959_ERZ773267 | MGnify/ENA primary metagenome ERZ773267 (study PRJEB29015, sample SAMEA2738165) | human oral metagenome | biome: human oral; feature: human-associated habitat; material: saliva | place: China | collected 2240 ... | reverse complement strand
TTGAAAACATATTTTATATTCCTTTCATTAAATCCGGTGTATTGCTCACAAAATATATTATATTTACACTTCACACTTATTGTCTATACGAAAATATATTTTATAAAATAATAAAAAACTATAAATTTCATAATTCTCTTGACTATATATATATATATAATGGTATTATCATTTTTTTAATATATTTGTAATTAATATTAATTGGAGGATATGAAATGTCTAATAAAAAACCGTTCTACAAAAAACCCTGGTTTATCGTAATTGCAGTAATAGTTGTCATAGCTGCGATAGTTCCGAAGAACAAATCAGAAAAAAGCAGCAAAAACAATGCTAAAACAGCAACTGATACAAGCGTTCAAGCCACTGAAAACGAGTCTGCAGATAAAGCAGCTGCAGAGGTTTCATCAGAAGAAGCTGCAACTACAGTTGCCGAAACCGAAGTACAATATACAACCTACTCTGTTAATGATCTAATGTCAGAATTAGCAGAAAATGCTCTAAAAGCAAGCGAAAGTCACAAGGGCGAAAATGTGCGTATTACAGGAAGGCTTGGTGCTATAGACAGCTCAGGAAAGTACATCTCTCTTTTACCGGATGACCAATTTGCATTTATAGGAGTTACATGTTATATAAAAAATGATGAAACTAAAGCTAAAGTCGCGGAACTTTCCAAAGATGCACAGGTTACACTTACAGGCAACATTAAGGATGTGGGAGAAGTCCTTGGGTACAGCTTAAATATAGATAACATAGAGTAAAAATTTCACCTCTAAAGTAATAAATTAAACATCACAATTTATTACTTTAGAGGTATTTTATATCTGTCAAATTCCACTGTAGTTGGAAATTTACAAAGTAATTCACTATACAGTATACACCCCAAGATTACTTTAACAACGCTAACTTACACCCTATCTCCTGTACTTTGCCTCTATACATGTTACATACACTGCAATCATCAGTATAGAAGCTATAGGCAGCCCTAAAACAGGTATTATAAAACCTGCTGAATTTTGCGAGCTCAATAACATAGGAATACCTAAAATCAACATAACAAATGAATATACAAAATATAAAATTGCAAGTGCCTTATTATAAGCTTTGACATTACTTACCTCGATCTTCCTTTCATGAGCCCAAAAAACCATAGGCTTCTTAGCCGACCAAGTACAGATCCCGGATACAAAAAACAACAAAGCTGACAATGACCATATACAAAACGCAATCAACATATCCGCCACCTCCTTGAAGTTTAATAACTATGACGCTTTACATTTTTTAGAATCCTCATCAAAACAAGTTCTGTTATATCTTTACATTACCATTTTAATAAACTGCCTTACATATACCTCTCTGCACTCACATAACTAATATCTCTCTACAAAAAACAACTTTACTTAGTCATTATATAAGCTAGTGCATCATTCAAAAAATAATTATATCAAATACGACGAATATTTTTCTGAGTTCGCACATCAAAAAACGTATGCATAGTGTGGCTATGCTGAGAATTTTTGATGTACGCAATCAGGAAAAAGAGGCAAGTTATTTGGTATACTTATTTAAGAAACGATGCACCGGCATTTTAATATAGCAATCCATTCCGCAGACTGCATAAAATGCACAGCAGATTTAGAAGATGGTTGCAAATTCAAGATGCTTATGTGCTACAGATACCTCTTCAAATACCTCCCCGTATATGACTCCTTGACCTCAACGATCTCTTCCGGCGTACCGCAGGCGATTACCCTGCCGCCTCCGTCTCCTCCTTCGGGACCTATATCGATAATATGATCCGCTGTTTTTATCACATCCAGATTATGCTCAATAACTATTACCGTATTGCCGCCCTCGGAAAGCCTTCTGAGGATCTCCACCAGCTTATGCACATCCGCAAAATGCAGTCCCGTAGTCGGCTCATCTAAAATATATACCGTCTTACCCGTACCTCGCCTTGAAAGTTCGGTAGCAAGCTTTATTCTCTGTGCCTCCCCGCCGCTTAACTTGGTTGAAGACTGACCGAGTTTTATATAAGAAAGTCCCACATCCACTAAGGTCTGTATCTTTCTTTGTATGGTCGGTATGTGCTCAAAAAATTCAAGAGCCTCTTCTACAGTCATTTCAAGAACATCGTGTATGCTTTTTCCCTTATATTTTACCTCAAGTGTCTCTCTGTTGTACCTTTTTCCTCCGCAGACTTCACAGGGTACATACACATCCGGTAAAAAGTGCATTTCTATCTTTATAATACCGTCTCCGCTGCAAGACTCACATCTTCCGCCCTTTACATTAAAACTGAATCTTCCCTTGGCATAGCCCTTTGCCTTAGCCTCAGTAGTAGCTGCAAAAAGATCCCTTATCATATCAAATACTCCGGTGTAGGTCGCAGGATTGGAACGTGGGGTTCTTCCTATAGGTGACTGGTCTATATCTATTACCTTGTCAAGATTTTCTATACCGCTTATGGATTTATGTTTTCCGGGTATCGTATGAGCTCTGTTTAATTTCTTGGCAAGTGCCTTGTATAAGATCTCATTTACCAGAGAAGACTTTCCCGAACCCGACACACCGGTCACACAGGTCATAACACCAATCGGAAAGTCTACATCTATATTCTTAAGATTATTCTCAGCTGCACAGCATACTCTTAAAGTGCCTGTAGGCTTTCTTCTCTCCTTTGGTACCGGAATCACTATCTTTTTAGAAAGGTACTGTCCGGTTATGGATTTTTTACACTTCATGATAGCCTTTACATCGCCCTGTGCGACCACCTCACCGCCATGAGAGCCGGCTCCCGGACCTATATCAACTATATGATCCGCCTCGAACATCGTATCCTCATCATGCTCTACTACTATTACGGAATTACCCAGATCACGCAAATGTTTAAGCGTACCGAGCAGTTTATCGTTATCCCTTTGATGCAGTCCTATGCTGGGTTCGTCAAGTATATAGCATACACCAACAAGCCCCGAACCTATCTGCGTTGCCAGTCTTATTCTCTGAGCCTCTCCACCGCTTAGTGTACCTGTATTTCTACTTAAACTAAGATAATCAAGTCCAACATCTATAAGGAAGTTAACTCTGTTTCTTATCTCTTTTATGATCTGCATACCTATAGCCTGCTTGGTAGGACTTAGCTTAAGTTCTTCCATAAACATGTTAAAATTCGCTATACTGGTGTCCGTAGCATCGAATATATTCTTATCGCCCACCGTAACCGCCAAAGCTTCTTTCTTAAGTCTTTTACCCTTACAGGTCTTACAGGGCAGTATCCTCATATACTGCTCATACTCCGCCTTTGCCGTCTCGGAAAAGGTTTCCCTATATCTTTTTTCAACATTTTTTATAAGCCCCTCGAAGGCTATGGGATATACTCCGTGACCTCTTTGACCGGTATATTCTACATTTACCTCTACATCCGTACCGTAGAGTATGATATTCTTTATCTCATCCGGATAATCTTCGAAAGGAGTATCAAGGTCAAAGTTAAACCTGTCACAAAGTGCTCTAAGCAGTGCATTGCTGAAACTTTTCTTATCCGAGCTGCTTTGCCAGCCCATTACCGTTATAGCCCCTTGATTGATACTAAGGCTTTTATCCGGTATTATAAGATCTTCCGAAAACTCCATGGTATATCCGAGTCCCACGCAGTCGGGGCAGGCTCCGAAAGGATTATTAAAAGAAAATGTCCTCGGCTCCGGCTCTTCTATTGATATACCGCAGTCGGGGCAGGCAAAGTTTTGTGAAAAGTTTAGACTCTCCCCTCCTATCACATCTATCAGCGCATATCCGTCTGCAAGGTGCAGGGCATTCTCCAGGGATTCCGTAAGTCTTTTTTGTATCCCCTCTCTTATCATAAGTCGGTCTATTACTATTTCTATGCTGTGTTTAATATTTTTATCCAGTTCTATGTCTTCGCTGAGCTCATAAGCATTGCCGTCTATAACAACTCTTACATAGCCGCTTTTTTTAGCCTGTGCAAGCACCTTTTCATGCCTGCCCTTCTTACCCTTAACTATGGGTGCAAGCACTTGGAACTTGGTACCTTCCGCAAGTTCCAGTATCCTGTCTACCATCTGGTCTATACTTTGTTTTTCTATCTGCTTACCGCATTTTGGGCAGTGTATGGTTCCCACTCTGGCATATAAAAGTCTTAAGTAGTCATAAATCTCCGTGACCGTACCCACCGTAGACCTGGGGTTTCTGTTGGTTGATTTTTGATCTATCGATATAGCCGGAGAAAGTCCCTCTATACTCTCCACATCCGGCTTTTCCATCTGCCCGAGAAACATTCTTGCGTAGGATGACAAAGACTCCATATACCTTCTTTGCCCCTCCGCATATATGGTATCAAATGCCAGAGATGACTTGCCGGATCCCGAAAGTCCGGTAAGTATTACAAGCTTTCCCCTGGGAATATCAAGAGAGATATTCTTAAGGTTATTCTCATTGGCTCCTCTTATTTTTATATATTCTTTATTCATTTTACTCTCCAAATAGCCGCTTTATTGCTTTAGTGCTAAAAACCCGATCTACAGATCCGTGGCTGTTCTTACACCAAAAAACTGCTTTACTTAGTATAACTTAAACGTCAGTTCTAATCAATGACAAAGCAGACAAGAACAAGTGTACTTTATTGTATACGCATGTTAAATATGCTATCCTATTTTATATATAGACCTCTCAGCATGAAGACTTTAACTGTTTTGTATAAAAAGAATTATCGATCGGCATGTATGTAAAAGTTACATATCCGCTTATACTTTATACCTGCTTTGTCCCAAGACATAGGCATGGGAATTAATATCCGGTAGATCCGTTATGTGGATTTTGGATTTTTTTACTTTTTTATATGCTCTGCAAATATATTATCGATCTGCAAAGGAATTTTATGAATATTAATATTAAACAAATAAGCAAAGACGTATGGCAAAATATCTATAAGAATAAATTCACTTACTATTCGAGAGCTGTCTTTTTACAGCTTGCATTAAGTACGGTGGGTAGATATTTGATCGGATTTATATTCCAACTTATATTGACAACTTCCGGACAGGAGAATCTTACCAAGGATAATTTCATAGAAATACTCAAAACTCCGCTAAGTGTTTTCCTGCTTATTATACTTGTATTATTGATAAGCGGACTTATTTTCTTCGAATTCTCCGCCCTGACTCTTATGGTTTATTATTCTTATAAGAACAGCGACTTTTCGTGGAAGACTAATTTTAAGACAGCTTTCTTAAAATGGAAAAGCCTCAGCTTAAAGCAGCTTTGCTTTTTCCTTATATATTTTATATTAATGATACCCCTTTCAAATCTGGGTCTAAGCTCAATGTTTACACAAAAGCTTTTCATACCTAAGTTTATCACGGGGGAACTGGTAAAGACGGAACTTGGAAAATATATTTATTATGCTTTTCTTTTGCTATGTGCATATATTAATTTCCGTTTGATTTTTTCTATTCCGCTCACGGTAATTAATAAATACACCTTTTCTTTTAATATGAGAAAGAGTTTTGCGATTACAAAAAGAGGGCAACTAAAGCTGCTTTTTCTTTTCGCCAAGTTTGAAACGATCTTCTTTGCAATAGGACTGAGTGCTCTTGCTGTGCTTGCTTTTATATTCGGATCTCTTGACAGATCCGGCAGCAGCAACTTATACAATACTATTTTTTATACGGTGGTACGCATTGTATTTTTCTTTTTTTTGGTAATGTCCAAACTTATCATAATATCTATTATCGTAAGGATAGTCATTACCTATGATGACTTTATCTTCAGTATAGTCTGCTATGACAGTACGCAACTTAGAAAGCGTAAATTATCCGCTGCCGTTGTAAGCCTTATTCTTATGATAGTCTTGGGACATGCGGGTTACAGTCTTTACTCCGGTGCTCTCAACACTGATGTACTTGTGATAGGTCACAGAGGTTATACCTTAGCAGGAGTGGAAAACTCTCTTGAAGCTTTAGAGGGCGCTGCTAAGGCAAAGGCTGATTATGTCGAACTTGACATACTGCTTACCAAAGACAACAAATTCGTCGTCATGCATGACTATAACTTAAAGCGACTTGCCGGCATCGATAAAAAAGTTCAGGATATGAATTTTGATGAGGTTGTGGGACTTCCTATAAAGCAGGGAGAGTTTACAAGCCGTATTCCTTCTTTTGAGGAGTTTGTACAAAGAGCTAAAGAACTTGATATGAAGCTTTTGGTAGAGCTTAAGCCTCACGGCAAAGAACCCGATAACTATGCCGAACTTTTTATTAATGAGATGAGAAGACTTGGGGTGGCTACAGAATATAAGACCATGTCGCTAGATCTTAGTATTATGGAAGAGATCGAAAGTAAAGCCCCCGAGATACAGACCGGATATGTGATCCCCCTGCAATTCGGGAATTTCGCATTAAGTAATGTGGACTTTTTTGTCATAGAAGACTTCTCATTCAACGACAGCCTGGTCATACAGGCACAAAGCGAGGGCAAGGAGGTATTCGTCTGGACTATCAACGATCCCGATCTCATAAGCAAATACCTCTATAAATCAATAGCCGCAATCATAAGCGACCGCCCCGATATAATAGAGCGTGAAAAACAGTATGAAGAAAAAGATAATTCTTATTTTGATAAGCTGTATCGCTTGATCTATAACGGATTTTAAATGCCTGTACTTCTCCTTTGGATCTGATAAGTAAAATAATATCTGAAATACCGTATCGTCTTTCATTAAGTGAAATATGGTACGGTATTATTACTTTCCGGACATTCTCCCATACAAAATGCTCCCCCGGTTTGATAAGAGGCATTTTCATTCACTTATCAACCCTAGGGGAGCATTTTATAAAACAGAGTATTTTTTTATTTTATCTATTTATTTTACGGTCCTATGTCAACTTTTGCACCTAACATGCAGTATTGCCATAACACATCCATAACATCATTCGCAACCGCAACACAACCGCTTGTAGCTCCGTTTTCACGATAATTACCGTGTATCATTATCGCACCGCCAAGAGGTGTATTCCAAGGAGGCATAACTCCGGATGAAATAGCAGTCTTTATGGCATCTCTTTGAGCCGCACTTATAAGTCCCGAAGCATATCCTCTGTCGGCATCATCACTTGAAGGATAAGATAATCCCAGTGACAGATACGCTACACTCTTATCATTTCTCGTACATACATAGAAGCTTCCGCTGGGTGTTCTTTTATCGCCTTCCACCTTCTTATCGCCGCTTGTAGAATTACGACCCACATTACAGTCCCACGTTTTTATAAGCTAATCGTTCTTATAAAGGGTTATTTTCTTGGTTATCTTACTTACATATATGTATACTTTATCATCCTTGGTGACCAACATAGGTACATTTGCTTTATTCGATGTGCTGTTTACAGCAGCCTCCTCAGGTGGCGGGCTTTGTACTTCCACCGTACCCGGCCCTTGTTTTGTTGCTGATGCCATAGCCGGTATGCTGAGAGCCGCAGCAAAAGCAAACGCACAAATAAAGGTAGTTATCTTCTTCATATCTATACTCCTAACCTAATAAAATCTTTTTACCTGACTGAATTCGGTAAAACCATTTGTTGTAAAAAAGTATATCACAGACATAATTTTAAGGCTATATATTTTCAATTACAATTATATGAACACTCTTATACGATCTATATCATCATCATTAAGTAAAAAAACACTACACTTATATATTTTTCCAACATTTTATTGTCTATTATATTTAAGTTCTTGTATTTATTAAAAAAATAATAGACAAAGTTTAGGGAAAAGTGTCTTGCTTTTTCCATAAACTTTGTCATTGGTTTTTTTACACTAAATTGTTAGTGCTAATATATTACGAAAATATTACGTAAGTGCTACTAATATTCTTCCTGTTCCTCTGTATACATTTACCAGACCCTCACCTGAAACTGCTGAGCCCAGTATTGATTTTGAAGACATCTCAACTGTAAATTGCAAAGAAGCCGACCATGCTATAGCCATGTTACCGTCTATTTTAACTTCATCATTTTGAAGGTTTATCTCAACCAATTCTTCTCTTGCTACCGGACTCTCAAGTACCGCTATTCCGTTACCTGAAAGACTTAAGTTGAATAATCCCTCTTTTCCTAGAGCCGCAGATGAGAAATTGGTCCTTGACACTACTTTCTTGTTAAGTGAAGCATCACAGGCAAGGAAAAGTCCGTCATCAAGTACTATACTTCCCCACTCTCCTATATCTTCCAAAAGTATATGCTTGTATGTAGGCTCAAGCATTACAAGTCCGTGACCGGTATATTCAGGCTTTGCGGTAGATTCCTTTGTAACCGCAGATGCGAAAGCTTTACCTATAAAGTCTCCCACACCCTTGATCCCCGAACCCATAGATACGTTGCCGGCTGTCCATTGCATCGCCCCTGCCTGAGTGCAGAAAGAATTGCCGTTAAGCTCTATAAGCACCTGTCTTTTTCTCACATTCATCTTGGATGCAAAGTAAGCATTTATAGAGTTACCGTTCTCCACACTAAGATCTCTCTGATGTTCAAAAACTTTTACCGGACCTTTGCTTGCCACCTCTACCATATTTGCATTGTTATACAAATTATTAAAACTAACCATAGCGCTGCCTCCTTAATAATAATATCATTTACAGTTTGTCAAAGGGTTTTATATACAAAATATTTCAATATAAAGCTTTCTTTCAGCGATATATTTTACATATCCATCCGGATCCGAGTTCAACGGATACTCCTTAGACAAAACGGTCGATCGGGAAAAGACGAAAGAACTCGCCTTATGTAACTGCTTTTATACTTTTTTAATGTTCAGATTCCTCATGGCATTTGCTATCGCCAACAAGGTAACACCTACATCCGCAAATACCGCAGCCCACATATTGACCATACCGAAGGCCGTAAAGGTAAGTACCACGACCTTTACCAAAAGAGCGAATACTATATTCTGCGTTGCTATGGCAAGTGTTCTTTTAGCAAGCCTTATACCCTTAGCTATCTTTGAGGGCTCGTCATTCATTATGACTACATCAGCCGCTTCTATGGCTGCATCAGAACCCAGACCTCCCATGGCTATGCCTATATCGGCACGGGCAAGTACCGGTGCATCATTGATACCGTCTCCTACAAAGACAAGCTTATGTTTTTTATCGGTATTCTTCTTAAGTAATTCCTCGACTTTTTCCAGTTTATCACCCGGAAGAAGTGAAGAATACACCCTGCTTATTCCAAGTTCCTCAGCTACAGCCTCCGCAACTTCTTTTCTGTCTCCCGTCAACATTATTATATCATTAATTCCCATAGATTTCAGCTCATTTATAGCCTGTTTTGAATCCTCTTTTAAAATATCCGAAATAACTATGCAAGCCGTATATTTTGAGTCTACAGCCATGTACAAAAGTGTGGCTTCATGATCATGAGACTTATATTCTATATTAAATTCTTTCATAAGTCCCGCATTACCTAAAAGCACTTCTTTTTCATCTATACTTATACTTATCCCCATACCCGGGATCTGTTTTAAGTTCTCTATCTTATGCTTATCAAGCTCGGTATATACATTATACCTTTCGTTATAAGCTTCTTTTACGGATAATGCTATAGGATGTCCTGAATGTTGTTCCGCAAGCATGGCAAGTTTTAATATCTCTTCTTCTTCCATCCCCTCGCTGATGACCTCTACCACTGAAAAAACACCCTTTGTCAAAGTACCTGTCTTATCAAATACAGCTGTTTTTGTCTGTGCAAGTGCCTCGAGGTAATTACTTCCCTTAACCAGTATACCGAGTCTTGAAGATGCACCTATACCGGCAAAAAAGCTTAAAGGCACTGATATTACAAGAGCACAGGGGCAGGAAACCACGAGGAAGGTAAGTGCTATCTCTATCCATCTTGAAAAGTTTCTGTCCGGAGTAAGAAACGGCACGACTATTGCCAAAAACAATGCAAGTCCAACAACGAGCGGAGTATAGTAATAAGAAAACTTTGTTATAAAGTTCTCAGAATCGGACTTTCTTGCCGAAGCATTCTCAACAAGGTCAAGTATCTTACTTGCCGTAGACTCACCGAATTCCTTGGTGACCTCCACTTCCAAAAGTCCGTCGATATTCACGCTTCCGCTAAGTATCACGTCTTTCGCCCTTACCTTTCTCGGAACGGACTCACCGGTCAAGGCAACCGTATCTATCATAGACTCCCCGAGAATCACCACTCCGTCAAGCGGAACTTTCTCTCCCGGCTTAACTACTATGATGTCTCCTACTCTTACCTCTTCCGGATCCATATCGTCTATTATCTCACCGTCAGGCTTTTTAAGATTGGCGTAGTCGGGTCTTATATCCATAAGTTCACTTATAGACTTTCTCGATCTTCCCACTGCCAGTCCCTGGAAAAATTCTCCCAGCATATATAGGATCATGACTGCTACCGCCTCGGCGTATTCCGCCTGTATAAAGGCTCCTACTGTCGCTATGGTCATAAGAAAATTCTCGTCAAATACCTTTCCTCGCTTTATATTGTTAAAGGCTTTTTTCAGGACCCCCAGCCCTACGGTAAAATAGGCTATCGTAAATCCTACTAAACTTATAATTGAGGCATATCGAAAATTTAATTTCTCTATAATAACGGCTGCAACAAATATAACTGCTGCGATCGATATATTTTTGATCGTCTTTTTTTGCTTCTTATTCATAACAACTCCTATAAATATACGACTTTACTACGGGTTTCTCGGGACTGCTTTTGTTACTGTGATCTGCTTATTTTTATATCGCTTACTCTTGCAACTATATACCTATTTTTTACATCTCTTACTCTTACTCCGATGTACTTATCAGAATATTAAAAGCTTTTTGCAATAGACCTATGTCAATATTGATCGCTTTTACTATAATATACATAATTGCATATCGCTTACTCTTGCTACGATATACTTATTAGAATATCCATCGTTTCTACTTCAATACGCTTATTTCAACATCGGGTTCCTGCTCAACTATGAATTTCTCAACCCTGTCAAATACATCCTCATCATCCGCTTCTACGCTACACTTTTGTGTAATGAAATTAATTCCGACTTTATTTACTCCGTCCAATTTTGCAACCGCTCTTTCAAGCTTTGTACTACAATCCGCACAATCCAATCCTTCCAACTTATAAACTCTTTTCATCCTCTTCTTCTCCTTTTCCTTTAGTGTGAACTATGTGTGCAAGTCCCATTTCAAATACCTGAGACACATGCTCATCATCAAGTGAATAAAATACGCTTCTGCCCTCTTTTCTCGACTTAACCACCCTCATTTGCCTCAAAGTACTGAGTTGATGTGAAACTGCCGACTTGGTCATATTGAGTACTGCGCATATATCCAAAACACAAAGCTCCGAAATACTCAGTGCAGCAATGATTTTTAATCTTGTCTCATCAGCAAATATCTTAAAAAACTTTGTTAATAAGATATATTCGTCCGCTCCGGACATTTTATTAAGTACCTCATCGACCTTATCCGGATGTATTGCATCATTTTCAGTCATTAAACCTTTTTTTGGCATTGCAGGCTCCTTCCTTAAACAAATATTTTTTATATTTGTCAAAATAAAACAGTTGAGTATTCATTCAACTATTTGTATTATAATTGAATGAATACTCAACTGTCAAGCCTTATTTCTATTTATTTATATTTTATTATCTCTTTTCCAGATCGCTTATAATATCAAGTCTGTTCTGGTGTCTTCCGCCTTCGAATTTTACCGCAAGAAACGTATCAACTATACTTTTGGCAAGTTCTTCTCCCGTAACTCTTCCTCCGAGTACGAGTATATTGGCATTATTATGTTCTACAGCCATCCTAGCAGAATAACACTCCGAGCAAAGAGCCGCTCTTATACCCGGTATTTTATTGGCTGCTATGGATATGCCTATACCCGTACCGCATATAAGTATACCCTTATCCACTTTAGACTCAAGTACCGCATCGGCTACAAGCACAGCTTGATCCGGATAATCAGCCTTCTCACCGAGAGCCACTCCCAGATCCGTTACCTCTACACCCTTAGCTTTAAGATGCTCTGCCAAGGCAAGTTTTAATGCTGTTCCGGCATGATCGTTTCCAATACCTATTTTCATTCATTTTTCCCCTTTAATCTAAATATTGCTACGGATATGATTATAACATATCCTATGAAACTATAAATATCCGCCAACTCACCGAATATAAAAAATCCGAATATTGCCAAATACACTACCTGCAGATAGTCGTATACCGCTATCACTCCCGCCTTTGCTATAGAATATGCTCTTGTATTGAAAAACTGCCCCGACATAGCCATAAAGCTTGCCAATATAAGGTATATAAGCTGCAACGTACTCATAGGCTTGTATACAAAGAATATAAACGGCAGTGCTACTATGCAGGAAAAAAGTGAAAATGCGATAATTATTATCTTGGTATCCACTCCCTGTTTTCCGGCTTTTCTTACAAAGCTGTACGCTATACCGGCAGCCATAGCTGCGCACAGAGCGGAAAGTGCCGGGATCAGCCTTAAACTCAAGCTCGGTTTTACCACGAATATACTTCCGCCAAATGCTATGGCGGTTGCGATCATGTCTTTCTTTTTTATACGCTCGCCAAGTATGGGCAGGCTTGCAAATATAGCAAAAAACGGAGTCAGTTTATTCAGTGCGGCAGCATCCGATATATTCATATTGTCAATACTGTAAAAATAACAAAGTATTCCCACCGTTCCGCTTACAGCTCTGAAAAAAAGTGTTTTCTTAGCCTCTTTTGAAAGTTTAAAAGATGTTTTATCCTTGATCATAAGTATTATGAATACTACACTCGCAAGGAAATTCCTGAAGAATACCTTCTGGACAGTAGGCAGATCACCGCTTAATTTTATACATAAGGACATAAGGGCAAAACTCAAGCTTGCTATACACATATATATTATAGCAAGCTTTTTATTATCTTTTTGCATTAATTACGGCCTTACCACATGAGAAGCCTTCATAAGTTTTTCAACTATCACATACATATTGCTTACAGAACCCACAGCGAGTTTGTCCTTCTTCTTATAATAGTCAAGGCAGGCTCCGCATGAAAGTATCTCAACACCCTTTTCTTCCATAGCCTTAAGGTCTTCCAAAGCTTCTGAACCCTCTGTGGTCATGAATACACCTGAGTTATAAAAAACCACTGTCTTCGGAAGCTTTTCCTGAGTTGATAAAGCATAGATAAAGCCCTTTAAAAGAGTCTTACTGAACTCTTCGTCACCGTCACCCATCTTATCTGAATCTATTACCACAATTGTTTCTTTTAATTTTATCTCATCAGACTTTGCATTTGTCTTAGCAACAGGCTTAGCATCGGAAACTTCTCCACCGTTTACATTGATAGTAACTATGTACTCTGTATTTGACTTTTTCTCAAAAGAAGCCTCATACTCTTTTTGCTTTGCCATCTTT
>ERZ773267.1386-NODE-1386-length-13477-cov-7.095291_pt1 | contig 13477 bp, 13 predicted proteins | sample MGYA00511959_ERZ773267 | MGnify/ENA primary metagenome ERZ773267 (study PRJEB29015, sample SAMEA2738165) | human oral metagenome | biome: human oral; feature: human-associated habitat; material: saliva | place: China | collected 2240 ... | reverse complement strand
GCGCCCGATACCGCCGGTTAAGGCCCACGAGATATGAGTGGGTGCTCCCGCGCGGGGTAGGGGGCAGAGCGCGGGCCAGCATCGGTGACCCGGAGGAGTGTCTGGCTCCACAAGGTGTATCCGTTATCCGCGTGGCTGGTCCCAGACAGGCCAGCTTTTGGACCGTTGGCTCAGATGGCAGAGCATCGGCATCACACGCCGAGGGTCACAGGTTCGAGTCCTGTACGGTCCACAGGTGCCAACCTTAACCAAGTTGGCATTGTGAGGAGCGGATGCTTCCCCACGGCTGGTGGTAGAACCATTAGTATTATGGTCGCCGGGAGTGCCCCGGAGACGTTAAACGCGCATGGAGGGACCGTAAGACGAGGCGGCCCGTCAGGGTATGTTGTGCTAGTCCCTGTGAAGTGCGAACCAAGCGGCGGCGAAAGTCGCGTGAGGCTTGGAGCGGATGGCCGCAAGGTTGTCCTGCAAGCTGCGGTATGGTGGCTTGTAACGGTGTAAACCAGGCGCTCTACCAGTTGGGATAACGGTTCATAAACTGTCCTGGCTGGATCGGCCGTTCATGCTCGGTCGGTCGTAGGTTTGAGTCCTGCACGGTTTACAATGCTCTGTCTCAAATGGGCAGAGTGCCACGCTATGTGGAGGTTTGCGGTTCAAGTCCGCAGCATATTAGGGGAGCGCTCCTGTGTATGTTCCTCTTTAAGGGGGTAGCTCCCCCGAAAGGGCCGTTAGCTCAGTGGATAGAGCGCCCGGTTACGAGCCGGGAGGTCGCATGTTCGAGTCATGCACGGCCCACGGGGAGCATGGTATTGCCTCTTGACTTCGCGGTGTGCGTCCGGTGTGGCGTTTGCTTCGGTGGCGTGGGGTCACGCTTTTCGGCTTGCGCGCGAGCTGGTGGGCGTGCTATTGTGTTCTCGTAGCTGCCAGTCGTCCTCCGGGACTGGCTGGCTTTAGTGCCTGTGGCGGAATGTCGGTAGACGCGCCGGATTGAGGGTCCGGTGCCCCGATTATGGGGCGTGTGGGTTCGAGTCCCACTGGGCGCACTGGCTGGCCTTTCGGGGTTGGCCTTGCGAAAATTGAATACGTTAACGTGTCCGTGGCGGAACTGGCAGACGCACTGGATTTAGGTTCCAGCGCCTTCTGGCGTGTGGGTTCGACTCCCACCGGGCACACTGGCGGCAAGGGGTTTTCTTGCATTTCCCTCTTGCCGCTCGCGTTCCGCTCGTGCTATAGTGGGTGTGAGCGTGGCTCGCCGGGTTGGCTCAATTGGTAGAGCATCCGCCTTGTAAGCGGACGGTTGTGGGTTCGAGTCCCACACTCGGCTCTGAGGTTTTGACAGTGGCGCGTGAGCGTGTTACAGTTAGAATCAACAAGAGGAAAACTGAACTGAATAGTGGAAAAGAGAAGTTCGTTTCCCTGTTTTCGGCGTGTGGCGCAGTTTGGTAGCGCGCTTCGTTCGGGACGAAGAGGCCGCAGGTTCAAGTCCTGCTACGCCGACCGGGGAGCGGAAACAACACGGGAGCACAGCGCGGCTGCGGTTGCTGTCACGCAGGGGGGTGTGGCGGCATGGTAATGTGCGCTGGGTGTGTGCGGGTGGCGCTTGGGTGTTTGCGCCAGGATGCTCTCGGTGTTGGTGAGTAAGTTGGGGCCGGTCTGGGTGGGCCGGTTGAGAGTGTCCGCGCACGCGGGTTGGTCTGGCCGGTGGTGCGGCTGGTGTGCGTGTGTCCCGCTGGTTGGGCGCGCTGTGGTCGCGTGGTTGTCTCTCGTTGTTGTTTCCGCTCCCTTTTCTTTGGCCTCTGTGGTGGAATTGGTAGACACACCACACTCAAAATGTGGCGCTCGGTTGGGCGTGTGGGTTCGAGTCCCACCGGAGGTACTAGCGCGCCGTAGAAAACGGTGGAGCGCTTACAAGGCCAGTGTGGTGGAATGGCAGACACGACCGCCTCAAAAGCGGTTGCCCGGTTGGGCGTGCGGGTTCGACTCCCGCGACTGGTACTGGGGGAAGCGAAATAGACGAATAGAGGTAAGTTGTTTGGCGCGTGTTTTTGCCGACATTGGGCGTGTAGCTCCTATGGTTGGTGCCGCTGCGGGGCGTGTTTTCTTGTGGCGGTTGGTGCGCGGGTTCTTGTTGCGCGTCTTGGCTTGCTGTTCTTGTTCGCCGTGTTTGTTTCCCCTCTTTTGGACAGTAATCCAGCATGGTTGTTGGGTCCGACTGCTAATCGGTTCGCTCACGTGATTGTGGGTGGGGTTCGATTCCTCTGCTGTCCGCTAGGGTCCCGCGTGTTGTCGGCTGGGTGTTCCCGCCTTGCCTGGCTGACTCGCGCGGGGACTCTTATCTTTTCCTTGTCTCGGCTACGTCTGGGCGGCTCTCCGCGTCGTCTGGGTGGGCGCACCCCTGTTGGGGTGTGTCCGTGGTGGTTCCCTTTCACCTGTGGCTGGGCCGTGATTAGCGCATTGCGCGCGGCTAGGGAACGTGCTCCCTGTGGGGCGTGGTTGCCGGGTGTGGTGGCGTTGATTGCGTATGCGGTGTCGGGATGCCCCTGTGGCTGTGCCTGGTTGGTGCGGCTGCGGGGGTTTCCTTGTTTGCGTGTGTGGTTGTCGTCGGCGTGTGTCTGTGTTTGTTGCTGGCGGTGTCGTGGCTTTCGTTGCTGCTCGTCGCTGGCGTTTTTTCTGTCTGTTGCGTGTGCCTCTGTAGCCACATGGCGGTGACGGCTCGCGTGTGCCGCGTGGCGCGCATGTCTGTCGTCGCGCGGGTGCGGGTTGAGGAGACTTCTCCTCACATTTATGTGGTGTGGTTCACTCATGTCGTAGTTGACGGGCCGGTTATGGGGTGTTACGCTATTGGTGTTGGGTAATCCAAGATAACCGCTCGCGCGCGTTCGACTGGCAGCGCGAAAATGTGTGCTGTTGCGTGCGAGCGGATAACATGATAAGGTTGCCCTACTACTGGGCGCGCTCCGTGTGGCGCGTGTCCGCGAGCCGCCTGTAGCTCAACGGACAGAGCATCCGCCTCCTAAGCGGGTGATGTGGGTTCGATTCCCTCCGGGCGGACGCTGCGAGAACTACATAGTGTTTTCATCATTCCGGCATGGCGCAATAGGTAGCGCAAGCGGCTGTTAACCGCAAGGTTGTAGGTTCGAGTCCTGCTGCCGGAGCTGACGCGAGGGAGACTGGTTCTATACTCATCTCCTAACTCCGGTCTTTCTCGTGTCTCATGGGTCAGTGCCGCTGAATTGGGTGAAGGCACCCGGCTGTAAACCGGGCACAGGTAACCAGTCCACACCGCAAGTGCAAGTCTTGCACGGCCCACAGTGCGTTGTCGCCCTCGGTAACACGTGGCTGCACCGCCCACGCTCTTGTTTGCTGGCGCGCCTGGCGGGCGAGTCTGACATGGCTCGCCGGTCGCGTCAACGGGGAGCGCGGGTGGTAGTGGAGACACGCGGGGCGCTGTATCCCCTCACATACAGCCGCCCGGACTGTTCCACCGCTTGCGCCTTGCGCGTGGGCGCGTGCTAAAGGTCCGGGTGAGGAAACCCCTATAGCTCAGTTGGTTAGAGCAGCAGACTTTTAATCTGATGGCCGTAGGTTCGAGTCCTACTGGGGGTACGGCTACCTGGCGCTCAGATGAGCGGGGTGCTTGTTGAGGTTGTCTACGAGTGTATCGAAAGCTAAGAGTCGAAGAGATAGTGGGAGGTGTGAGTCTCGTGATGGTGAAGGTGCGCCATGCGGTCAAGTACCGCATGTATCCAAGTGAAACGCAGGCGAGGCTGATTGATCGCACTATCGGCTGCGCGCGTTTTATCTACAACCAGATGCTCGAAACGCGCATCGCCACCTACAAGGCCATCGGCGAGACATGTAACCCAACGCCAGCTCAATATAAAGATGAGTTTCCGTTCTTGCGTGAGGTGGACAGTCTAGCGTTGTGTGGCGCGCAGATGCACTTGTCTGCGGCTTACCGCAATTTCTTCCGCGAACCAGGTCGCGTGGGCTTTCCTAAGTTTAAGACGAAGCATCGCTCGCGCCAAACATATACGACATATAATGTCAACAACAACATCGCCCTCGATGAAGGAGGAAGGCATCTTAAACTACCGAAAGTAGGTAGCGTGCGCGTCCGCCAGCGCAAGCACATTCCAAACGGTTGGAAACTAAAAAACGTGACCGTTGAGCATTGCAAGTCAGGCGAATATACGGCGACGATACTGTTCGAGTACGAGACACAAGCGCCCGAACCAGTCACCCCCGTATCATTTGTTGGGCTGGATTACTCGTCACGCGAACTATACGTGTCCAGTGACGGCGAGCATGCTAACTATCCACGTTTCTACCGCCAAATGGAACCGCGCTTAGCTCGCGAACAGCGCAAGCTTAGTCGCATGACACGAGGCTCACGCAACTGGTCGAAACAAAAACGACGCATCGCTAAGCTCCACGCTAAGGTTCGGAATCGGCGGGTCGATTTTCTCCACAAAGCAGCTAACCGTCTTGCCGATCAATACGATTGCGTTGGTGTGGAGGACTTGGACATGCGAGCATTGAGCCAGACGTTACGGCTTGGAAAAAGCACGCTAGACAACGGTTATGGGTTGTTTCGTTCCATGCTTGCTGATAAGCTTGAACGGCAAGGCAAACAACTCATAGTCGTGGATAGGTGGTTTCCGTCTAGCCAGACATGCTCGAATTGTGGACACCGGGAGGGTGTCACGAAAGATTTGAGCGTGCGCAACTGGGTATGCCACGGTTGTGGGTGTCGGCACGATAGGGACTTGAACGCGGCGACCAATATTATGCGTGAGGCGCAGCGACTTTCACGTGAACAATAGGTGGCGTCTTGTTGAACCGTGGGGCACACGGGGATAGCTTGTTGATACTGGCCTTGTTGGAGGCTTTGAGCAAGAAGCCCTCGCTCCTGGCCGCATAGTGGCCGGATGTGGGGAGCATGTCACTCCGTGGGTCCGGGTTCGACTCCTGCTGGGGGCACTTTGGATAATTGGATACTGGTTGTAGCTTGGTCGCGTAGCTTAAAACAGTGAGAGCGGCCACTGGTCTGCGGTGTAGAGTCATGACCTCGCTGCGGCGCTGACGGGCGTTCGCCGCCACGCGGTTTCGTGTGGACGTTTGACTGGTGGTGTGGGTCCGGGTGCGAGTCCCGGCGCGATCCCTTTTCTCCCCTCTGCTTTCTGTTGTGAAGGTTGTGGGGTTTTGTTGCGGAGCGCCGCCCGGTGCGCCTGCGTTTTGCTTTCCTGTCGTGTGTGGTGCGTGTTTCCTGGGTGGCGCGCCTGGTGGGTTGGCTGGCGTTTTGGGCGGTTGCTCCGCATTTTTCTCACGCGGTGCGCTATCTGGAATTGTTGCGCCATGCGGTTGCTTGCGCTCCCGATTCTCTGCGCGGGGTTTTGAGGGGCTTTTGGCGCTGGGTTCGCGTGTTGGGGCGTTTGCGGCGTGAAGGCACGCGTACAGGGCGGTTTCCGTTTGTGTCTGTGGTGCGTGGTGTTGCGCGGTTTTTGCTGCGGTGCTATTGTGGTGTGTGGCGGCTGACGGTAATCGGTCGTGTTTCCATGCTCAACTGGTGAAGGGGGTGTATAATGGTGGTTCGTAAGGTGGCGCAGCGTATCCCATTTACACCGTCTAAGATACAGGTCGCGTTGTTGGAGCAGTGTTTTGGTGCGAGGCGTTTCGCGTACAATCAGCAGGTTGAGGCGTTCAACGCGTATGACAAGGACACTAATCCTCGCCCCTCGTATCCGAATGTGACCGATATGAAGAACGAGAATGAGTGGCTGAGGGATAGCCCCGTTCCGTCGAACGCGTTGAGTAATGCGATTATGGACTTCCGTAAGTTGCAGGCTGCGTATTTTCGTCAAGCTGAGTATGGGAAGAATCGTCCCCGTTTCGCATCAAAGAGTGACAGTGTTCAGTCGTTTCGTAACGGTAATCCGATGCGCCGCATGGACGGCAATCGGTATCCGCTGTCCAAGAAACTCGGGTCGGTTCGCATACGCAGGCGAGACCGTATCCGATACCCTCTCGAATCATTGTCTAGTTGGACGGTGAAGCGTGAGAATGGGGTGTACTATCTGGTGCTCTTGTTCAACGTGGATATTAAGCCCAAGCCGACAGCCAACGGCAAGGTCGGTATCGACGTGGGTGTCAAAGACTTCCTCGCCTTGTCCACGGGCGAGAAGATCAACTACCCTGACAGGCTTCACCAATTGGAGGAAAAGGCTAGGTGGGAACAGTGTAAACTGTCCCGCAGGGTGAAGGGTTCGAGCAACTACCGCAAGCAGAAGGCTACCGTAACCAAAGCGAACGCGAAGCTGCGCCACTACCGCGAGGACTTCCAGCACCAGGTGTCTCATAGGCTGATAGAAGATAACCAATTCATCGGCATGGAGACTCTGGCGGTGCAGAATATGACGCGGAAGGCGAAGAAGAAGCTGGGCGATAATGGCAAGCCTGTGCGCAATGGTCAGTCGGCCAAGCGGGCGATGAACCGTAGTATCCTCCGAAACGGGTGGAGCGGTTTCGTAGAAAAACTCTCCTATAAGGCGCAGTGGTACGGGCGGACGTTCGTTCGGGTGGATAGGTTCTATCCGAGTTCGCGGCTCTGCCACGACTGTGGGCATAAGTACGTGGGGTTGCGGCTGTCGGAACGCGAGTGGGTGTGCGATAGCTGTGGGGTGTTGCATGATCGTGATGTGAACGCCGCAATGAATATTTTGGACGAGGCACTGCGTCTCAGCCAAACAGAATAAGAGTGTCAAGCAACCGACCGACAATCGGGGGTAGCCTGCTCAATATGGGAAGCCGCTGGACTTTGGCCTAGTGTCGGGGTTTAAGCAAGCCTAGTTCGCAGGAATCTCGTAGCGGAAGCTAGGGGAGTGTCAAAAGGGTGGCGCCCCGTATATTGAGCATCCTGCTTTCGTCGCTGATCGTGTGCGCTGGCTTGAAGGTGATGGGGTGGAGGTTGCTGCCGGGTGGCTTCATGACGTGGTGGAGGACACTGCCGTGTCGTTGGATGCGCTCGCAAGCGTGTTCCCAGCGCGTGTCGTTGAGGCCGTTGATGCGCTCACGCGACGGGAGGGTGAGCCGTATTTCGCGTACATTGAGCGCGCGGGCGGCGATAGCGTTGCGCGTATAGTGAAGCGATGCGACCTGGCGCACAACCTGGATACGTCGCGTCTGCCTGGCGGTGGCGTTGACCTGTCGGAGGCTGACGTTGCGCGCCTTGTCCGGTATGAGCGCGCGCGTACTATTCTGGCTGAGGCTGCGATGTAGACGGCCGTTCCCGTTGTCGCGGGTATCTTGGCGGCGTGTCCTGATTGTCTGGTGGCGGTTGGGGCGCGCCGCCTTTACTGTATGCGCTTCTAACGGGCTTTCACGCGCCTACCCCTCCCAGTACGCGTTTGGAGGCTGTTAGGCTGCGAGAGGCGCGTACAGAGTGTCTGACGGGGGTGTTTGCGTGTTGCGGCGTGTTGTGGTGTGCTGGTGGCGCTATTGTGGGGGCTATTTCGGTCGCGTAGTGCGCGTTCGCGGTGGGTGTCTGTGTTGCCGTGTGGGCGAGTCGCGTGTTGGCGGTAGTTGACGGAGCTGAGAGTGGTAGAGGGCGTGACGATGGGCGATAATGTGAAGTTCGTGTACGGTAGGCGTAGTGACGGATGCGTGGAGCGGTGCAGGGCGAAGCCGGAGAACCGGGGGCGGGGCAGGTGTCCGCACGTGGGTCATGTGGCGCTCACTGACGCGCAGGCGCAGGAGGTGAACCAGGAGCGCTTGTCTGAGTCTGTTCCTGGTTTCCACGGTGGAGCGGGCGAGAATGCAAACAATGGCGGGGGTGACGGTGCTCGTGTTGGTGGCGCGCGTCCTGGCGCTGGGCGCGTAGGTGGCGTGCGCGTGCCCCGCCCTGGCGGCGTGCCGAAGCCTAGTCCTGGCGTGTTCCAAAACTCACATGTTTCCCGCCCGCTGACGGCGAAAGAACTGTCCGAGCAGGCTGGTCGTGTTGCCGCGTCTTTGGATGAGGAGACGTGGGCGAGTATTCGCGGCTTGTGGGAGCGCGTGAATCTCGCTATCGCTGACGGTGACGAGGCTGCGGCGGCTGACAGTCGCGCCTTGTGGGAGCGCGCGGGTGAGAAGGCGCGTGGCTTGTTCCTCGCGGAGTTGGATGCGGACACGGAGGACGGCAGCAGGTTGCGCGCCTATTTGGGTGACGATGTGAAAACAAGTGATGTTGCTGACATTCTCGCGTTCAACATTGGGCAGATGACCGCGCCGGTCCCCGTGAAAAGCCGGGACACGAAGCTGTCACGTCACGCGCTCACCGCGTTCGATAACGACATGAACAAGAGTCGCTATGTGATGAGTGTTCTCGCGTTCGGCGGTAGGTGCTGCTATTGCAACCGTCCGCTGCATCGCGGTGAGCCTGCGGATGGGCAGGCGACGGCGGAGCACATCACCTCGGTGAACCCCAGGGGCGGTAGTACGGTGCGCGGCGCAACCCGGTATGGGAATATGGCGCTCGCGTGCGTTGCGTGCAACCGGGCGCGCGGCAACCAAAACCTGGAAGAGTGGGTGCTCGTCACCGGGCGTATCCCAGACAGGGAGGAGAAGGCGTGGTGTTTGGCGCGTATCCGCGAGTTCAGGGCTTATGCCGGTTACGAGGAGTACACGCCTGAGCAGACGAAGCGGTTGAATCGGGAGATCGGTCGGATGAACCGGGCGTACAGTCGCGAGTTGGAAAAGCTCGGCGAAGATGCTGATAGTGGGAAGGTGAAAGCTGCGGCGCGCAGGGCGTTGCGCCGGGGCGTAATGCGGATGCGTGACGCTGTTCACGGCCCCGTCGGCGGGTAAACTGCCCATATCTTTATTTGTCTCCCTGCGGGGCGGGTAGCGTGGTCGAGTGGCTGTGCTGCACGCCCCTCGTCGTTGTTTTGTGTGGCTATCGTATTCTGGTTGGGTGCGTCGCCGCCGGTTTTCTTTCGTTTCGGCGTTCGCCATTCACGTCCTCTTACTTGCCTTTGACGTGTTTTGTGTCCCGTTTTGTCGTGCAGTCTGCCGTTTCTCGTGGTATCCTGAGAGCTGATACTGTCGGAAAGGTCGCGTAGGAGAAAAGGTACGGGGGAGGTCGTATGGTTGCTTACCATAACGGTGGTATGCACATGTGGCATGTGGAAAGCGCGGCAGTTGCGCGCGAGTACGCGCGTTCCGAGAATGGGAAGAAGCGTGAGGCTGCTGCCGGTAGCCAGTTGACCCCTGCCGCGTATTTGGGTCGCCTCATCCATGATCGGGTGTCCTACGTGCGTAAAGCTGCGTTAAGGAACCCGAAAACGCCTGTGTGTGACCTGGTTGCTTACGCGTCCGCTGTGCTTGCTGGCGAAGTGGGTGGGGCGTTGTCTGATGTTGCGGCTGGTAACCCGGCGCTGCCATCGTGGTTCGTGGGTGACGCGGTGACGCGCGCCGTCCAGGAGGCGGAGCGTGCGGGGAGGAAGTCGGTCTCGTTTTCGGTGTATCGCCTGATCGAGGAAAACCCGAATCTCCCAGAAAGCGTCATGGTGTGGCTGGTGGAAGGAAGGCGACCGGGGTATGAGCGTGTCGTCGCTAACCTGTCGGCGAGCGCCCGCGTGTTCCGCCTGCTCGCTGCCGCCCAGGATTGGGGTGTGCGTTGTGATGTCGCTCACCGGGTTGGCGTGCCGCCGGACGTGCTGGCTGCGCTCGCCTACGATGATGAGAGACGCGTGCGCGAGGTGGCTTTCTCGCGCAAGGAGATGCCGGATTACGTGTATGACGACGTGATTGTGCGCGACCTTGACAAAGCTGACAGGGTGTACGAAGCGGTCGATGCGAGCAAGTCGGTGACCGCGCACATGCTGTCGGTGATGCGACTTGCTCCACCCTACGCGAATAGGGATGAGGCGCACGCGTTTGGGGGCTTGTATGTGAAGTCGGGGAAATGGTTGGAGGAGCGTGGCATTGAATTGGAGTGACACGGTGGCAGATAACACGGCAAGTGGTGCGGGCGGGGTGCTCGCTCTCGATTTGGACGGCGTGTTGTTTGTGTCGCCTGAGCCTGTGGGCGTGTTGGGTGAGTACGCGGATAGGCGTAGGGTGCGTGTGAAGGTTCCGCGTTTGCGTGACGTGTGGGGTATGCGTGTGAGTGAGCCTGTGTGGGTGTCCACGTCGATGATCGCCGACGTGAACGGTTTGCTCGCATTGCCGGGTGTGCGTCTGGTGTTGGTGTCGTCGTGGGGTGCGGCGGCTGTGGAGGCTGCCCGTCAGGCGGGGCTGCTGGTGCCTGATAGTGTTGTGAACGTGTTTGAGGGTCGCACGGTGGGCGCTGTCAACCAGGACGCGAAGCTGGCGGAAGCGCTCGCCTATTTGCGCGAGTGTGCGGCCGCTGGTGAGCGCGTTGTGTGGGTTGACGACTTGCATGTGCCGGGGTTCGTGGAGCATGACAGTATTGTGACGGTAGGAACCAGCGAGGATGCGGGGTTGACTGCGCCGATGGTGGAGCGGATGCGCTCGCTTCTGAGCTAGTAGGTACGGCATCTCTCCCGTTCGGTTTTTGCCGTCGCATGTGAGTGGCGCGTGTGTCGGGTTGACGCATGGATGGCGATTGTGGTACATTGGGTGTCGTGGGCGCGCCGGGAGTGTGCGTGTCCACGATGGTGCTTGTAGTTCAGTTGGTGGAACGCCCGACTGTGGCTCGGGAGGGCGCGGGTTCAAGGAACTATGGTAGTATGAGAGTTATGTCCACGAAGAAAAGCAAGACAGCGCAGCGCAGGGAAAGCATCGCAGATGCTACCCCTCAGCGTACCCTCGTGCTCTCGCTGGACATTACACCTGAACAGTACGGGGTTTTTGCCGGTTTGGCCGACTCTTACAACCGGATGTGGGGGTCACTCGTCTCATGGTGCAACCATAACCGATGCGTCAACCGCACCAGAATACAGAAAGAGAATTACGCGAGACTACGCACCAAATACCCCGAACTTCCATCTCAGTTTGTCTGTATCGCTGTACGCGACGCGGCTGGAGCCGTGCGCTCGTGGAACTCAAACCACCCGAAACGCCGATGGAACCTCAAAGCGTCACGCAGGAAAAAGACAATCAACTACGACCTGAGAGTCATGTCCCTACGCGGCAACCTGCTATCGTTGAGCACCACGCTCGGGCAGAAGCGACAGCGGATACTATTGCCCGACGCTCCAGACTGGTTCGACCGCAGGTATCCCGAGCGCAGCTTGAACGCTGCGAAACTCGTGCTGGACCCAGACGGTCACAGTGCGAGCATCATGCTCATCTACCGACTGCCACAGTCCACGCCCGTCGAACAAGGCGACGTGCTAGGCGTAGACCTGGGGCAACACTCTCTCGCCACCGATTCGAGAGGAGGTGAAATCTCCTACTCTCACATGCAAGGGGTGAAACGCCGATACGCGCACAACAGGAAAACGTTGCAGGAAAAAGGCACCCGAAGCGCCCACCGCCGCCTACAGGCGATGGGGCAACGGGAAAAGCGGTTCATCCGCGACATCAACCACTGCGCGTCAAAGCAATTGGCGAACACCCCAAACATCAGTGTCATCGCGTTCGAGGACTTAACACACATCCGCCGCCAGGCAGTAAAAGGCACCAAAACCAGCAAAACGCGCCGCAACATGCTCAACCAGTGGCCGTTCTCCCAACTGCAAGAGTTCACGGCATACAAAGCCGCGCAGGTCGGCGTCAGGACAGTGATGGTCAACCCGGCCTACACGAGCCAGCAATGTAACCACTGTGGGCGCGTGGACACGGGGAACCGCGACCACGCAAGATTCGACTGTCTGACATGCGGACACAGCGACAACGCCGACCACAACGCGGCACTAAACATACGCGATAGAGCAATACAAAACCTTGGATAGGCCCAAGGTCAGGGTGCAGTCAACCACCCGTGATGGATGGGGTACCCGCGATAGCCACCGACAGTGGAGAGTCGCGGGAGCAAAGCCCACGTCCAAGCCGCGACGACTAATCGTCACGGTAGTTGACGTCCCGTCAGGCGCTCCGATTCTATACGAGTTATGATGATAGGTTAACAGGAAAACCCGAACTTGTACCTTTTGGTTTGGTTCGGGGTTTCCTGTTGCTATCATGCGGGAAACCGCGTGTCCGCACGCGGCGGCGGGTGTCGTCTCGCACCGGGGTTAGACGAGACCACGCTACCCGCGTGCGACCAGCCGGTAAGCTCGCGTTCTGTTGCGGCGTCGCGCCGCCCCTCCTTTTGCTGCCGCGAGTACGGCGCTCGCGTGACGCGCGTCGTTTTGTGTGCCGCGTCACGCGTTTACGGGGTGGCATGAATCATGTGAACGTGTTATAGTTGCGTGTATTCAGTGAAATACAGCCCCTTGTGACGGTACGGGAGGACGCAATGGAATTGCGCCTCCGCTATTCAGCATTGAGCAAGAAAAGAAGCCCCGCCTCTGACCATCATACGGTCAGGCGGCGGGAGCACGTCACACAAAACAGCAACGAAAGGACAACACTATGAAGCGATTCCTCGCGGCAACCGGCGTTACTCTCGTCATGGTCTCCGCTGCGGCAACAACACACGCCGCAGACGGACAGCCTGAGATTGACGCAACGGTCACCAGGGCAACGTCTGCCTCTCGGCAGACGTCCTCCGAAATTAACATTGGCGGCACGTGGAGTACGGGAAAACTGGCTGTCGGCCAGAAGTTCACCGTCTCCGCTGTTCCGACGAATGGCGGTGCCCCGTTCACGTGGAACGCCAGTTTCCCCTTTACACTGGATGATGGTACCGTCATTGGCGAGTGCGAGGCGGATAGTGCGACGCTGACCTGCAAGGTCACCGAGGTTCCCGCCGCATACGCGAATAGTACCAACGCTCACGGTTCTTGGTGGGCGCGTGCTCGTATTCAGAGCGCAGCAGTCGGTACTACCGAGGGTCAGATCACGGTCAACGATAGAGTCGTCAAGACCCTCGTATGGGGTGATACGGAAGGAACCGGCGCTTGCACCAACGACTGCGATTCCACCGTCCATTACGAGTATGCCAACCCGTCAAACACCAAGTTCGGGTGGACAAACGACAATGGCACGATCGGTTGGGCCATTAAGCTCATTGCGACCGGCGGCGCAGAGTACACAGTCAAGGATTTCGATACTCGTCTGGACACGACGGTTCGGTGCGCGAAGTCTGCCACCTGGGATCCAGCGACGACTGAGATCGTGACGGCTACGCAGGTGGATGATAACACCATTAAGTTCGTAGCCCCGGAGGGTGCTAGGACCTGTATCCTGTACACGCCCGAGCAGATGAGGGTTCCCGAAGGGCAGAATTCCTTGACGAATCACGCCGAGGTCAACGGCATCAAGCTCGAAGCTACGGCGACTGTGCAGTCTAACGGTAGCGCGAACGGTGGCGCTACTCCTACCACTGAGCCGTCTCAGCCGAGCGAGCCGTCTCCTGATCCGAAGCCGC
>ERZ773267.1380-NODE-1380-length-13502-cov-3.750502_pt1 | contig 13502 bp, 7 predicted proteins | sample MGYA00511959_ERZ773267 | MGnify/ENA primary metagenome ERZ773267 (study PRJEB29015, sample SAMEA2738165) | human oral metagenome | biome: human oral; feature: human-associated habitat; material: saliva | place: China | collected 2240 ... | reverse complement strand
GCAAAATAATTACAATTGAAATTTTCGTAAAAACCGAAAAAGCAAAAAACACTACATCAAATATTGTTTGAAGAATTGTCTTCGAAAGTAAAAATCCCAGAAAAGGTTTAAGAATTCCCAAAATCCCAGCAGTAATAATTATAAGCAGCAATCCCGCAAACATAAAAATAATTTCGAAAATGCCAATTGGAATTAAAATTTGCGGAATCTTCTTTTTAGTGGCCTTCCAGCTTTCTTTAATACTTTTCGAAAGCGGCTCATCTTTTAAAATTGTGCGTGGTAAAGTAAAAATTAAGCGATAATTTATATAAAAAATCGTGAAAATTAAAATAAAATACAGCAAAGTTCCTGTTAGTGTTTTAGAAATTTCACCCGTAATAAATGTAGGAATTCGAAGTCGTTCAGTGATTGTGCTCGAAAGCCCAAGATTTTCAAGAGGTACCATCGAAATAAAATAAATTATAAAAAAGAAGACTTGAAAACCTATTAAACCTTTTAATTTCATGAAAGATCTTGCTAAAGTGGTTTTTATCGAAAAAGCTGAACCTTCTCTTCTGGAGTTAATAAAATTGATCAAAATAAAGAATTCCGCAAAAGTTAAAAATGCAACTAATAAAATATAAATTGCGCATAAAAATAAGCTCAATGGATTTGAAAAAATCAAATAAAAGTTATCTTTGGTTATATTTTCTTGATTCGAAAACAATAAAATTAGTTTAAAAACCCAAAAAAGTAAATTAACCCCAATCACTGACATCGCAAAATGTAAAACTGAAGCGCCGATCAAAAGACCATATTTATTTTTATAGAAAAAATCCCAAGATTGTTTGAAGTTTTTTAATAATCTCATAATAATTATTTTCAAATTTTACCATATTTAATGATAAAAATAAAGCTTATTCTTGCTTCCCGTTTTTAAAAATGTTACAATGTTATTCTATTTAGTCCATATCGGAGGTACATTTTATATGCTTAAATTATTTAAGACTAATAATATCGAAGTTCTCTATGATTCTAAAAGCGACGAGCTCAAAAAGAAAATCGCAGAGCAAATCATGAATTTGCAAATTCTCACGCGTGGGTCATATTCGCAAGAAGAATTTGATAATAAGAAAGAGTGGTTTTTTATTCGAAAGAACGACGAAGCGACCACAGCGGTTGGACTTAAATTTCTTAAAGAAATTAAAGTCGGCAAAAAAACTATAAATGTTTACGCAATATCTGATTTCGTGAATACTGCCACCGCTGCGTCTAAAGCTAACAGCAATGAATTAACTGAGTTATTTTCGGAAGTTGTTAAATACGCAAAAAAAGATCCACAGATTGACTATTTAGTTTGCGCGATTCCACAAAAAATAAACGCTAGGCCACTCGCAAGGGCTGGCTTCAATGCTAAACTTTTCAAAAAGAGTCATTTTTATTCTTCGGGTCTTATAAATGAATTGTCGAACCATATCATTCTTAATTCAGAAGAAAAACTTTCTAAAAGCGAAATCCTTACCAAGATTCGCTCAGAAGAGCATTCTCGCAGGATGCTATTCAAGAAAACGCCAAAATCTTTAGCTAGAGAACTTCGAATCATTCATGAAAATAGGAAGTTTATTGAAAAACATAAAGACTCGCATGCATACTATGGTTTAATCACCGGTCTTAATGTTAAAAAATAAATTTCATCCCTCTCATTTTGAGGGTTTTTTCTTGTTTAAAAAACTGATATAATATAAACTATGAAACACATTCAAACAATTATTTTTCGAAACTTTATTTCCCCAATTTCAATTGCAATTTTTATTCTTGCAGGCGGGCTTTTGCTTGTTGGTGAGGTTCGTGATGCATGGTTTATTTCTTTTGTAATTCTAGTAAATTCCTTTATCGGAACAATTCAGGAGGTTCGTGCATATTTAACCCTTCGAAAAATTGAATTAATGAGTACACCCAGAGCAATGGTTTTTCGTGATGGAAAGCTTGAAGAAATTTTATTCACCGAGCTTCAACAAGGCAACAAGATTTTTCTAAAAACTGGCGACGAAATCCCCGCAGATGCAAAAATAACAAAGTCAAATTCTTTTGAAGTTAACGAATCAATTCTGACAGGAGAAAGCGATGCTATTTCGAAAAATGTTGGCGATAAAATTCTTTCGAGTTCAATCGTAGTTTCGGGTGAAGCTGAAGCTGAGGTTTTAGCTGTTGGTGAAAATACCGAAGCCGGCCAAATGGCAGCAAAACTCAAAAACTACAAGCCAAAACTTACACCAATTCAACAAAAAATTTCGAAATTAATTTCAAGATTAAGCTGGTTTGCGCTCGCTCTAGCTATAGTAATTTGCCTGGTTTATTTCTTTATTTTTAAAGAAGACCCGACTACAATTTTAAAAACCATAACTTCTGCTGCGGTCGTTGTTGTTCCGGAAGGTTTATTACTTGCAAGCTCACTATTCTTCGCTTACGGTTCATTAAAGTTGCTCCAAGCTAAAGTTCTGCCGCAAAAAATTTCTGCAATAGAAGATATGGCTTTGCTCGAAGTTCTTGCAACAGATAAAACCGGAACATTAACTTCCCCTGAAATTGAGTTTAATTCTTGTGAAGTTATTAGTAAAGATTTTTCGAAAGAAGAAATTGCACAAATTCTAAATACTTTAAACTCAGAGCCTGCTGAGAAAAATGCCACAGCTCAAGCTATTTTAAATGAGTTCAAAGATAACATAAATCTTAAAATTACAGACTATATGGCTTTTTCGAGTTCGCGAAAACTATCCGGAATGACTTTTATTGACAATAATAAAGAAGAATCTATCGTTTTCGGTGCTCCTGAATTTATTCTAAAAAATCTTTCAGAAGATAGTAAATCTGAAAGTATTTCGAAAGAAATCAACAATTTAGCATCTCAAGGTTTGCGAGTTTTACTTCTAGCAAAATTTAAAAAATCTGGTAAAATTTCAAAACTTCTCGAAAGTGAAAAACTTGAGCCAATTGCAATAATTACACTTAAAAATACCCTGAGACCAAATGTTCAAGAAACTGTTAGTTTTTTGCAAAATCGTGGCGTTTCAATTCGTGTAATTTCCGGAGATAATCCACGAACTGTGAGTTTTATTGCCCTTGAAGCCGGAATTAAAAATGCTGAAAAATATATAACTGGCGCAGAACTTGCTAATCTTTCGAAAAAAGACTTCGAAAAGGCTGTTCTTGAAAATACAATTTTCGCACGAGTCTTACCTGAACAAAAAGAGAAAATTATTGGTGTTTTTCAGAAAAACAACCTATATACAGGAATGATTGGCGATGGCGTAAATGATGCTCTTGCAATTAAAAAATCAGATTTGGGTATTTCTATGTTTGATGGCGCACCTGCAACACGGCGAGTTGCAGATTTAGTTTTAATGGATAATTCTTTCACTTCTCTACCAAGTGGCGTGAAGATTGGAAATCGAATCATGCTTTCAATTGAAATGATTGCAATTCTATTCTTCCATAAAATTATTCTTGGCGTAACTATTCTTTTTACAACAATGATAGCTGGTGTTAACTATCCTTTTTTACCTCGTCATATAACCTATATGAATTTCATTTTAGTAACAATGCCAACAGTTCTAACTACACTATTTCCACCAATACCTAAAGCTAAAATCAATCCAAAAAACTTCTGGCGAGATACGCTTTATTCAATCATGCCGGTGGCAATTTTAAGTGGTTTAGCAATTTCATTCATTTATGTTAGCCTATATATTAAAGTCGGCGGTGATTTTGCGAGCAGGCCTATAATGCACGGAATTTTAGCAACCGTCGTGATTGCTACTGCTTGGTTTGGTGTTTTTGCGACAATTTTGAGCGAGATATTCCTTGGCTCAAAGCCCTCAAAAAACAACAAAATTCGTAGAACAATATATATCATTGGAACTTTAATTTTCACTGGTGTAATTTTTAGTGCTCCGATCTTACGTGAATTTTTCGAATTTAACTTGCCAAATATTAGTCAATTTTGGTTTGTTTGCGCAGTGATCATTCTCATATCGGTGGTTCAGTTGTTTATTGCATCAAGCAGATCTAAAAATAAATAGCCTCTCCGAAAATTGAATAGTATCTCTAGGAACTATCTCACTCTTATTCACTCTTAAAACTTTGACATCCCCTGAAACTTCCGCAACTTACTAGCTAGTTTTTCGAAGTCCTCCCAAACTCTCTCGGTTAAGAACTCTTAAAATACGAAATTGAAGCATTGAATGCAATAATTACAAGTAAAATCTCAATTCGAAAAAAATGCAAAAATTGGCCTTTTATTGTGCTTGTGTTTATGATATAATTGTTTTGATAAAACTTATTTAAGGAGGAAAATGAGAATAAGTGGAAGAAATGCTAGACGAGCTTTCTTGGATTTTCGCAATGCAAAATTCAAGAAACTCACTGTTTTAGTGGCTATTTTAGTTGCTACTACTTTGGGCGGATACGGTGCATTAAAGCACCTTGCTAATGCTCAAAACGGCAACTTTGCCGATAATGTTAAAACATTTATGGAAATGATTTCAAAGAAAGAAGATAAGTCCGAGAAGACTGAGTTTTACTCTGGCGAAGAAATCGTTATGAACTCACGCGTTGAGGTTTCAAGCGAAGGTTCAGCAAAATCATATAATAATGCTTATTTTCTGCTTAAAATTCCAAAGAAATACCTTTACGGATATCCAAAAGTAACAGCAACCTCTGCGATTACTTCATATAGGGTTACCTCAGATGATGATTACTATATTTATCGCGGAAATTACACAAACTTACAAGCTGGTTCAATTAACTCAATTAACTATATTTTTAAATTCAAAGATATTGAAACTCCAGAAAACTATAAGCCAGAAATTATCCATGAGCTTTATGATAAAGATGGTGTCCTTTTGAGTAGGCAGAGTAAGAATCTTAATACTCTTAAATATCCATCTCTGATTTCTGCTCAGTTAAACGTTAAAGATAATGTTTATATTGCAAGATACACCAATAAAGAAAATACAGACATTGAACCACTTTATTTTAACAATAAAAATATTTCAGTTATTAATTACGCCTACGCTCTTATTAGAGGTGTTAATGGTACAAATGAAGTCTATAGTACTGGCATTAAGCAGGCGGAGTCAATGACCTACAAAGTTACTCTTCCTGAATATATGTCACCTTCGCCAGAGTCAATTAAGGATGGTTGGAGTTTTAATGAAAATACTAGAATTGCAACCTTTAAGCAGAGTGGAATTTCAGGTAGCACTATTTACCCCAAAAAGAACCTAGAGACAAGGTATGCAACCAATACTCCGCTTTCTATATTGAATAAGAAAGTGCAAATTAAACTTGAAACAACCGTAGAATATGCAGATGGAACTTCTCTTAGTGCAACAGAAATTGGTTCATTTACGCCAAGAGTTCTTAGCTACCCGAAAGATGGTAACATAGAATTTAAAAAATACTCTCATCCTCAGGGAGTGTCGTTCCGATACGGACAAACGAAAATAGACAAATACAAAGGACAATATTTCAATATAATGGATATATCAGACATAGACTATAATAAAGGAAACAAAAATTATGCTTGGGGTATCTCAGTCTACGTTCTGAATGATGGCAGTAATAGTACCCACTCAATAGATTATATTAGAGACTCCTTGGATAATGACGATCAATATATTGATGAGATTTCTTATGAAGATAGTTCTTCGGGATATTCTCTTTTTAAAGACTTGAAAATTCAAAAGGTGGACGTTTACGCTATAGATTCTAAAAATATAGAAACGAAAGTGGGTGAAATTACTGAAACGGATAGAAAAGTTAAGCTCCCATATGGCACTAAAGGCTTTAAGATTAAATTCCCTGAGGGTAGTTCTCTCCCCTCAAACGTCGGAGAAGTTGGTAAAAAATCAACTTTCAGATTCGCAGCATATACTAAATTTTTCGACATAGATAAAGTTAGGGACTCTATTCAACCCGAACAGCAGTATGCAACCGAAAACAGTGCATTTCTAAAAATAGAAAACAATACAGAAAAAGAGTCTAAAAGCGTCTCATTCTTAGAAAGACAACGACAAAAAGTTAGCAACACGCTGACGAATTCCAATACCAAGCCTATAACCACTGCAGAATCAAGTCCTTCGCTCTCGGCAAATAGAAGCAATAATATAAGTATCAATAAGCCAATATATGCTCTACTTTTCTCGAACGATCTTGACGTTGGTAATGAGGCTCTAGAATGCATAGATAGTGGCAATTGCTCTTTGACCGAAAACTATAAAAACAGTGGAAAAAAACTTCTTAAAATCACAGGAAAAGACTCCTTATCCTATGGTGAATTTAGTAGATTTATATCAAACAGTATCAAGGTTTCAGAATTCACACCAAACGGCCAATATAAGGTAGACTTCATTACTATGTGGGACGCTAACGATAAGTTCCGTTATGGAGATGGAAATGATGATCTTGACTTCGGCGAAGATGGAAGCACAAACTCAACCAATATTGCTAGATCTTCAACCACTTTCAATGTTTTAAAGCCAGAACAAGTTGCTATTAAAAAATATGTTCGCAAGCACAATACTGGAAGTTTCAGAAAAAACGTTTCAAATCTTGACCCAGCAGATTTAATTGACTATCGAATTTCAGTTATTAACATCTCTGATCGTCCGCTGCTAACTTCGCGCGTACTTGAAGTTTTACCAACTGCAAACGACAAGAAAATTGTTGAAAACAACCAAGGTATTCAAGAAGATAGAGGAAGCCAGATTCCTACTAAACTAACTGGTGCAATCGCTGAAAAAGAAGGCTTTAAAATTAGCTATTCAACAGATAATCCAGGTTCAACCCAAAACGAATCTTGGAATAAAAACTTTGTTGACAAAACTGCGATCACTGATTGGTCTAAAGTTAGAATGATTAAAATCGAGCAAAAAGCAAATTATTCTGTGCCTGCTCAGACTGTTGTAAATTTTGATTTCACTGCTCAAATTGATCCAAAAGCTGCCGATAATACTATTGCGAACAACAGTGTTGCTGTAACAATTAGCGCAAGTGGAAACTTGGTTGAATCCGACCCAGTTGAGGCGAAAATTGAATATCCTACAGTAATCGAAGGTATCGCTTTCGAAGATAACAACAAGAATAATATTTTTGACGAAAATATTGATACCCTTCTTCCAGAATACACCGTTGAGCTATTCAAAAACACCGACAACACTCCCATTCAATCAGCCAAAACTGACAGTAAGGGTCATTATAGTTTCAAGACTAAAGATTTCGCAAATTATCATGTGAGATTTACGCGAAAAGAAACTTTAGAAACTGTAAAAAAGAGTTCCGCTGCCAATAATGCAAATTATAGTAAAGCGAGCCATGTAGATGAAAATTCAACAGATGCAACTGTACGAAGTTCAACTTTCACCAATAATGCTCAAAGCAAGCACTTCTTTGTAAATATTGGAGTATTTAGGCCTCGTGGATCTGTTGAAGCTAAGTTCATTAACCAAAATGGCGATGAAATAGAAGCGAAGAAAGTTATCAAAGAAAATGCTTTGATAAATGAGAACTACACCACCACAAAACCAGCCGAGATCACAAAAGATAATTTAGTTTACGTTTTCGAAAAACTCAAAGATGGTTCAGATCCAGAAAACGGCACAGTTAAAGAAAAAACACAAACCGTTATCTTCCAATACAAGCCAAAGGAAGGCGGAAAAGTTGAGGTTAAGTTTGTAAAAACTGGCACAAACCAAGAAATCTCCCCTACTGAAATTGTAAAACCAGCAGGAACTCAGGTTGGAACTGAATATTCAGCAACTTCAAAACCAGAAATTAATCAAAATGGACTGAAGTATGTTTATAATAAGATTTCAGCAAATTCCGCACCGGAAAACGGACGCGTCAAAGCTGACTCGCAAACTATTATCTTTGAATATTCCCCAAAAGTTGGAAAAGGTGTAAATGCTGTTTCAAAAATCATTGGTTTAAACAAGATAATTAAAACTGAGACTGTTTCGCCAGATGGAACTCAAGTTGGAACCCCATACTCAAGTACACCTCAACCCGAGATTACTCATGAAGGAATAACTTATGTGTACAGCTCTTTGATTGAAAATTCAGCACCTCAAAATGGCAAAGTTTCAGAACAAGAACAAACTATAATTTACGGATATGTTGCTAAAAAAGGTGGTCAAGTTTTGGCCCAATATGTTGACCAAAACGGCAAAACTATCAAAAATACAAAGGTAGTTAAAGCTACCAACACACCTGTTGGAACTGAATATTCCGATGAGCCAGATCTTGAAATTGCAAGTGATACAGGATTAGTTTATACCTTCGAAAAGATAAAATCTGGTTCAAAGACTGGCCGTGTTGAAGCTAAAACAAAAGAAATAGTTTACCAATACACACCGAAGCTTGGAAAAGGCGTGATTGCTCGTCTATTAAACTCTAAAGATAGTTCAGTCCTAGAAAAAACAAGAGTTGAAGAAGATGGCAAGCAAATTGGAACAACATTTAGCTACAACCCGCCAAAAGAAGTTACTGATAAAAAAGGACTAGTTTACACTCTTGAAGATAAGCCTAAAGCGGTTAACGGTAAAATTTCGTCCGAATCTCAATCCTTTGATTTTTATTACAAACCAAAGGAAGGTGGAAAAGTTGAAGCTAAATTTATCGACCAAAAAGGTAAAGAGATTAAAGGCACGGTAGAAATTCTAAAAGCTAAAACTCAAGTTGGAACACCTTACTTCTCAAAAGCACCAAAAGAAATCACAAAAGATGGATTATCTTATGTTTTTGAGAAAATTGCAAAAGATTCTGCCCCAGAATCTGGAAAAGCCAAAGATATCGACCAAACGGTAACTTATATATACGCGCCAAAGAAAGGTGGTACAGTTATCGAAAGGTTCCTAGATCAAAAAGGCAACCCAATTCAGAACGAGAATATTCTACATAAAATAGGTACTCAAGTTGGAACACCTTTCGAAAGTGTAGGAACTAACCGAATTGAGATCAACGGTCGAATCTACCAGCTCAAGAGGATTGAAGGCGCTCAAAAGGGCTTTGTTGTAGAAAATGAAACAATAATTTCATATATCTTTGAAGATATTACAAAGATTGCTGCACCAAATACCGGTTTTGTAAGAAATATAGGTTCAATTTTTGCTCTAATTTCTGGCGCAATTCTAACATTCCTTACAGCAAAAAACTTCAAAACTCGAAAAAATTAAATTAACATAAAGAATGAGCATCTAATTAGTGCTCATTCTTTTTTATTGATATATAAAATCTTTAAACTTAAATATGATTAATATCTTTATCTAACCTTACCGCATATTAATAGATAAAAATCAGGCTTTAAACCTGATTTTACATTGCAATTTTTTTGGTTGAAATTGATTCATTAGAGATTCGGTTTTGTTTTATAGTCCTTCTGTTATCTTTTAATAACTCCAATCTATCTTTAATTTCTTTTGCTTTTTCTATATTTTCAATTTTAAGATAGAGCGCACCGAGAGTTCGTAAAGTTTGAGGTCTTTCATCAAGTTCTATAGCCTTTTCTAGTGCTGAAATCGCCAATTTATCTTTTCCCATTTTTTCGAGAGCTCGGGCGTAAGCAATATATCGAGTTGGCACAGAATCTTCAATTTCTAGAGCTTGTTCGAATGCTAGGGCGGCTTTTTGATAATTCTCGGTTTCGAGATAGATTAAACCAACGTTATGAAGACTCGATGCGCTGCTTTCTAAGCTTTGAGCAATTTCGAAACATTCAATAGCATCGTCAAACTTCTTTTGGCCCGCATATATTATCCCTAAACGGTTATATGCCGTAGCATTTCTTTCATCAAATCGCAAAATTGTTAATAAAACTTTCTCTGCTCGCAAATATTTTTTATCAATAATTGCCTCTTGTGCTACACGCCACAGCTTATCAATTTTATTCGCAAAATTATCTGGTAGGGCGTTTTTTGTTAATTTTTCAGAATTTTTTAGAAAAACATAAACACTAAGAACAATAATTAAAATCAAAACTAACATACCAATATATTATAGCATAGAAATCAGCATTTTAGCAAATTTTAGCCGATAATTAAATCAAGCAGAGCCAACTTGATATTTCCATTTTTAGAGATCCTATCATAAGCTCTAAGTATTTTCTTTGCCGTTGTTGCTCCTTTTTTTGGATTTTGAGCAAAAGTTTGGTCAACCATTTTAAGCAAAATTTCTAAAAACTTTAGAATATCATTTCTTTCCGGTTTTAAATCTTTCACGATTAATATTTTTTCAAATTTAGAACCCAAAAACCACCTTTTTGCAAATTCAGCAATCTCCATTTGTTCATTGAAATATTTTTTACTGTTCGAAAGTTTATCAATTTCACCAGGCAAACCGTTCGCCATAAATAGAATTTTTTTCTTATCATCTTCGCTCAATTTTGATTTTTGCAACATCTTAATCGAATCAATTTCCGATATTGGCGGAATTCGTAAAATCTGCGCTCGTGAAAGTATAGTCTTTTCGAAGGCATTCTTATTTTCAGTCAAAAGCACAAAAGAAGTATTAGTATTTGGTTCTTCAAAAAGCTTCAAGAATTTATTTTGCGCAGATTCATTCATTTTTTCAGCATTCATCAATACAAAACAACGTTTTTTTACACTTTTTACATTTGCTTTTTGCTGTAAAAATTCAATATCCTCAACATTGATAATTTCAGTTTTTTGCGCACCATGAATAGTTGGCCTGAATTCAATTATTTGAATATCTTTCAAAAATTTTAACTTTTTTAGAGCAAATTCAAAACCGAACCCACGAGGGATTTCCACGACCGTTGCATGCGAATTTAAAATTGTATTTTCAAAGAAATCTTTCATTTTTATAACTCAAAATTTTCAGGAGTTTCTGCTTCGAAAATCATTCTTTGCGATTCTTTTTCACCCTTTTTTGGTGGAATTGTAATCTCTAAACTTTGCGCATGCAAAAACATCCTATCTTCACTTTCAGATTTCGAAATATTTTTATCATAAACTCTATCGCCTAAAATTGGATGGTTTAGATAGCTTAAATGAACACGCAATTGATGTGTTCGACCAGTTTTTGGCATAAGTTTTACTAACGAAAAATTTTCATTTTCCTTAAGAACTTCATATTTAGTTTGGGCTGGCTTTCCTTTTGCATGAATCATGAAAGTGCTCGGAGCTGAGCCGTTTCTCGCAATAGGTAGATCAATTAAGGCTTTTTTTGGATTTAAAACACCTTTAACGATTGCCACATAGGTTTTTTTCGCAGTCCGTTCTGAAAATTGCTTTTGTAGCTTTTTAGCAGCTTCATCATTTTTTGCACCAATTATTACACCAGAAGTTTCACGGTCAAGCCTATGAACGATACCGACACGATTTGTCCCTTTACTAAATTTTGCACCACAACTTTCAAAAAAATCCGCAACAGTAAATTCATCATTTAAAGCACCTTTGCTATGCGTTAAAATTCCACGAGGCTTATTTATTACGATAACATTTTCATCTTCAAAAAGCACTGGAAAATCAATTTTCTCAGCAGTTTTTTCTGGAATTTCGAGCTCAACCTTATCACCTTTTTCAATTGCATCTTTTGGTTTTTTCGCAATTTTTCCATTCACTTTTACAAAGCCATTTTTAATATATTTTTGAATCGTTGCTCGCGAAAATTCTGGGTAATCTTCAGCCAAATAAACATCAAGCCTTGTTTTTGAAGCAATATTTCGAAAGAGATAAATATCTTTACCTTCAAATGGCAAAGCAAAACTCATCATTAAATCGAGTGGATTCTTAATTAATTCACCTTCAATATCACCAAAATGCTTTCGAAGAAGATCTTGGATATAAAATTCATCATCTTCAGCCATTCCATCAACCACGATAAAAAACTTATGTTTGTTAAATTTAAAAGTGAAAATTTCTGAAAATTCATCAGCAGTAATCTTCTTTAGCTCTTCAATATTTCGCGGAACATTTTCTTCACCTGCAATTTGAAACTTTCGCAAAATTTTTAAAATATCACCAGAATTAAACTTTGCCATTTTCATCTCCAAAATAATCAATCTTCATTGCTTGTTTAACTTCTTTAAGGGTTTGTCTCGCTCTTTTTTCAGCGGATTTATGATTTGCCATTAATTTTTCCTTAGTCGTAAAATAAATTTAAAAGTTGCGATTATATAAAACGATATGTTAAATTTAACTTAAAATAAGCAAACCATAATCTACAAATTTAAACACAAATATTTCATCTCCAAATACTCTTCAATCCCGTATTTTGAGCCTTCGCGCCCGATTCCACTCTCTTTTATTCCGCCAAATGGAGCTACTTCGTTTGAAATTAACCCTGTATTTATGCCGACCATACCATATTCTAACGCCTCACTAACGCGCGTAGCTTTGGCTATATCTTGCGTAAAAATATAGCTCGCAAAATCAGTATCATTTGCCAAATTTATCACATCTTCTTCGCTCTCAAATTTAAAAATCGGACAAAGCGGTCCAAAAGTCTCTTCTTTTGCACAGAGTGCATCATTTGAGACATCGGCAAGCAGCGTAGGCTCGAAAAAGTTTCCTTTTAAATTTGTTCTTTTTCCGCCGACAATGCATTTTGCGCCTTTTTTTAGTGCATCTTTTACGTGAGCTTCTACTTTTTGCACAGCATCTTCATTAATAAGCGGTCCGATGTCGCATTTTTTTTCAAAACCATCGCAAACATTTAGACTAAGGACCGCTTCTTGAAGTTTTTCAAGCATTTTTTTATAAATTTCACTTTGAATGTAAATTCTGTTTGCGCATACGCAAGTCTGCCCGCTGTTGCGAAATTTAGAGTCAATTATGCCTTTTAATGCAGTTTTTAAATTTGCATCGTTAAATACGATAATAGGGGCATTCCCGCCTAATTCTAAGCTCACTTTTTTTACCGTTTCGGCGGATTTTGCGTATAGTTTTTTACCGGTTTGTGTTGAGCCCGTAAATGATATTTTTTTGATGATTTTGCTTTTGCTTAAAACATCGCTAATCATTTCGTTATCGCCACTTACAATCGTGAAAATTCCTTCAGCAAAACCAGCTTTAATAGCTAAATTTAACAAAGCATAGGCACTAAGTGGCGTTTTGCTAGATGGTTTTACGATGATTGTGCAACCAGCCGCTAGGGCAGGGGCTACTTTGCGCGTAATCATTGCGCTTGGGAAATTCCAAGGCGTAATCGCAGCGCAAACTCCAATTGGTTGGCGAATCATCGCTAGTTTTTGCGATTTATTGACGCTTTGGAATATATCGCCATTTACCCTGCGCGCCTCTTCTGCGAACCATCTGATAAAACTTGCGCCGTATTCAATCTCGGCGCGAGATTCTTTGATGCTTTTACCGCTTTCACTTGTCATGATTTGAGCCAAATTTTCTTTGTTTTCTAAAACCAGTAGATACCATTTTAATAGTAAATCAGCCCGTGTTGTGGCGGTCTCGTCGCGCCAAATTTGATAAGCATTTTGAGCTTTTTTTATA
>ERZ773267.1373-NODE-1373-length-13554-cov-14.136380_pt1 | contig 13554 bp, 8 predicted proteins | sample MGYA00511959_ERZ773267 | MGnify/ENA primary metagenome ERZ773267 (study PRJEB29015, sample SAMEA2738165) | human oral metagenome | biome: human oral; feature: human-associated habitat; material: saliva | place: China | collected 2240 ... | reverse complement strand
AAATGGGTTCTGTTAAATCTGTGAGTTCTGTGAGAGAAAGAAATATCCTTCGTGAGAGAAAGAACTACCCAAGAACCGTGATAGCAGGGCAGTAGGGGTAACCTCACATACCACTCCCCTCTTTATTCGGAGACGGGCTGGGGGTGAGGCCAGTGTACGCTCTTTGAGAGACAGAATTTACCTCCGTTAGTAAAAGCTCACCCCCACCAATCGCAATAACCAATATCAACCATATATTTAACTAATCTAAAGTATTAAAATATAATGTATAAACATTTTATAGCAATCGTCCTTTGTGGCCTTACTACAACTTCTTGGGCCTCGAACACGTGTTCTTCTCGGATGTCTGATGGGGTGGGGATGCCCACTGCGGTCAGTAGTTGTAAGCCTCTATCAGCCTTATTGAGCAGGAAGGGGGATGTATGGTCTTCTCTGCTTGATGCCCAAAGGAGGAGGGACAGAACGTGGACTCGGATTGTGACAGGGGAGCGTATGATGACTAATAACCAACGGACCCACGCAGATTATCGGCAGACTCAGATTATGACAGGGGATTGTAAGATGGCGAATGGGCTACTGCTACACGCAGACTATCGGCAGACTCAGATGATGACGGGGGAGTGTAAGATGGCGAATGGGCTACTGCTACACGCAAACTATCGGCAGACTCGGATGGTGACAGGGGAGCGTATGATGACTAATGGGCTGAGTGTGCAGGCGGCAGGAGCGACGTCACTTCATCCCTTTGTGTCCACAACCATTGTAGGAGGTGATTTTGCGGAGGGCACACGATGGTACACATTGAAGTTCAAGAACACTACCTTGGCTGTTGCTGCAGCTGATGGGAGTATCAGTGAAGTGCCAGCAACGGCGGGGAATGTGGACCGCACGATGCCGCAGCAGCTCGACAATCAGCTTTGGTGCTTCGTTGGTAATGAGCAGGAAGGCTACACACTATACAACAAAGCTTTCGGTACGACGAAAGCGCTTGTCGCTGTGGCCCCTGCAACGAATACGGCTGAGGCAACGATGGAGCCGTTGGAGGGGAATACGAAGTGTGCTAAGTGGTGGTTCTCGGCATCATCCAACCTCTCTTCAGCCTTCACCGACCCTGTTTATATGCAATTGCGAGATGCCAATGGGTACGCCTTAAACCTCAGCGGGCAGTCGGGTCAGATCTGTTTCTGGACTGGTGGAAAGGACAATGGGTCGACGGTTCTCATCGAGCCTGCCTTTGCGACGGTGCTTGAGGCACGTGTGCTCGACCCTGATAATGCCACTTTCTATCGACAAGACAGGAAGACGAAGGGACAAGCATGGAACACTTATCTCATTTCTAATGCTGGTGATCCGGTCGTGACCTTGGCCAATGCGAATGGAAAAAACAATATCGGATATAGCAGTACGACGTCGCCAAAGACGATTATCATCTCAAGTAAGAATAGTCAGAACTATACGCTCTCAGTGGAGAAAGGCTATGTTATCACGGGCTATAGCTTCTCTTTCAAGGGAGAGGCGGGTTCGACGACGGTGAAGGATGTGACGACAGCGAAGACGGAGACGGCCACAAAGACTGCAGCAAAGTCTTTCTCGGTGGACGGCATAGCCTTGCAGAGTGTTCCGTTTCAGGTGTTGACGGACGCTGCCCATATCCAACAGCTGACGATACAGATAGCCCCTGCCGTCGGGGAGGTGCTGAAGAAGCAGATAGCCGACAATGAGAAATATCAGACAGCAATCGTCTTTGATAACACGAAATCGCCCTTTGGTTATCGTATCCCTGCTTTGGGGCAGGATGGCAACGGTAAGCTCTTTGTGGCGGTAGACCTCCGTCGGACGGGGGCGGACATCGGTATGGGGAATGGACATAACGATATCGTCATGAAAACCAGCTCGGACCATGGCGCAACATGGGATGCTAACTATCGTACCATCGCTGCTGGTGATGCGCAACAAGACCATAGTTCGAAGCAGTGGACCTACAGCTTTGGCGATCCCTCTATCGTTGTCGATCGGAACAATCCGCAGAATGTACTCGTGATGTGCGTCGGTGGACACACAAGCTTCTTTGATAGTCGGTACGAACAACCCCAACATGTGGTGCGATTGCATAGTAGTGACGGTGGAGAAACATGGACGAAGGACTCGTTGACCTACCAGATATACAACTTGACAAAGAATAGCTTGGGCGGTAAGACGAATGGTCTGTTCCTGACAAGTGGGAAGATTATGCAGAGCCGATACGTTAAGCAGGGGGCTTATAACCGTCTGTATATCGCTTATCCAACGAATAATACCAAGCAGAACGCCACCTTTGTCATCTTTTCCGACGATTTCGGTGCAACGTGGAAACTACTCGGTGGACCGATGCAGTTGCCAAGTACGGGTGCTGACGAGTCTAAGGTAGAGGAGCTACCAGACGGTAGTGTACTGGTGAGTGTGCGCAATCGTGGTTCAAACTCACGTGGGTATAGTCTCTTCACCTATACCGACATCGCCAAAGGAGAGGGCCGATGGGAGTTCCAAACGAATGCTGAAGCGATGAACAATGCGGTCAATGCGGTCAATGGCGAGATACTCATCGTCCCAGCACGGCGTGTGTCGGATGGCAGGAAACTCTTTGTAGCCTTACAGAGTATCACCCATTCCATGGCACGAGAGCGTGTGGGCGTGTATTTCAAGGAACTTGCTAACTACGAGAGTTACGCAACAGCGACGGCCTTAGCAGCTGATTGGCACAAAGGAAAGCAGGTGAGCCAGATTGGATCATGCTATACGGGGATGGAACTGTTGTCGAATGACAAGATAGGATACGTCTACGAGGAGGAGGCAACAGGCGGTATCGGAGGATATAACATCATCTTCAAGCAGATTCCTTTGGAGGACTTGACGAACGGACGATATGTCATTGACCACACTGTCGACCGTGGTCCTTATATTCAACAGGCTGCCGAAGTGCTCCGCTCACGTGTTCACACTTATCGAGTGGCTAATGGGAAATATGTCGGTATGCCTGTGGCTGCAGGATTGACAGGGGTTGAGGCTTCGCTCGATGGGGTCGGTGCGGCCCTCGCTACGGCTGCGACAGGTGGCGATGAGACAGCATACTTTCATGCACAAGAGGCGATGGCTGCAGCGCAAAAGCAGCTTCTTAGCGGTGTGACACGTGTGAAGATTGAGCGTGGGAGGTGGTATCGACTGACAAACAACCTAAAGCGTAATGTGGTACTAACGACTGATGGCACGCAACTCAAGCAGGGTTCTGTTAGTACACCACCGACTGATCCGTCCGTACTCTTCCAGTTCATTGAGACTACCGAGGGGTATTGGACGATAAAGAATGCGAAACACAAGGTGTTCGCTAAGGCTACGCTACGTACGAACACACCGCTGTTAGTCACTGATAATAAGGCTGATGCGGGCCGATACACCATTGTGTCGACGATAGACGGACGCAGTTATCTACAGAGTATGGACCCTGCCCAAGTGGCTTACCCAGCCATCCATGCCGATAACAACGGTAACATCGTCGCATGGACCACCACCTCTGATGCCTCCCAATGGTTCATCGAACCCACTGACTACCACGAGACAGACAATGCCATCCGCCTCGCTCCAGTCCTCTCCACCGCTCCCCATACCATCTATAACCTCCATGGTCAGCGTCTCAGTCCCCACTCTCTCCAGCACCGTGGCGTGTATATTGTTGATGGGAAGAAGGTGGTTGTTGATTGAGTCATATCAGCCTCACCCTCAGTGGTATGTGAGGTTACCCCTACTGGCCTGCTAATACGGTTCTTGGGGAGTTTTTTCTCTCACAGATCTCACAGATTTAACAGAGCGTTATTGCGCACCGTTTCGAACTCACAGAACGCCTCCGGCATACAGAATTCACAGAACGTTACAGCTAAAGACGGGTGTTGAGTGTTGAGTGTTAGGTGTTGATGATTAGCTAACGTTGGCTGTAAGGTTCTGTGAAATCGGTTGACTTAATGTCTCTGTGGGCCTTTGTGTGTTCTGTTCTTCTGTGTTCTTCTGTGAGAGAAAGAAAGGTCCTCTGTGAGAGAAAGAATACTAACCATGCAAACAGGAAATGTCAATATATTTTACAGGTTGTTCCCTTCTACATTCGAGAAAAGGCCGAATAAGAAATTAGAACATGCTCTTCTACATTCAAGAACATGCTTTTCTTGACCCAAGAAGGGCATGTTCAACGAGCAAGAAGGGCATGTTCTCAAATGCTGTTCGTAACATCCTGATTTGTTGGAGATTATAAAACCGATTACGGGGAATGCTATACATCTGTTTGGAGGGTGTTTAGCTTGATACGATGTAATGATTATTCATGTTCCTATCAACACCCAACACCCATCATCCATCACCCAACAGAAAGCCACACCCCCAGCCCCTCTCCGAATGGAGAGGGGCTGGGTGGGGGACGAGGAGGTAGTAGATAGTGAGCCATTTCTACTCAAATGATTGTGTAAAAGTTCTGTTATTTGTGTCTTTTTCCTTATATTTGCACAAATAATTGTGTGTTATGCAATGGAATAAAGATACTTTGAAAGAAGCAAGGACTAAGGTCAAACTATCTCAAACAGCCTTAGCTGGAGAGTTAGGGGTGCATTTTAGGACCGTACAAAACTGGGAAAAAGGTTCTACATCTATCCCAGCATCAGTCTTTCCTACTTTAGATAAATTATTTGGAGAGTCGTCAGATGTTGTGCCAAGAGAGGAGTACAACAAACTTGTTGAGGCGCTAAACTCAGCAACGGAATTAAATAGAAAGTTAACAGACATCATACAATCAAGCATACAGCTTACTGATTGATAAGATAGGAAAACAATAGAAAAGGTAATGAGTAACAAGAAAAGAACATATATAACGCTCTTCAGTAGTGCTGGTGTAGGTTGTTATGGCTTTAAGTTAAATGGATTTGAATGTATTGCAACTAACGAGTTGTTAGATGTCAGGCTTAGCGTACAGAAAGCCAATCATAAGTGTAAATATGAGTCAGGCTATATAGGTGGCGACATCACGACAGAAGAGACTCATAAAAAGCTCTTTGATGAGATAGACAAGTGGAAGGCAAAAGAGGGATTAAGTCAAGTAGACGTGGTATTTGCTACTCCTCCTTGTCAAGGAATGTCAACAGCAAACTATAAGAAGACCAAAGACGAGCAAGTAAGAAACTCTTTGGTAGTACAAGCTATCAGGTTGATTTCTCAGATTCAGCCCAAGATCTTTATCTTTGAGAATGTGCGTGCCTTTATGAAAACTATATGTACTGATACAGACGGGACAGATAAGCCAATCAAAGATAGCATCTATAGCAATCTTGCTGATAGATATAATATTTTCTATAGAGTAATCAATTTCAAGGATTATGGTGTACCATCAAGTAGACCGAGAACAATAGTTATTGGCACAAGTAAGGAGTATGCTCACCTCTCACCACTCACTCTCTTCCCATCAAGACACAAGGAAATCAAGTTGAGAGAGGCTATAGGAGACTTAGCATCATTGGACGCTGGGCAGAAAGATGCAACTGACTATCTTCATTTTGCAAGACCTTTCCCTAAGGAACAGTTAGACTGGATTAAACATACTAAGGAGGGTCAGAGCTCATTCGATCAGCCAATAGAGTATCAGCCAGGCCATTATGATGAGCATGGCAATAAGGTTGTCAATAAGGGTGCATATATGGGCAATAAGTATCGTAGGTTAGTTTGGGATAAGGTATGCTCTTGTATACACACAAGAAATGATATACTGTCGAGTCAAGACACAATACATCCTACTGACAACAGAGTGTTGAGTATTAGAGAATTGATGAGAGTTATGACCATCCCAGATAGCTTTCATTGGACTAACTACGATGATACAGTAACATTAGCCAACGTAGATGAATACCTCAAGGCTAATGAGTTAAATATTCGAAGATGTATAGGTGAGGCTGTGCCAACACAGATTATGAAGAATGTAGCATATAAGATAAAGATGGCTCTTGACGATGAAACGACGGAACAAGTAGCCTTCTTTAACAGTATAAAAGATTTAGTTGTGGCAGGAGAGTCTATTAAGATAAAAGTTGAAGATTACAAAACTCTTAATGAGTACTTGCCTCAGGTGGCTGGCTTACTGGCTGATAAGACAAAGGTTGAGATACATTGTTACGATTTCTCTAATGATGAGATGGCTGCAACAAGAAAGCTTGTTCAGACATGGGATTGGGCTGATTTTATTAAGATCTGCCCTGAGGACAAGCGTAAACCATCTACCTCTTCCTATCAGCTCATATTAGCTAATGGGAGACTATCAGCGAAAGCAGAAACACAACTAAGGCTCTTTTAACTATGAATGTTAACCTTGATACTACTTTGTTGGATAGTCTAATTGTAGGACGGGTAGACCCCCATATATATGCATTCACGACAGGTACAATCCCTAACTACTTGAAAGTTGGGGACACCTATAGGCCCGTTAATGTCCGTCTAAATGAATGGAGGGTGCATTATAAAGACTTAGAGCCCGTCTATGAGCATATTGCCAAGGTAGAAAATGGTAATATTTTTAGAGATTACGCAGTACATTATTTCTTAGAGCACGATAAGAACTTAAAGCGACTCAAAGAGGATGTTTTTGCAGATGAGTACTATTCAAGGGAATTCTTCGAGGCGGCTACTCCTAATGATGTGGATGAGGCTATAGCTGATATTTGCCGTAGTGCAAGAGAGAATGATGGAAAGTACAAGCTATACTCTCCCGATCTCTTACCTGTGGTATATAAGTTTGAGCGAGAGACTACACCTTGGGCGTTAAGACCTAATCAAGCAACAGCTGTCAACCACTTCAAGGAGGCCGTTGATAACAAGCATAGGGCAAACCTGTTGATGTATGCTGTGATGAGGTTTGGTAAGTCTTTTACCGCTATGAGTTGTGCTGTGGAAATGAACGCACAGTTTGTGGTAGTAGTATCAGCAAAAGCTGATGTGAAAATAGAATGGCAAAAGACAGTAGAGAAACCAGCCAATTTTAAGGGATACAACTTTATGGACTCGGCCTCATTAGCAGCTGATTCAAAGGCCATCACAAACGCTCTCTCTAAGAAAGAGAAAGTAGTGCTTTTCTTGACCCTACAAGACTTACAAGGAGAGGAAATAAAGGAAAAGCATAAAGATGTCTTTAGTAATGATATCGACTTACTCATTGTTGATGAGACACATTATGGAGCAAGGGGCGAGGAATATGGTCGAATACTAAGAAACAGCAGACTGTCGAAAAGTCAAATGTCACACGAAATGGAAGCGTGTGAAATCTCAGATAGATTCGATGAAGACATAAAAGGCCTCAATTATAAAATCCAACTCCATCTTTCTGGTACTCCATATCGAATACTAATGAACGATGAGGAGTTTAAGAAAGAAGACATAATTGCGTTTTGTCAGTTTACCGATATTGTAAAGGAGCAACGACAATGGGATGCAGACCATCTCAGTCAAGATGGTGTTAAAGAGTGGGATAACCCTTATTATGGTTTTCCCCAAATGATACGATTTGCTTTTAACCCTAACGAGTCATCACGAAAAGTCTTGGAGCAGCTTAGACAGAATGGTGTTACTTATGCTTTTTCAGAGCTGTTTAGGCCACAGTCGATTACTAAAGACAGAGCTGGGGCATATAAAGCGTTTGTACACATGAAAGAGATACTTGACCTCTTACAAGTCATAGATGGCTCAAAGCAAGAGGCTAATCTGCTTGGTTTCTTGAATTATGACAAGATAAAAGCAGGGCAAATGTGTAGGCACATCGTATGTGTCTTACCTTTTAGAGCCTCTTGTGACGCAATGGCTGCTCTCATTAAGAATAACAAGAAGAGATTTGTTAATCTCAACAAATATGAGATTATCAATATTGCTGGTGTTGAGGATGAGTATGCAAACACAAAAGAGGTAATCGACAAGATAAAGAAATGTGAGGAAGAGGGAAAGAAAACAATAAGCTTAACGGTAAACAAGATGCTTACTGGTAGTACTGTTGAACAATGGGATACGATGCTTTATCTTAAAGATACGGTATCCCCTCAAGAGTATGATCAAGCAATATTCAGGATTCAGAACCAATATATTAAGACCTATACAGATGGCGAAAATGAGGTTAAGTATAATATGAAACCTCAGACGCTATTAGTTGACTTTGACCCTAATCGGATGTTTAGATTGCAAGAATTGAAATCCCAGTTCTACAATGTTAATACCGAGAAGAACGGCAACTTGAAACTTGAACAACGAATACGTGAAGAGCTTGAGATATCACCTATCATAACACTTAACAACAACAAGATTGTTGAAGTAACGCCAGCAAACATATTAGATGCCGTAAGAGAGTACTCTAAGTCGAGGAGTGTTCTTGATGAGGCTATAGACATACCATTTGATACTACGCTACTTGACGATCCTATTCTGAGAGAAGAGATAGAGCAAATGACCGAGATAGACGCTAATAAGGGCTTAGAGTTTAAGCCTGTTGAGGGTGGAGATGAGGATGACTTAGACATTCCTGTTCCCGATGAAGATATAGATAATGAAGGTGAAAACAAAGACGATAATAAGGAGAAAGGAGATGAACAACAAGGGCCAATCGATCAAGATGAACTAAAAAGTCTTGAGAAAAAGCTTTCTGCTTATTACTCAAAAGTACTCTTCTATGCTTTTTTGACAAAGTCAAAGATTATTTCATTAGAGCAAGTTATTGACAGTATCAAACAAGATGAAGATAATAAGAGAATTTCAAGAAACCTCGGATTGAAAGTCAAAATACTAAGGCTTATACAGAAAAAGTGCAATCCTTTTGTGCTAAGCAAGTTGGATTTCAAGATACAAAACATTAATTCTCTTATGCAGGATGCTGACTTACAGCCTCTTGATAGAGCAAAGGTCGCCATAAAGAAATTTACAAGAATATCAGACTCAGAGGTTGTTACCCCAGAGTATATAGCCAATGAGTTAGTATCTTACCTCCCACAAGATAAGATAGATGGGAATACAATATTTTTGGATATCGCCTCGAAACAAGGTGAGATAGCTATTTCTTTATTAGAAGCATACTCCAATATCTCAAAGATAAAAAATAATATTTATTCAATACCGACCTCTCATATCACGTATGAGCTGACAAGAAAGATATATGAGCTGCTGGAGATGCCTGTTGAAAATGTCATAGAAGGCTATTTCTCAGCCGATTTCATTGTAGATAATGTTGGCCTAAAAGATAAAATCAAAACGATTAATCCAACCTGCATCATTGGTGGCCCTCCATTTAATACTAATGATGGAGGTGGGCGAGGTGACTCAGCAAGTGCATTATATCATAAGTATGTACAAGTAGCTAAAGAGTATAAGCCACAATATATCTCTATGTACATGAAAGCTGTGTGGTATTCAGGAGGAAAAGGAAAGGGGCTCAAAGAATTTAGGCAAGATATGCTTGATGATGAGAGAATAAGTGTTTTCTCTGATTACCCAGACCCAAAAGATTGCCATATAGAGGGTATTAATCTCCGAGGAGGTGTATGCTCTTTCCTGTGGGATGCTCGACATAAGGGAGAATGCGATTTCATTAGTCATATCAATGGCAAATCATATCTATCAAAGAGAACGCTTAAAACAGAAGGCGAAGACATCCTTATTAGATATACAAAAGGACTTAGCATCTTAAAGAAGGTCAAAGAGAAAAAGGATGAGTTCTTTGAAGATTATGTATCAGGCAGAGATCCTTTTGGCTTTGGTGATGGTTTCAAGGACTATAGAACCAAGGAGACAGGAGCCTACACTACACCTCTTTATTGCGTAAGGAAAGAAATCGGCTATGTTAAGTGGAGTCAAGTAGATAAAGAGTATAGACCACTAAGTAATAAGTGGAAAGTATTGGTCGCTAAAGCAAGCCCTGGTGAGGATACATTACCTCATACTATAATAAGTGCACCTGTACTATCTGAGCCCAAATCAGTATGTACTAATGGACTTTTTGTGGTTAAGACAGTAAAGTCAAAGGCAGAAGCACAAAATCTTATTGACTATATGCATACAAGTTTCTTTAGATTTATGATGCTGTTAGCCAAGAATGGGCATAACCTGACTAAACGTGTATATAGGTATGTACCTGTATTAGATCTTTCTAAAAAATGGACTGACAAAATGCTCTTTAAGAGGTATGGTATTACAAAAACAGAGCAGGATTTTATTAAGAGCGTTATTAAAGATATCAATGACAAGGGCTGAGATAGATGCTGCATTAAACAACATGCATCAAAAACATGTAGTTCGACCAGGCAATGTGAACTTTGGAGTAAAAGCGTCAATATGACAGCCAGTGGTTATCAAATTACTATATACTACGAAGGATTGAGATACTTATTTCTTCAAGAGAATACTTTTTCTCATATTCAAGTGTTCTTATAGGCTCTTCAAAGATTTAGAGTTTTTTTCTTTCCCTTTCCCTACTCCCTCAAAAAACGTAGTTTTAGATTTGCTGTCACTCCTGTCATGACCTTTGTGCCAGTAACATACTGAAAAGAAGGTTATTGCGTGAAATGTTAAAAGTGACAGCAAACAAAAAATAAAATAAAATACTCAATGCAGGAGGTTTATATGGAGAAGCTCGTCCTGAAAACTTCCCTACAGTCAATGATTATTGTAATCCAATTATTGCTGAGGCTATGCGTGGAATGAAATACGTTAATATGTTTAACCGAGGCATTCTTTGGGAATAGAGCTATCGTATCGATGGGTAAGGAAGGTTCATGCTATCCTCATGGGTTGGAGAAATAAAGAATAGTAGATTAAAACGATTAATTAAAGAAATACGAGATACGTGGGGGAGAGGGGATAAACAAAATGCCAAGACCCTTACGGACCTTGGCATGATATGGTAAACGCATTTTGGAATTATGCTTGCGTTGTATTAGTAGTTTGACTCCTCAACCTGGAAGAAGCTCTGTGGGTGGTTACATACAGGGCAAACAGCCGGAGCCTTCTTGCCAACAACGATGTGACCGCAGTTACGACACTGCCAGATGCAGTCGCCGTCACGTGAGAATACGACTTTGTCATCGATGTTCTTCAACAGCTTGCGGTAACGCTCCTCGTGGTGTTTCTCAACCTTACCAACACCGCGGAACTTAACTGCCAACTCTGGGAAGCCTTCCTCCATAGCATCCTTAGCCATCTGCTCGTACATATCGGTCCATTCGTAGTTTTCACCAGCTGCTGCGTCAGCGAGGTTTACGGTTGTTATAGGGATATCACCACCGTGGAGGAACTTGAACCAAATCTTAGCATGCTCCTTCTCGTTGCGTGCTGTCTCCTCGAAGAAACCTGCGATCTGCTCAAAACCGTCCTTCTTAGCCTTTGAAGCATAGTAGAGATACTTAGTGTGAGCCTGGCTCTCACCAGCAAAAGCGGTCTTGAGGTTCTGCTCAGTCTTAGTACCCTTCAAGGCCTCTGGGTCGAACTCCTTGAACTTCTCTGCCTTAGCGTGACATACTGGACACTCTGCTGGTGCCTCTGTTCCTTCGTAGATATAACCACAAACAGTGCAAATAAATTTCTTTTTCATAATGTTTTTGTATTATAAATGTTATTTCTTGTTTCGCTTATCACGAGCGTGTAGACTAATATCTGCTGATTTTCAGCTCTATAGATGGTATATTTATATCCTGTAATTATTACAATCTTGCGAGTGCAAAGGTAGAGATTATTTTCCAATCTGTCAACTTTAACGGTCGTTTTTTTCGTATAGACAGACCTATTTAGACAACGAATAATTAGTATTAACAGTGCGTTTTGAGACAGAATAACATAAAGACGGATAGGGACGGGGGGATGTTTTGAGACAGAATAACATAATGACTGATAGGGACGGAGGGATGTTTTGAGACAGAATAACATAATGACAGATAGGGACGGAGGGATGTTTTGAGACAGAATAACATAAAGACTGATAGGGACAGAGGGATGTTTTGAGATAGAATAACATAATGACAGATAGGGACGGGGGGATATTTTGAGACAGAATAACATAAAGACGGATAGGGACAGAGAGGTGGTTTAGACAGAATAACATAATGACGGATAGGGACGGAGGGATGTTTTGAGACAGAATAACAGAATGACAGATAGGGACGGAGGGATGTTTTTAGACAGAATAACAGAATGACGGATAGGGACGGAGGGATGTGTTTAGACAGAATAACAGAACGACAAATTGGGACGGAGGGATGTTTTGAAATCGTTCTTCTGCTCCATCGAGTGATAAAAAGCCGTATCTGGAATAGGAAAATATCATAACTTTTCGTCCACTACAAGTTATCGGTATGATTAATATAGGCTTCCATCCCCCTCCCTAATCATTAGTTTGTCAGTGGGATATATTCTTTGTACTGTACATAAAACCCCCGAACGACCCATCACGGGCAGAATCGGGGGGAAAAAACTTAAAAAATCGGTGTAAAGGTACATAAATTCTTTTATAAACAATGGAAAATAGTGACTATATCGAACCATGCATCTAAAAAAATAGTTGGTTCTTCCGAAATATGGAGTGATAAAGTAAGCCTACTACATATAAAAATAAAAGTCACACAGAGAGGGGGAGAGCACGGAGGTGAAAGCATAAAAGACAATATCACGGAGGTGCCGAAGGCACAAAGAGCAACAGAGCCGTAGTGTACGTGTTGCTGATAACTTTGGTAATAAACGGTTTAAGAAATCTTGCAAACGACTGTTTTGTAATGAAGTAGACAAAAAACATTAATAAAACCTCGCAAATATCCTCTGTTTCTCCACGCACCAACGGTGCCTCTGTGTCTAACGATTTCTGCTATATAAAACCTCTGTGTTCTCCTTTGCTCTGTGTGACAATACATCAAAGTTCTAATCTCAAAAGATATCACTCCAAATTGCTGAAGACCCAAATAGTTGTCCGACTAAAAAGTATAGGGGTAGAGTTTCCATCTGAACCAGTCATGATAAAACTAAGGAAAAGGTAAGATAATGTAAAGATTTATCGTACATATCCTATCCAATACTTGCTCTTCTTGGTTTAAGAAGACGCTCTTCTGCCTTCAAGAATACGCCCTTCTTGCTGCTTGATAGGGCCCTTCTTGTGTCTTGTTAGGCATCTTCTTTTATGCTGCTCGCAACATGCTGACTTTATGTATGTTACAAGCCACATTCTTACTTGTCTTCTTTATGATTGGCTCATACCTTTCATATTATTTCTGTTAAGACTTTTCATACTTGTTCCGAATGGAAGTGTCTACAATATAGACTATACAAAACAACTATCAATACAGAACTACGAATTACACGAATTGCACGAAGACAGAGGGTACAGAAGGTACAGCTTTTTTATGGTTGTAGACAGAATGACATAATGAACAGCTAATTAATGTTCTTAGACAGAATGACAGAATGAACGTCTTCTAATATTCTTAGACAGAATGACATAATGAGCAGCTTTCTAATGTTCTTAGAGAGAATGACATAAAGACA
>ERZ773267.1371-NODE-1371-length-13579-cov-3.456448_pt1 | contig 13579 bp, 10 predicted proteins | sample MGYA00511959_ERZ773267 | MGnify/ENA primary metagenome ERZ773267 (study PRJEB29015, sample SAMEA2738165) | human oral metagenome | biome: human oral; feature: human-associated habitat; material: saliva | place: China | collected 2240 ... | reverse complement strand
AAGCCCTGAACGTAAATGCCATTCCTAAAGAAGAGCAGCCGGATGTGGAAAAATTTCTGTATTTTCTGAAAAAAGGAAATTTATCGGAAATCACCCCACTAATGGGAAATCTTTTGGAAAAAGTCAGCATTGCTATGCGACCGGAAATACAGCTTCTGAAGGAGCGGCTCCTATCTTACGGAGCGGAGGTGGCTTTAATGAGCGGTTCCGGCCCCACGGTCTTCGCCCTCTTTTCTTTGGAGCATAAAGCTTGGGCGGAAAAAGCTTATCAAGCACTTCGCTATGGCGAGGATCGACATTTAGCACAACAGGTATATCTTACAGAGCCATGGGCAGAAGAAGGAGGAACAGATGAGTAGTGATTTTACCATTAATATGAACGAGTATCTTCCCCTACGGGATTTGGTGTTCAATACCCTGAGACAGGCGATTTTAAAGGGAGAACTGAAGCCCGGCGAAAGACTCATGGAGATTCAGCTGGCAGAAAAGCTGGGAGTTTCCAGAACGCCCATTCGAGAGGCAATCCGAAAGCTGGAGCTGGAAGGTTTGGTTCTGATGATTCCCAGACGAGGGGCAGAGGTGGCGAAGATTTCTCACAAGTCTTTACAGGATGTGCTGGAGGTTCGGGGAGCTTTGGAAGAGCTGGCTACAGACCTGGCATGCCAGAGAATCGACGAGGAGCAACTGGCTGCCTTACATGAGGCGGAGGATCGTTTTAAGAAGGCCGTAGCCACCGGTACGGAAATGGAGATTGCGGAGGCGGATGAGGCCTACCATGACATCATCTACAATGCCACCGGCAATAAGCGTTTGATTCAGATGATTAACAATCTTCGGGAGCAGATGTACCGCTATCGTTTAGAGTATATCAAGGATGAAGCCCAGAGAGGAACGCTGATTAATGAGCACGAGAAGATTTTGGAGGCCATCCGGATTCGAGACATTATTCGTGCAAAGGCTCTGATGAAGGAGCATATCGATAATCAGGAAATGACGGTTTCCAAAAACCTGAATGAACAGGAAGAAGCCGGAAAGAAATAAAGCAAGAATTCAGCAAAAAGATAGAGCAAGAAAATGGATTTCCCGCAATCCATTCGATAATACTTGTGAAGCATAAAAAAGCACCTTGGAAGGAGCCCCCTTACGCCTTTCGGCAAGCTCTTTTCTAAGGTGTTTTTCTTTAACCTTCCCCGTTCTTTCTCTCCTAAACCAAGAAAGGGAAAGGTTCTTTACTCTTCTGTTTCGTGATTTTCATCATCCTCACTACGCTTCTTTACCTGGTAGATCCAAAAGCCGAAGCTTCCCATGGCCAGTAAGGCGGATAAACCGTAGAATACCATATCACTGTCATCCCCTGTGGCAATCTTTCTTGCCACGCCCAAGACGGAGGGTACCTGACTGATGATTCCCTCGATGGGTTTTAGGATTTCTCTACCCACTCCCAAAACGCCGGGATTCTTGGACGGATTACCGGGAGGATTCTCATTTCCTCCCCTCGGCCCGGGTCCGGGAGACGGAGTGGATGGATCTCGGTAGTAGCTGTTTTTAAACAACAGCTTACCGGACTTATCCTCTTCTCCTTCTTTCTCCGCAAGGACAATGGCATAAAGATAAGGAGATACTTCATTTCCATTGTAATCCTTGTTCTTACTGTGTACTTCAATCACAACGGAGTATACCGTGGTGTCATAGGTAAAGCCTTCATGATTTCGCTGTTCTTGGCGAACACGATAATGATACTCTCCCTCACTTAAAAACTGCATCTTTCCAAAGCTGAACTGCTCTTCCCCGGAGTCCATATGGAGATCCATAATGTAGGGGTTGGGTAGCGGTGCATTGGGGCTTTCCACAGCTCTTTCTATATAGACGCGGAACTCTGACTGGGGAACCTCTTCTCCGGAAACAGAGATGGCAAAGGGAATCTGCACTTCTGCAGGCTTCTCCAAGCCGAAATTCTTCTTCTGTTCACTGGCACTGGAGACCAGCACCGTGGACTTCCCCGTCCCCATTAAGAGGAGGGCACATAGTCCCGCTAAGATTTTTTGACATTTTTTTCGAAACAAATTCCCTCACCCCCCTTATGGGTTTATTCTGGCAAAGACAATCATCCTACCGTTGGTGGATGCGGATACACAGGTGGATAAGCTGATTACCTGATCCGTGTCTTTCATCCCAATATCTCTATACTGCTGTGCATTATTTTTGATGTAATCCAGAAACTCCTGCATATTTCCCTGTTTATCCATAACATTATAGATATAGGGGTCATAGGCGTCTCCCTCCATACAGGCAAAAACCTCTAACTGCCTTGCCTTTCCGGGCAAATACAAAGTTCCCGTCTTATGTTCTTCAAAATAACTGTTATCGATGAACTCCATCACATCTCCGTACATTCCGCCGTTGTCCATGTGATGTCCATAGGTCAGAATATAGGGGTCGGAAAAATCCGGCGCATTGTGATAGCTCATAAAAATGGATCCGGATAGGGAAAAGTTTCCCTCCACATCCTTATTGACGTATTCCATATCATCCTTTCCCTGTACCATAGGGTAGTCAATATTGGTTCCGTCCAGGGTAATCCAAGCTCTGGTATCTTTGTTTAAGGCTAAGAGTTCCTCAAAGCTTAGACTGCCATCCTCACTTACTACTGGTTTTAAGGACATTAAGTCATTGTTTAAAAATCCTTCTTGCATGGTCATATAGGTGTACCAAAGGGAAAATCCCCCGTAGCTCATGAGTAGAATCATTAGAATGGCAGCTAAGACGGTAATCATGCGATCTCCCAGCCTTGCCGCTCTCACCGCAATGTTCATATTTGCCTCTCTACTCTTGTATCCCGGGATACATGCAATACTTTTGTTCCCGAAAATCTCGCATCTATCCGGGATGACCGGGATGGATTGGGAAAAAGGGATGAGGAAGAATCCGGGGAAAAGAAAAACCCTAAGGCTTTCCTTTTCCCGTCTCCTCTATCCTAAGAAGGGATAGACGACTTATTCCTCTTCCTTCTTCCGGTTAAAGAACATGAAGCCCATGCTTCCTGCCACTGCCAACATCATGGCATAAGGAGCTACAGTCAGTACTACACCGGTTGGTGTGATTTCATCAATGTGGTTGTGGTAAGCCACATGGCTGTCCTTCTGTACTAAGCTCTTACCTTCGCCTCTTTCTGTGGAGTCTTTTGTCGGTAATACTGTTTCAGAAACTGCTGTTACAGTATCTGGAATCTCATGTGCCACGTCCTCGGAGAAACGCACATCAGACTTAATAGTTAAAGCAGTGTTATTGTTCTCCTTTACATTATAGGTAGTTGTTTTGGGAAGACCGATGATTTCCAGGGAGTCTCCATCCTTCAACTTTGCTCCTAAGCCGGGAATATCACTTGCCTTCTTAACGGTATAATTACTTTGTCTCGGCAGCTTTACCTTAACCTGCAAATCCGGGTTGTCATAAGCTGCTCCTCCATTGACTGGATTATGAAAAAGGTTGACTGTGAAGGGAAAGAGATTATCCTTATTGATCATTCCGGAAATCTTCTTATCAATCTTAATCTTTCTTGGGGTATAACGGGTATATCCCTGAGGAGTATCCCTCTTGCCCTGTTTATTACCATCTCCGTCAAAACCGCTGTTCTTGTCTCCGGTATGCTTATTTCCTGTTGCATTGCTGGTAGCCGAAGTCTCTCCACTGTGGAGAACATAGCCGTAGATTTCTCTTTCACCGGTAGCACTACCTTCCTTCAAACGTACATATACATCCAGGAAACGCTGAGTCTGGTAGGGCTTTTCCACACCATCCACGGTAACCTTCATAGCCTCCACGTCTTGTCTGTTTGCTCCTGTTGCAGCATTTTCTGTAACTACGAAGCGATATACTCCGGGAGTAGCAAAAGCCGCAGGCTTAAAGCTGATTTTTATTCCATCTTTAAAATCCTTCAAAGTGCTACCTTCAGTACCGGCAAGGTCAAAGCTGTTGGCCTTAAACTCCGCCTTTAAATCACTGGTGGTCTCATCAATCTGAGAAGCCTGGCCGGCTAAAACAATCATTTCCTGATTATTTTTATCTACAATTTTTGTTTTACCTACCTCAAATGCTGCTGATTCGGATGCTCCGCCGACATTAATCTTCTCGTTGTTTGTGACTCCTGCAACGGTGTATGTCCATACCACATCCGGCTGGTCTACCATCTCATTGTTGTCAGTCTCCACACGGATTACCTTATCAAAGGAAACGATATTTCCCAAAGCCTCCAGCTTTCCGCCGGCCTCACTCTTACCTACGTTTGCCTCTTCCTTACCAAAATACTTGTTCAGGTTAGGATTGGTCTTATCAATATTTGTGCTTGTCGCGAATACCGGTGCGGCGGTGGAAAATACCATCATTCCGCTTAATGCCAATGTTGCTAATCTGTTCATGTTCTTCTTCATCATTAATTATCCCTCACTTTGCGTTCTTTATAAAAAATGTCTTTGCAGACAGTTTTTTCATACTCTTTTTGCTTTCGTTTGCTTTCGTTTATTTTCTTACTAAGAAGAATTTCTTCTCTCTCTCCTTAGAAAAAGGAGCTATGCTTTTATAAAGTTTTAAGGGGATGGGGGAATCTCACCACGGGCTCTTCTTTTTCTCAGCGCCCTCGGTTCAGGCATAAATAGTGCTGAACTCTCTTTGCCGTATATTCTGTGCTCCCACGGGTGTTCCCCGGTCCTCTTACCGTATTTTCGAAAGAGTAGAGTGTATTGCAGCTACCCTCTTAAGCTCTTCCCGCCGGCGGTGCTTTTCCGCCTTTCTCTCCCCTCTTCGGGGGCTTTTCTCTAATTCCTCTATTTCTTATCTTCCTCATTTTTATAGCTCCTTTTTTTCTTAAATTATTTTGCTATGTATGTATATCGCGTTATTTTTTTAATATATAAGCAAAAAATCAAAAAATATTCTACTTTTGCAAAATATTTTTTCTTTATAAGTTTTTTGCCCCGAAAAGGCATAACAAGGCACGAAAAAAGCCGCTATCTCTCGATAACGGCTTTCGTTTATGGCTTTCGGTAATTCCTTATATTCATAGAATATGATAGGGAGGGAACTTTTGGAATGATGATGGGGAAGGATAATGGAGAACTTCCCGGAATATCCATCTTAGTCACTAAGCTTTCGTTCCTCACTACAGGTAAAGTAAAAGATCTGGCGGCTCTCAGCCAGCTCCTCCAATAGGGCTCTGGCTCTTGCTCCATTTTTTTCATCCAGATGGCTAAAGGGATCATCCAGTAATAAGAAGGCTTTTTCCTCCCGGAACATGGCATCAAAGATAGCCAGCTTTTGACAGAAACGGCAAAGATCCTGCAAGCCCTCACTTAAGTACCCCTGCTCCCGGCTTAGTCCCCTGTCTACAAAGCTAAGCTCCAGGTCCTCACTCATCTGGAATTGTAGCGACTCTGTGCAGATGCTCTGAAAATACTTTTGGAAGGCTTCCAAAATAGGCTCCTTATATTGCAGGGCAAAACGCTCCTTGGCCATTTCCAGATAAGCTTTGGTCTTTTGCAAAAGATTGTAGCGCTTTTCCAAGGCCTCCCGCTCTTCTTTTTTCTGTTCCAGAAGTCTTTCCTGTTCTTCCAAGAACTCCAAATCCCGAACCTTCGCTTCTCTTTCCGCCCGTTTCTTCCGAATCTCTTCCCTTCTTTCTTCCTCCTCTTTTCGGAAAGCCTCCAGCTTTCTCCTGCTCTCCTCTAAGGAAGAGCCTTCCTCCCATTCCTTCTGTTTCTCTTCCAATAAAGAAAAGGTCTGCTCTCCTCCTTCCTCTTCCACGAAGCGAAGGAACTCTTCTTTTCGACCTGCTGCTTCCATTTCTAAATCCTGCATATCTTCCAGCTTATGAAAACGGGAAAGAAGCTCTTCCAAGGACGCAAAGCGTATTGCCTGTTGCTTTCTTTGTCGGTTCTCTTCCTCTTCCTGCTTTTCTTGCCATGCCCGCTTTTTCTGTTCTCCACTCCACCAAAGGAAGAAGCAAAGACTAAGAGAAAGAATCCCCAGCAATAGGAATAGGGCTGAGGGAAGTCCCAATGGCATACCGAAAAGCTTTCCGAAGAAAAGAAGAACAAAGAGCAGTCCCAGTCCTGCCAAAGCGAAAAGCACTACAGGAGAAGTACCATACTGTCCCATTTCCTTTGTCCCATTCCCAAAGGTCTCGTTCTTCGAAGTATCTTTCTTTGCACGACTGGCACCGGGAACACTTGCTTCTTCAATGGGCAGCACTATTCCCCCTTCTTTTCCAGCCTCAACACCGATATTCTCTACACCGTTATTCTCCCCGCTTACTTCCGATACCTTTTCAATTTCCTTCTTTATAGAATGAATCTGCTCCTGAAGAGACTGCATTTCCTCCTTCCAAAGGAGTGCTTTCTTCTCCTCGGGAATTTCGGAAAAGCGATCCTGATAGTACCACTTTAAGGCATTTTCATAACGATACTCCGCCTTTTCCCATTCTTCCTTCTTCTGGGCATAGGACATCCACTTCCCCAAAGAATCCTTTTCCGAAATCCTTTGACTAAGCTCCGCCTCCAAGGCCTTTCCCTCTTCCTTTCTCTCTGCCTCCTTTTCCGTAAGGGAAAGCACTTCCTTCTCTATAGAAAGAACTGCATTTTCCAAAGCTTCTTTTCCGTAAAGTCCGGAGGACAATTCCTCTTCCTGCATCTTTAACTTGAAAATGTTTCCGGTGCGACGGTTAGGAGACAAGGCATTGATGCCATCCTTAAGAATCGTCTGCACCTGCTGGAACTTCTTCATATCCTCCTGATCCTCCGCCACATTGCCAAGCTTGGCATGCATACGGGAGTTCATGGAAAAATGAAGATCTTCATGGCTAATCATACAAACTCTTTGGAAAGACTCTGCGTCCAGAGAAAAAAGCTCTTCTCCGATATTTTCGGAATAATCCTTGGATTCCTTCCCGCTGTCTTCATCAAAAAGTCGGAAGCTGTCCTCAGACTTCTTTAGCCCGAAGCTTCTTTCCAAGCGATAACGCTTCTCTCCGATACCGAAAATGATCCGTCCTCCAAAGGATGCTCCCTGAAAGGGCATATAGTGCTTTCGCTCATTTTCCTCCAAGTCCTGTTTTCTATCTCCGGAAACCCCATAGAACATCAGCTTAAAAAAGTAGATAAAGCTGGTTTTTCCATAGCCGTTGTCCCAGAGGAAGCTGTTCTTTCCGGGAGAAAAGGAAAAATCCGCATCCTTCCATTTTCCGAATTGGGCAATGTGGCATGCTTCTATAATCATAGTTCTCCTCCCTGCAAAAGCCCCATTCCTAAGGCAATGATTTCTTCCTGTTCTTCCTTGGAAAGATTATCCGCAGCGGCCAGCACCCGCAGGAACTCTCCCTTCAGGCTCTTTTCCTTCATGGCTTCTTCCCGATTCCAGCTAAGCTCGCACTCATCCCGGATTTCCAGGAAAAATACGCTGTCCTGAAGCTGTAATTGCAGGTAACGAAGATTTCTTTCCTGCTCCAATCCCTTCTTTCCCTTTAAAATAATGCGAAGGCTGTCCTCTTTGGCAATGCCGGCCTTCTCCATTTCCACTTCTATCTTTTTCAGACAGGCCAAAGTTCCCTCATCTTCCAAAAGCTCAATCTCCAAAATCCGGAACTCCCCTTGCTTAATGGGAATAAATTCCTTGTGAATTTCCTTCTTCTCTTCCTCCACCTTCAGATACAGAAATCCCCTTTCCCCTTCCTCGTCAAAGCCTCTTCCTTGCAGGCAACCGGGATAAGCCCAAAGGGCGCCATTATTTAACCTGCCTTCTCCCCCCTTATGGATGTGCCCCAGGGCAATATAGGACAAGGGAAGCTTTTCCAGATTTTTCAGGAAAATGCCTTCCTCTCCCTGAAAGCTATCCCCCTTGGGTGTTCCCTGGTATAGGGCACCATGAAGCAGGAGGATATTGCAATCCTCTTCCTTTAGCTTTAGGAACTTGGATTCCTCCTCCGACTCAGATTCGCTTTTACTTAGCGCTTCCGCTCCATGTACGGTTTCCTGTTCTACGCCTTGTTCGGCAGCTTGTCCGGCTCCCTGTGTAGCCCCTTCATTTTCACCAAATGAAATATCCTTGGTGCCGTATTCCATCCCCGCCAAAAGTAATCTATCGTTTAAACGGTATTTCTTCCCCTTTTCCGAAAAGAGAAAGAGATTCTTCGGCAGGTTTTCCTGATAGCAGAAGGTATTTTCCGTATCATGGTTTCCTCTTAAATAGAAGAAGGAAATCTCCGGGTGCTCCGCAATAGTGGATAGAAAGAAGTCCATGGTTCCATGAGAAACCACCGGACTGTCAAAAAGATCACCGGCAATCAAGATTCCCTGTACCTTTTTTTCTACAGCAAAGGACAGCAGCTCCTTCCAAGCCATAAGCTGCTTTTGTCTCCTATTTTCCGCCTCTTCCTTTGTGAAGCGGGAGCGAAATGCACTGTCCAAATGCAAATCTGCGGTATGAATGAGTTTAACCATAGGGGAATTCCTTCTTTCTTAAGTACTGCAATGCATCGATTACCGATATGAAGCTTATCGTTTATTTCTCTATTGACTTCGTTATTGACTTCTTTAGTAACTTCTTTAGTGATTTCTTTATTGATTTCTTTATTAATCTACTCGTTATGCATTCTATTATAGCATCTCAATGGAGCGTTCCAAAATGCCCGTCATCTTCGCCATAGCCAGTCCGTAATTACAAATGGGAATCTTCTTTCGAAGAAAGTCCTGATAACGACTCTCCACTTCTTTTTCACTAAGCATGCAGGCTCCGCAGTGAATCATTATCTTCACCCGCTTCTGTTCCTCCTCCGGTAAAAATCCCTTTCCCTCCGAGTATACAAACTGAAGCTTCTTTCCGGTATATTTTTCCAGCATCCGAGGGAGCTTTACCGTTCCGATATCTCCGCACTGCCGATGATGACTACAGCCCTCAGCAATGTAAACCCTATCTCCATCCTCCAAGGTGGAAAGCACAGCACAACCCTCCAGGGCATAACTTAGAAATCCCTTGTATCTTGCCATCAGAATGGAAAAGGAGGTCAATGGCATAGTCTTAGGAAGAATTTGATTCACTTTGGAAAATGCCTGAGAGTCCGTAACCACCAGCTTGATTTTATCTCCCAAATTTTCCAGAAGCTCCTCCACCTGGCAGACCAGAGGAATTCCATTATAATCTAAAATGTCTCGAATCGCCATTTGTTGCGGTAAAATCAGTCTTCCTTTCGGAGCGGATTCATCAATAGGGGTCACCAATACCACAAAGTCTCCCGGCTCCACCAGACCGTGGAAGAGTCGCTTTTTCTCTTCCTGAAGGCTTGCTAAGGGTGCAAAGGCATTCTTTACTGCTTCTATCCCCTCCTTGGTTTCGGAAGACACTAAAAATATCCCCTGAAATGGCGTATCCTTTTTCCGAGAAATCCAGTCCTCAATCTGCCGTCTTTCTTCGGAAGAAAGTTTATCTGACTGACTAAGCAAAAGGAAGGGGGGAATCTTATTTTCCTGAAAAAGTCTAAGGTAGGAGGCCTCCTTCTCCGGCAAGAATAGGCCTTCCTCCTGCCCCTCTATATCTGACAAGAAAAAGCCTTCCCCCTGTTCCTCTTTCCTTGCAGGCAGAACGTCCTTGGCGGAAAGAAAGTCCTTTGCGGGAAGAAATAAGAGGGCAATATCCGTTTCCCGAAGCACCTCTTTGGTTCTTTCCACCCTCATGCTTCCCAGCTCTCCTTCATCGTCAAAGCCCGGGGTGTCAATCAAAAGTACCGGTCCCAAGGGCAAAATCTCCATGGATTTCCGCACCGGATCCGTAGTGGTTCCTAAGATTTCCGAAGTGAGAGACAGTTTTTGTCCGGCAATGGCATTAAAAAAACTGGATTTTCCCGCATTTCTCCTCCCGAAAAATGCGATGTGGATCCGCTCCCCCTGAGGGGTGTTCTGTAGACTCATCTTTTCCTCCTATAGTAAAAAGCCTGGGCTATAGCCGTAAGCGCTAAAAAATCATCCTCTATGCATGGGGCTGCATAATACGAGATATCGCACGCTTTGCGCATGATACTCGTTATGAATCAAAAAAAAATTTCTAAGCAATATAGGTCTGAAATTGGGGGTACGTTCTCAGACTCCCCTGCATTCAGACCTATATCGCTTAACTTAGATTCTATATTGCTTTAGAAATAAAAGTCTCTCTTATTGGACTCGTAAATATTACTGATGTGATCCTTGGCAATGTTCCGTCGTTTTTCATTGGGGATGGTAAGAAGCTCTTTCTCGATTAAGTCTTCTCCGCACTTCTTGGTACCCTCACTGGCATAGTCGGTGAGAAACTCCGCCAAAGTCATTAATGCATTGGGATGACAACAGTTTTGAATCTGTCCGGATTTGCACAGCGCCATAAAGCGATCTCCGGTTCTTCCTTCCCGATAGCAGGCGGTACAGAAGGAAGGCAAATACCCAAGATCCATCAACCATTTTACCACCTCATCCAGGCTTCTCTGGTCGGAAACATCAAACTGCTCCGTATCATGGGGACGCTCCTCTTCGGAATAGCCGCCTACAGAGGTTCTGGATGCGCCGGAAATCTGAGAAATACCGATGGATAGAGCTCTCCCTCTAACGGCTTCGGACTCTCTGGTGGAGATAATCATACCGGTATAGGGCACAGCAATTCGGATGCAGGCAATGATTTTCTCAAAAATCTCATCATCAATACCATTGTCAAACTGGCTGGGATCAATATCGGAGGCTCTCTTCAGTCTGGGCACGGAAATGGTGTGGGGTCCTACACCGTGTACTGCTTCCAAATGCTCCGCATGCATCAGAAGTCCTGCAAACTCATACCGATACTTGTCCAAACCGAAGAGTACGCCGATACCTACGTCATCGATACCGCCCTCCATGGCTCTATCCATGGCTTCCGTATGATAACGATAGTCATGCTTCGGTCCGGTTGGGTGGAGCTGTTCATAGCTTTCCTTATGATAGGTTTCCTGGAACAGGATATAGGTACCGATACCGGCTTCCTTAAGCTTACGGTAATTTTCCACGGTGGTTGCCGCAATGTTTACATTGACACGGCGAATGTCTCCATTTTTATGATGGATACTGTAAATGGTTTTAATACTCTCCAAAATATACTCAATGGGATTATTAACGGGATCCTCTCCCGCCTCTAAAGCCAGACGCTTGTGTCCCATATCCTGAAGGGCAATAACCTCTTTACGAATCTCCTCCTGACTAAGCTTTCTTCTGGCAATATCCTTATTCTTCGCATGATAAGGACAGTAAACACAACCGTTTACGCAGTAATTGGAAAGGTATAAGGGCGCGAAAAGCACGATACGATTTCCGTAAAAGGCCAGCTTGATTTCTTCCGCAAGTTTGATCATTTTTTCATTCAAATCGGGAATTTCACAAGCCAAAAGGACAGAGGCTTCTCTATGATTCAGTCCTCCGCAATGTAAGCTTCCGTTTGGATTGTAAATGGGTTTTGCTTTTTCTAAAATCGATTCGATATAGGCTCTGTCGTTCTTCTTTTCGTCTGCAAAACGAAGAGTCTCCAGAATTTCCTCATGGGAAATGAATTCTTCCGCTTTTAAAGATTTTGGATTGTAGTTCATGATGCTCCCTTCTTTCGGTCCGAAGATCTTTTTGAATTGAATGAGGAAATCTGCCACAATTCCTCTCTTTCCCTCATTGTCGCAGTAAATCCTTCTAACGAAAAAAGAAGTATTCCCTTCGACTTTTATTCAAAAAAGAACCATTCCGTTCAGATAAAATAAATAGACTGTTTTGATATTATGATTTGTTTCTGCACTTGCTTTTGTTTCTCTCGCTCACAGCAAGGCGGTTTGTTGCTCATTTACTTTTTATTCCTATTTTTTTTTATTCTATTTCGCTCTCTTTCTCTTTTTTCGCATCCCCCCTGCCCACTAAAAGTTCCGCTCCGATTGCTTTCATTTTCTTCTCTAAGTCCGCTCTGCACTGTGCGGACTCATCTCCCGTACAGATTTTATTGTCGTAAAGGAGATATTTCTTCCTGACTTCTGTCGGTGAGAGATTCGGCATGAGCACATTGGCCCCGGAAAGAATCCCCAGCTCCCTTCCATGCTCATCAATCGTGCCGAGGGCCGTTGTTGCCGGAAGAAGGAGATTAGGCTTAATGAGCCGAAGAAGTGCTAAAAGAAATAAGGTCTCTCTAAGACTTCCCGCCTTCTCCTTTGCAAATCTAGTTGCGTGCTGCGGGATAAATGGTCCGATTCCGCACATATCCGGCTGAAATTCCTGGATAAAGTAGAGGTCCTTCGCCAAGGTCTTTACCGTCTGATGAGGAGAGCCTACCATGAAGCCGCAGCCCACCTGAAACCCGATTTCCTTTAAGTCCTGTAAGCAACGCATCCTTCTTTTCCAGCTTAACTCCTTCGGATGGAGGTACTGATAATGTTCTTCATCCGCGGTTTCGTGACGAAGCAGATAGCGATTCACCCCCGCCTTATAGTATTTCTCATAGGACTCTCTGGACTTTTCCCCGATAGAAAGGGTTATCGCACAGTCAGGGTATGCCTCTCGAATTGCCGTAACAATGTCCACAATTCGCTCATCCGTAAAATAAGGATCCTCTCCTCCCTGCATTACAAAGGTCCGAAATCCGAGGCGATAGCCCTCCTCGCAGCAGGAAAGAATCTCCTCTTTAGAAAGACGATACCGCTCCACCTCCGCATTTTCCCTTTGAATTCCGCAGTAGTAGCAATTGTTCTTGCAGTAATTCGTTAGCTCAATGAGTCCTCGTGTATATACTCCGTTTCCGTAATGCTTCTCCGTGCATTCCTTCGCGAGGCTTCTTGCGAGTTCTTCATCTTCCTCCGTCCTCTCCTGAAGAATCTTCTCATAGGCGGAAAGACTGAGTTGATGCTTTTCGGAAAGAAGCCGTAGCAGCTCGGAAACGGTCTTACCCTTCTCAGCAAGACAAGGAACAAATCCTTCCTCACCCTCAGACGGAAAAAGCGCCGGAGAAAAGCTCTCTCTACACACTGGCATAGGCCGTTTTCACGCTGATACCGGAAATGTTTCCGATTTTTCCTGCAAGTGCGGAAATGGTATCATTGGGAGCATCCAAGGCAATCGATACGATATGCAGATTTTTCTTCTCGTAAGGTAAACCCATTCTTCCCACGATATAGTTTCCGTATTCATGAAGAAGCGTATTTAACTCCTCCACGGAATCCCGATTTTCCACAATAATCGCCATTACGGCAATTCTGTTTTCCTGTTCCATTTCTTAAGCCTCCTATACATAGTCTGTCTAAGCTTCAATATTCTTCTAAAAAACAAGTTTCCCAAAGACGGCTTCCCTTCTTCACTTTAAAAAAGGCTTGATTTCCAAAGAAAATTTACACTTTGATTTTTTAAGTATAGCATATTTACAGAAATGATAAGTATTCGTATTTATAACAAAATCCGACCTTGTTTTTTGTGAAAAAATAACGAGATACCGCACGCTTCGCAGGCGATATTCTTCAAGAATAAAAGGTGCTGAGACACAGCACCTTTTTATCATACCATAATCTTTTCATTTGTAT
>ERZ773267.1358-NODE-1358-length-13687-cov-4.959727_pt1 | contig 13687 bp, 16 predicted proteins | sample MGYA00511959_ERZ773267 | MGnify/ENA primary metagenome ERZ773267 (study PRJEB29015, sample SAMEA2738165) | human oral metagenome | biome: human oral; feature: human-associated habitat; material: saliva | place: China | collected 2240 ... | reverse complement strand
GTACACAAGTATAATTAGTACTGATAACAGACAATTCCAAGGGATATTTCAGGGCTTTAGAATGGTTGGTAGCACCTGTAAAATAGGACAATCCTGTAGATTAAAAGCATATAAAACAGGAGAAAAAGTTGATATTGAATACTTGAATCAGTTTGTAAATGAGCCATATAAGATTAAATCCCTAGAATATGAAAGTTCAATAAGTTTATCTGAAGCTAAAGAAAAGTATCCCGAATGGTATGAAAAAAGAGTTTTAAATGGTAATCTTAGAGGGAAATGGGCGATAAAGAGAGATTTATATGATTGGTGGCTTAGAAAAATAAAGACAGATAAAGATTTAAAAGTAGGACATAGGTATTGGTGCTTATGTGTTTTGGCAAGTTATGCTTATAAATGTTCATTTTACGATGAAAAGAAAAATCCGAATCCAGTAACTGAGGATGAATTGCGAAAAGATGCTTATTCGATGATACCAATTATGAAAGGGCTACAAGATGATTTTAGTGAAGATGATGTTGAGAGTGCCTTAAATTTTTTTCAAGAATGTTATGTAAATTTTCCAAGACATGAAATTGTTAAAGTTAGTGGGTTACAGCTTCCTGTGAATAAGCGGAATTTTAGAAAGCAAGATTTACATTTAAAAATGGCAAGAGCGATTCGAGATATATCTCAAGAAGAACAAGGAAAAACATGGAATGGAAGAAAATCAAAAGAAAATATAGTTTTAGAATGGCGAGTAAAAAATCCTAAAGGGAAGAAAATAGATTGTCATAGAGATACTGGACTGAGTAGAGTTACGATTGATAAGTGGTGGAATAGTTGACAAAAGTATTAAATTGTTGTATTATTTGTAATACAAATTGTAAAAATAAGGAGGATTTTATGAATACCATATCTTTGAGAATGAATGATGAAGATACTAAGTTATTACGAGATTATGTTTCTATTAATAAATTAAATATGAGTCAATTTATTAGAGAGCTTATTATGGATAAGCTCGAAGAAGAATTTGAGCTTGATGAAGCAAGAATTTTAAATGCTCATGAAAAGGCGAAAAGAGAGAAAAAGTATGACCATACAGAAGTTTGGGAGATATTAGGTGTCTAAAAATGTATAAGGTAGAGTTTTCGGAATCAGCTTTGAAGAGTTTAAAGAAATTAGACAGGCAGACGGTACGAGTCATAAAAAATTGGGTGATTAAGAATTTAGTTGATTGTGATGATCCAAGACAACACGGCAAATCTTTAAAAGGTAATTTAGCTGGCATATGGCGATATCGAGTTGGTGACTATAGATTATTTGCAAATATTCACGAAAATATTGTAACGATAGAAATTTTTGAAGTGGAACATCGAAGTAAAATTTATAAAGTGTGAGAGTAATAAAAAATGGCTAAAACGATAAAGCAAATTGCAGATGAAATAGGTGTAAGCAAACAAGCTGTACATCAAAAAAGAAAGAGTAAAGCACTGTCAACAGCTTTACAGCCGTTTACGACAACGGTTGACGGTATTGTTTATATATCTGTTGACGGTGAAAAGCTTATAAAACAGGCATTTGCGAGAGAAGGCCGTAAACAAGAGTGTAAACAGGAGCGTAAACAGGTTGACGGTTTATTTACACCTGAAACGGTCCTTTATGATATGTTAAAGAGGGAACTGGAAATAAAAAACAAGCAAATAGAGGAGCTAAACGAAAGACTTGCGGAAAGTCAGAAACTTCTTAACCAGCAACAACAGCTAAATGCGATAGCCGAGCAAAAAATTAAACTGATAGAGCAGAAAGAAGTAGAGTCGATAGAGGTTAAAAAACAGAAGAAGTGGTATCAATTTTGGAAATAATGTTATCGAATTTTGAGATATTATAAAATATTTTTATTGTAGTATTTTACAATTTTACGAAGCATAAAATAAATTAAAATAATTATAAATATCATAAAATATGAGAATAAAAGTTTACTTATACCTTCAAAATAAAAAATAACTCCTGCACTTATAAAGAAAATTGTTATTATTAAAAATAAATTTTCTTTAAATGAACAATTATTTTTAATTTTTTGAGGTAACCATAGTAAATTTATTAAAAAAATAAAAAAATAAAAAAATAATGTTGAACCTATTTTTTGGGATACAAAAGCCAATATAAAAAGAATTGATAAATTTTTATAACTACTAACAAAATTGTTTTTCATAGAATTTTAAACCTTAAATTTTATAAATATTATTATGATTGCATATTATTATAACATAAAACAATAAAAATAAACAACTTGTTATTTGCAAGAACATTCAATTTATGATAAAATGCATTGTATAATTTATGTATGTTAAGGAGGAAATAAAAGTGAAAAAATTAATCTCGTCTTTGTTAGTAATAACTTTGCTAACTTGTTCGTTCCCTATAGTGGCATCGGCTAAGGATAATTTAGAGATGGGGCCTTTTTCTGACAATATTTTACCAATTAGTGTTTTAGATAAAAACATATTGTTGTCTGAAACGTATACATCTAATGACTTAGGCTTTACTTTAGAAAGAATTGTAAAAGAAAATCAAACAATTGTTTTTGCAAAATCTTTAGATGGTCAAATTATTCATACTGCAATTAGTAAAGGAGGTAATATATATTTAGATGACAAACTAGTAGAATTTACTAATTTTGAATATAAAATTAACGAACCATCATATTCGCTTGATTCTCTTAAATGGGGTGGATGGCAATATAATTTTTTAGGTACATTTAAAACAGGAGGGCTTGGAGTTGCTGCTATTGCAGCTTTAATTGCACTTTATGCTGGGTTTACTCCGGTAGGTGTAGCAGCTGCGCTTGCGGCTGTTATTGCTGGCAAATATGATGAGATTAGTATTTATTCTAAACATAGAACTGGTGCAGATGATAAGTTCCAATATATAGATAGAATTACAACGTACTATGGAGATGGGAAGTTTATACAGTGTTTTGGGTTTAACCCTTATGAAGAACATATAAAAAGACCTTTAAATTATTAATTAATAAAAATATTATAGCCTATGCGGGCGAGAAAACCCACGGTTTTAACCGTGAGGATGGTAGCCCGCTTTTTCTTTAAGTATATGTAGATAATATATTGACTAACATCTATATAAATGTTACTATATATTCATGAAGAATGAGTATAAACATACCAAAACAACTGTATCATTGATTAACTACCATTTTGTGTTCTGTCCCCGATATCGCAGGAAGATATTCAATATCCCAGGCGTTGAGGACAGATTCAAGGAACTTGCTATTGCTGAATGTAGTAAGCAAGGAATTGAAATCCTTGCTCTTGAATGCCATATAGACCATGTACATATTTTTGTAAGTGTACTGCCTACTATGAGCATTCCAAATATCATGAAGCAGATTAAAGGTTGTACGTCATTGCTGTTAAGAGAAGAATTTCCACAGCTTAGAGCAATGCCGAGTCTATGGACTCGCAGCTACTTTGTAAGTACAGCAGGTAATGTAAGCTCCGAAACAATTAAATGGTACGTTGATACTCAAAAAACAAGACCGTAGGTGTTCAAATGAATAAAGGTGTTAAGTTTAGGGCATATCCTAATAAAGAGCAACAAAACTTAATAAATCAGACACTCGGATGCTGCAGGTTCATCTACAACAAAGGTCTTGCTATGCGCAACGATGCATTTGTCAATGGTCAAAAGATTGGATATACACAGACTTCTGCTATGCTTACTGAACTCAAGAAGCAGGAAGGCTTTGTATTCCTTAAATATGTAGATTCTATCGCTCTGCAACAGTCTCTCAGAGACCTAGACCGTGGATTCAAAAATTTCTTTGAGAAACGTGCAAGACATCCTCAATTTAAGAGTAAACATAACAACCATCAGTCCTATAGAACTATCAATCAAGGTGATAACATCCGTATTGTGGGCAAATATATTAAACTTCCTAAGCTTGGATATGTAAAAATCAGGCAATCTATGGAAGTAGGACATATTAACAATGTCACGATTGAAAGAACTCCTACGGGTAAGTATTTTGTAGTGCTTAATGTAGATTTCGAACCGGAACTGCGCCCTAATAATGGTTGTATGGTAGGCATAGATGTAGGTATCAAAGAATTTTACTCCGATAGCAACGGCAACGTTGTTAATAATCCTAAATACCTTGAAAAGTCTATGAGCAAACTTGTTCTTGAACAGCGCAGATTGTCTCGTAAGCAGAAAGGCTCGAACAACCGCAATAAACAGCGTATTCGTTTAGCGAAAGTCCATGAAAAGATAACCAATCAGCGCAACGATTTCCTTCAGAAACAGTCAACTATGCTTGTTAGCGAAAACCAAACTATCTGCATAGAAGACCTTAACGTTAAGGGTATGATACGCAACCATACACTTGCTAAAGTCATAGCGAGTGTATCGTGGAGTAAATTTTTCTCCATGCTTGAATACAAGGCTACATGGTATGGTAACGATATAATCAAAGTTCCTACTATGTATCCAAGTAGTCAGACTTGTAGTTGTTGTGGGTATAAAAACCCTCTTGTAAAGAATCTCGCTATACGTAGCTGGGAATGCCCTCAGTGTCATACAAAACATGACAGAGACACTAACGCAAGTATAAACATACTAAACAAAGGACTATCCATAGCCTAAAGCATAAATAGTACCGTAGGGCATACGGGAATTTACGCTTGTGGAGACCGTGTAAAACTAAAGCTCTTGCAGCAATGTAGTGGTCGTCGAAACAAGAATCCCACGACTTTAGTCGTGTGGAGTGTCAATTTAACTAATAAATAATGATATAATATAGGCGTTGTCATTCCCTATACCGACAAGGGGAGGGGGTGAATATATGGCTTATCTTTTTTCTTTTCTTATTGCTGTCGGAGCAGAGGTAGTTGGTAACTATATCTGCAAATGGCTAGACGGCAAGCATAATGACAACTAGCATATTAAAAAAGACGGAGTTGCAGCTCCGTCTTTTTCTTTGTGTGCCTATATGGCTCTTTTTTCTTTTCTTGGTTATTGTTATTATACCACAAAAAAAGGAAATATGCAAATAAAAAATCGAAATTAGATGGCTCCTCCTCGCTCCAATTGCGAGGTAACTTCTCTAACTTCGATTGATAAAAGTATACAACAAAAATGGAAATTTAGCAAGGCAATTTTTTGCCTTTTTCTTTTTGAGCAAGCGACTAATTTTATGTGTCGCTCCGATAAAATATATAGAGGTACAGCAGAAGTATTGAGCCACACTTCCACCGCCAAAGGCGGTAGTAAAGTGTAGCACAATATACTTTACTTCGTAAAGATTGTGCAAGGGGCAAGCCCCCTTGACCCCCTAAAGTCCCGAATAGTTCGACAAAAAAGTGGACGGGACTTCGTGATATGTATATCACGATTTTTGCTCGAAAATACTGCAATTTTTATTTCCAGCTAATGATTTTTGTCTTTACTTATAAAGTGTATGATATTATACTTTAGATAACAATTATTAAAGTGAGGTATCTTTATGAGTTTTTTGGTTGCACATATGCAAAAATTGAAAAAAAATAATCTTAAAGGAATTATTGACCATAACGAAAGAAATAGCGATATTCATTCCAATACGGATATTGATATTAGCCGTTCGCATTTAAATTATGACCTTGTAGAAGATAGGCGAAATGGGAAAAGGCTTCTTGCAGATATTAACGAGTATATCAAGAAAAATTACAAAACTGATAAGGCTATCCGAAAGGATGCTAATCTTGTCAGCTCGTGGATAATTTCAAGTAGCAAAGATTTTTTTGAAAATCTTCCTGAAGATGAAATTAAAAGATATTTTAAAACGGCAAAAGATTATTTTGAAGAAAAATTCGGTGCTGAAAATGTTAGATTTGCAACAGTTCATATGGATGAAACTACTCCACATATGCACATTGGTATAGTTCCAATCAATTCTGATGGGAAATTGCATTTTAAAACTATATTTAACCGTCAAACACTGCGAGATATTCAAGAAGAATTGCCTAAAATCCTTAAAGAACAAGGCTTTGATATTGAAAGAGGTGTTGATACTAAAGATATGGCTTTAGAGGATAAGCCAAAGCATTTAACCGAAAAGGAATATAAAGCCTACTCAAAAGAAAAAGAGGAACTTGAAAAGCAACTTATTGCTAAAATGAGTGAAATAGACGAGCAAATAGCAATTTATAAAGCAAAAAAACTGTCTGACATCGAGCAGGAAATTACCCAAAAACAAAACGAGGCTCTAAAACTCGATTTAAGCCTTAAAAAATATCAAGATGATATAAATATACTAGAAAGCAAAAAAGAAAGCGTACAGAGCGAATTAAGCACCTTAGAACAGCAAGAAAAAAATATAAATGAGTGGTTAGATACACAAAAAAGAATTGTAACAGAAAGTAGCAGAGCGATGAAAGAAGCATTTAGAATAGTTGATAGAGCTACAGGAGATACAATAAAATTAAATAATATTGCTTACACTATCAAAAAATCTTTGTTTGGAGAAGGAGATACAATACAAATACCTGTTGAAAATGCAAAGAACATTCAAAAAGTGATTGATACCATAAAAATTCAAGATGAAATGCTTTACGAGTGTAGAAAGATCTCGCCATATAAGCAAAAAGAAGAACTTGAAGATAAAGTAAGTGAATTGTTAAAAGAATATGAACTTGAGAAAAATAAAAGAGAATTAGCTGAAAAACAAGTGAATGAAAATAAAAAAGAAATTGATAATCAAGCTATTGCATTAGATAAAATAAAAAAAGATATTGCAAAATATAAATCTCAGATGTTTAATGTATTTGAAGCAATATGTGAGAATACTGATGATGAAGTACAAGAAAAAATAAAACAAGGTATTTCTAATAAGCCTGTATTGCTTTCCAATATGGTTGAAATCTTTGAAGAATATCAAGAGAGAGAAAGAGAAAGAAAGAGTGAAATAGAAAAAGCAATAAAAAAAGCTCCTGATATGCAGATGAGTTTTTTAGAGTTATCCACAGGTTTTTGCGGTTCAAGCCCTTTATAAGTACTTTTTATATATTATTTATAGTACTTATTTATAGGGCTTTTTTTTGAATCGCTGTACCTATTGAAATTTAAAGGTTTTAAGCACTTCAAAAAATCGATTAAAAGGGAAGTTTTGGGGAATTAAAAGGGAAGTTTTGGGGAATTAAAAGGGAAGTTTTGGGGGATTAAAAGGGAAGTTTTGGGGAGAAAGGAAAAAAAATATTTACTTCCCTTTTAATATGTGTTAAAATTATTAAAAACATAGTTTTGGGGAATTAAAAGGGAAGTTTTGGGGAATTAAAAACATAGTTTTAAGGAATTGAAATTTCAATGTTTTTAAAGTTAAAAGGGAAGTTTTGGGGGATTAAAAGGGAAGTTTTGGGGAGATTGTTTTATGACTAATGAAATAGCAAATATTCATAATGATTTAATTGATTTACCACTCAGAAAGTTTAATTCAAGTGAAATAGATATACTTACTACATTATGTTATAAATGCAAAGAAAAAGAATGCAAGGAAATTATATTAAAATTAGATGATATAAAGAAATTAACACATTATGCAGCTAAAGATAATGATCGATTTTATAAAGATATTAAATCTACTAATAAGAAATTGATGCAGCTTGATTTTACAATTCAGCATAACGAAAATCATTTTACTCAATTTGTTTTATTCCCTACTTTTGAAGTTGATGGTAACAAAGGGATATTGAGAGTAAGAGTAAATGAAGAATTTACTTATTTGCTTAATAATCTTGAAAATAGTTATACTTCTATCGAATTAAAAGAAAGTTCAAAATTAAAATCTTCATACGCTAAAGGTATATATAAAAAACTTCGAAAATATAGAAATACGGATAAACCTTTTTGGAAAGTATCTATTGAAGATTTAAAAGAATATTTAGATATACCAAAATCATATAGTATTTCTAATATAGATAGAGATATTATAGTGCCGGCACTAAAAGAATTATCACCATATTTTAAAGGCTTAAATTATGTGAAATACTATGAAAAGACTGGTAAAGGCAGACCTAAAGTTGCCGGATATATTTTTGAATATCGTGCAGAACCTAAGAAAGAAAAGATAAAAATAGAGCCAACACAAGAAAGTATTGCAAAGGTTACAGAATGGGAAAAGACTCCAAGATATTGTCCTAAATGCCATAGACCTATGTATCAGAAGCAACTGGAGAATGAAAACGGCACATATTATTTGTATGGACATACTGATTGGAAAACTGGAGAATGTGATTTTCATACTTATGATTTTGCTAATTTACTACAATCTTATCAGCTTCCTGATGAAGAAGCAGAAACCGATCAGCAGAAAGAACAGAAAAAGAAACTATCAGACCTTTTGTCTAACATGTTTAAAAAAATATGATATAATATAGGCGTTGTCTTTCTCCAATCTGGCAACAGAAAGGAGGTGAACATATGTCAGAAATAATCATTTCATTATTGGTTACTGTTGCAGGTGGTGTAATTTGCCATTATATCATCAAATGGCTTGACAGTAATAAAAAAGACAACTAAGCCTAAAAAAAAGACTCAGGAGTACGATTCCTGAGTCTTTTTACATATGTCATAATCATTTCATTTTGCCTAAATAAGATTATACCACAAAATCATGCAGTGTGTAAATAAAAAATCGAAATCAGATAATTCTTTTAATCTACAATTGGTTGATAATCTTTTTAATATTGTGTTTTATTCTATATATCCTTCAAATGAATAATTATCTCCCTCAAAAACAATATAAAAGTTAGTATCAGATTTTATATTTGAAAATTCAAAAGCAGCAGATTTTCCTGCACTAATTTTTGTAGAAGCATAAGTTTTCATTTTTCTTTTAGCTTTTACAGTTATAGGAGTTTTTCCGGTATTTTCTACATAAACTTTATAACTTGTTTTCCCTGTAAATTTATAATTAGTATATAAAGTTTGATAACTTGAAGAACCAGCAAAATTATATTTCCCATCTTCTTTAATATTCCATACCTTAGTAGGAGTTCCTACACCTCTAGTTGCAATAGTATTTTCGGGTGAAATATCAGAAACACCTATATTATACATAGCAGATAAATTATAATTTTTAATTTTTGATGTGTGAGCATAAGTAATAGTTGTAGGTATTGTTGTAAAGATTATAATTCCTAATAGTACAAATAAAAACATTCTTCTTTTTAAATTTTTATACATAATACTAATCCCTTCTCTCTTTTAATTTACTGTAATTTTTATTATAATAAAAATTACAGTAAAAATCAAGGGAAATTAATAATGAGTAAATTACAATTAAAATTAATTGCTTTAAGTGCTATGTTTTTAGATCATATAGCATATTTTTTTCCATATATTCCAATATCATTGATATTTCATTGGATAGGTCGTATATCTGCTCCTATTTTTATTTTTTGTGTTATTGATGGATTAAAAAAAACTTATTCTAAACAAAAGTATATATTAAGATTATATTTAGCTAGCATAATTATGGCTATTGTTCAATTAAATACACAAATTGAACTTAATTTTTTTAGAACACTATTTATTATTGCATGTATATCTGAGATTTTGGAATATAAAAAAAATATAGAACATATACAATGGATAAAAGTATTTTTTTTATATCTAACATATCAGAGTGTTTCATGCATAATATGTGCCTATGCAATAATACATAGTAATATGTATACAGAGACATTAGGTTTTTTTTTAATTCCAGCTCTTTTAGGAAGTTTATTTGATACAGAAGGAGGTTTAATTTTTATTATTTTAGGGATTTTAATGTATTTAAATTATAATAATAAAAAAACTTTTATTATTTCTTATATTATATTTATTGTATTATATATGATGATTACAACAACTTCAATTATATCTATTATTTTATATAAAATAAGAATTTTCCCAATAATTGGAGATATGTGTTCAAATATAATAGAAGGTTTTCTATCTGAAATAATTGGAATTAATTTAATGTATATTGGAAGTAATATATTTAAAGTTCAATATCAATGGGGGATGATTTTTGCACTTCCTATAATATTATTATATAATTATAAACAAGGTGAAAAATATAAATATTTTTTTTATTTGTTTTATCCGATTCATATATTTTTGTTTTGGTTGATATCGAATCTGTTGTGATAGTATTATTCATAGGAGATGTAATAACATATTATATCTGCAAATGGCTAGACGGCAAGCATAATGACAACTAGCATATTAAAAAAGACGGAGTTGCAGCTCCGTCTTTTTCTTTGTGTGCCTATATGGCTCTTTTTTCTTTTCTTGGTTATTGTTATTATACCACAAAAAAAGGAAATATGCAAATAAAAAATCGAAATTAGATGGCTCCTCCTCGCTCCAATTGCGAGGTAACTTCTCTAACTTCGATTGATAAAAGTATACAACAAAAATGGAAATTTAGCAAGGCAATTTTTTGCCTTTTTCTTTTTGAGCAAGCGACTAATTTTATGTGTCGCTCCGATAAAATATATAGAGGTACAGCAGAAGTATTGAGCCACACTTCCACCGCCAAAGGCGGTAGTAAAGTGTAGCACAATATACTTTACTTCGTAAAGATTGTGCAAGGGGCAAGCCCCCTTGACCCCCTAAAGTCCCGAATAGTTCGACAAAAAAGTGGACGGGACTTCGTGATATGTATATCACGATTTTTGCTCGAAAATACTGCAATTTTTATTTCCAGCTAATGATTTTTGTCTTTACTTATAAAGTGTATGATATTATACTTTAGATAACAATTATTAAAGTGAGGTATCTTTATGAGTTTTTTGGTTGCACATATGCAAAAATTGAAAAAAAATAATCTTAAAGGAATTATTGACCATAACGAAAGAAATAGCGATATTCATTCCAATACGGATATTGATATTAGCCGTTCGCATTTAAATTATGACCTTGTAGAAGATAGGCGAAATGGGAAAAGGCTTCTTGCAGATATTAACGAGTATATCAAGAAAAATTACAAAACTGATAAGGCTATCCGAAAGGATGCTAATCTTGTCAGCTCGTGGATAATTTCAAGTAGCAAAGATTTTTTTGAAAATCTTCCTGAAGATGAAATTAAAAGATATTTTAAAACGGCAAAAGATTATTTTGAAGAAAAATTCGGTGCTGAAAATGTTAGATTTGCAACAGTTCATATGGATGAAACTACTCCACATATGCACATTGGTATAGTTCCAATCAATTCTGATGGGAAATTGCATTTTAAAACTATATTTAACCGTCAAACACTGCGAGATATTCAAGAAGAATTGCCTAAAATCCTTAAAGAACAAGGCTTTGATATTGAAAGAGGTGTTGATACTAAAGATATGGCTTTAGAGGATAAGCCAAAGCATTTAACCGAAAAGGAATATAAAGCCTACTCAAAAGAAAAAGAGGAACTTGAAAAGCAACTTATTGCTAAAATGAGTGAAATAGACGAGCAAATAGCAATTTATAAAGCAAAAAAACTGTCTGACATCGAGCAGGAAATTACCCAAAAACAAAACGAGGCTCTAAAACTCGATTTAAGCCTTAAAAAATATCAAGATGATATAAATATACTAGAAAGCAAAAAAGAAAGCGTACAGAGCGAATTAAGCACCTTAGAACAGCAAGAAAAAAATATAAATGAGTGGTTAGATACACAAAAAAGAATTGTAACAGAAAGTAGCAGAGCGATGAAAGAAGCATTTAGAATAGTTGATAGAGCTACAGGAGATACAATAAAATTAAATAATATTGCTTACACTATCAAAAAATCTTTGTTTGGAGAAGGAGATACAATACAAATACCTGTTGAAAATGCAAAGAACATTCAAAAAGTGATTGATACCATAAAAATTCAAGATGAAATGCTTTACGAGTGTAGAAAGATCTCGCCATATAAGCAAAAAGAAGAACTTGAAGATAAAGTAAGTGAATTGTTAAAAGAATATGAACTTGAGAAAAATAAAAGAGAATTAGCTGAAAAACAAGTGAATGAAAATAAAAAAGAAATTGATAATCAAGCTATTGCATTAGATAAAATAAAAAAAGATATTGCAAAATATAAATCTCAGATGTTTAATGTATTTGAAGCAATATGTGAGAATACTGATGATGAAGTACAAGAAAAAATAAAACAAGGTATTTCTAATAAGCCTGTATTGCTTTCCAATATGGTTGAAATCTTTGAAGAATATCAAGAGAGAGAACGAGAAAAAAAGATTGAACAAGAAAAAGAGGCGAAAAAATATTTCGAGTTTGAAATGCGCTTATAAACACAATCACTTTACAAAGAAAAGCATTTGCTATATAATACAAAGCAAAATCAAGTGAAAGGATAAATTATTATGGCACAGGTAAATTTTAGAGTAGATGATAAAGTTAAGGCAAAGGCTGAAAGTGCTTGTACAGCTATGGGCTTAAATATGTCCACAGCTATAAATATTTTTCTTACAAAACTTGCAAATGAGCAAAGAATACCATTTGAGGTAGCTGTTGACCCGTTTTATAGTGATGAAAATATGGCAAGACTTAGAAAATCGATTGCCAATCTTAATGCAGGAAAAGGTAAGGTGCGTGAGGTAGATTATGAATAAGGTCTTTTCGGATGAGGCTTGGGAAGATTTTGAGTATTGGACGAAGCAGGATAGAAAAACCTTAAAACGCATACTTCAGCTTTTACAGGATATTGACAGGAACGGTTATGAGGGAATAGGCAAGCCTGAAGCCTTAAAAGGAGATTTAAGCGGTTTTTGGAGCAGGAGAATAGACGATTGCAACCGTCTTGTATATCGTATAAGAAACGGACACATAGAGGTAGCACAGTGCGGTTCTCATTATAGGAATAAGTAAAAATAAGCCTATTGATAATATAACGGACATAGAGGCATATAGGGGTGTAATTTTATGGTAAATATATATAAAGAATTATATATACGACTTTTAGAAATATATGTATTTAATTACAAGTAAATACAGTTGATTTTTTTAATCAAAAATGTACAATAACTTCATTGATAATATAACGGACATAGAGGCATATGGGAGTGTAATTTTATGGTAAATTTATATAAAGAATTAGCTGAAGATTTTTTAGAAATATATGTATTAAATCATAAATATATACAGTTGATTTTTTTTTTGATAAAATTTCTACAATTATGGAAGCGAAATCGATGCAATAAACGGGCGGAATCTATTGATGAAATCACAAAAGTTGCGGAGAGTATGGCAAGCGGAAAAAGTATTAAGGAATTTTGCAAGGACAGCAAGGCGGTAAATCAATATGAAAGCCTTGCAAGTGAAATGCTTGCAATGATTTCATAGTGTTGCAATAACCGTTGACATTTATGATTTTAAGTTTTATACTTAAATGAGAAAACAGCTTAAAGATATTGAAATAAGTGAGGTTTGATATGGAGTTTGCAATTACAAGAAATATAAATGGGCAGGATGTAAGTTTTCAGCTTACGGATGATGAAATTGAAAAGCTGATCGATGCGCTTGATATTAGCAAAGACGAGATTCTGTTCTTTGGTGACAAGCTAAACGAAGGTGGTAACGATTATCCAGTCAAAGCGATGGGCATCGATAGTATTGCCGTTGAGGGTTGGGAGTCAACTGCTTACGCTCTCGAGGGAGTGTTGGGCGTTACAGAGTAAGTCGTCGATCG
>ERZ773267.1357-NODE-1357-length-13692-cov-8.545795_pt1 | contig 13692 bp, 18 predicted proteins | sample MGYA00511959_ERZ773267 | MGnify/ENA primary metagenome ERZ773267 (study PRJEB29015, sample SAMEA2738165) | human oral metagenome | biome: human oral; feature: human-associated habitat; material: saliva | place: China | collected 2240 ... | reverse complement strand
ACAAATGCTGTAATAATAACTGTCACAGGATATATCGAGAGATTTCTGACATCTCTTTTTAACTTTTCCCTAAACTTATATTTCTCAAACAAATTTTTGAATACTATTTCCAAATTTCCTGTTTCTTCTCCAATTTTTACCAGTTCCAGAAATTCTTTACTTTGGGTAAGGTTTCCAAAAGCTTTTCCTAAAGAATTTCCTCCTTCTATTTTTCTTACAGTTTTTATTATCCTATTTTTTATTTCTTTCCTGTAACCTTCAGAAATAATCCTCAAAGCTTCAGTTAATTCTATTTTTCCCTTTAAAAGATAGTACATTCCTTTTGTAAAGGAGCACAGTTCCTTTTCAGTAATTTTATCACTGCTAAATTTTTTCAAGCTAAAAAAAACAGTCAATTTAATCCCCCCTTTTGATTTTTTAAACTGTTTTATTATCTGTATTTTCTTCTTCTGTTGCTGAACTTTTTTCAAAGTTTCCGTTTTCAGGTTTATCTGCTTTATTTTCCTGTTTTTCAGGTTCTTTATTTATATTGTTTACTTCATTATTTTCAACATTTTTATTAATATTTCCCTCATTTTCAGAGTTTTTTTCCTGTCTTTCCCTTTCACTTCTCTTTACATCGTTAATATAGCTTGCACCTACATTTAAAATTCTTTTTGAAAAAAAGTTCTTTATAGGTAGGCTTCCCTTATAAATAAATGTCTTTTCAAATGAATCAACTCTTGTCAGTTCAAGTAATGAAAACAGTCTTAAAACAAATCCTATTGCAAAAGCAAATCTTATTGTGTAAAATTGTTCTCCAAAAACGTAAATAACTCCATTATTTACGAACTTTCCTACAAGTCCTCCAAATATTCCTGCCAGTATTGCTGAAATCCCACAGACTATTGCATATGCTCCTACATAAGCATCAGCAGGTTCTTCAGAAACTTCCATCATTAAATTCAGTAGACTTAATGTTATTGCTGTAAATCCTACCGCATCAATTACTGCCGCCGCAAAAAGCATTGACATTTTATTATCCTGTGTCATGGAAAAATATGTAAGGACATAATATGTTGTAAAGAATATCCCCATTCTTAACATAGTTTTATTCCCATATTTATCCGACAATTTACCATATATTATGTAAAGTACACTTGACAATATTGCAGTAATAACCCCCATCTGGGAAAGAAACATTGTATTTACCCCAAGTATCTTTATTCTGTAATATTCTGTCAGAGGTTTTAAAAATTCCCATGTAAATAGCCATATGGATGCAAATTTCAGATAAAGGACGAAATTTTTATTTTTAAATGCAGCTTTTATACTGATATTCTTTACTTCCTCCCCTAAATCCGGAATATAGTGAAGATACATAAATACTGCAGATCCTATTGCTGAAACTGCCATTACTGATGTAAGCAGCAATATGGAGCTTTTTTTATCAGGTAGAGATAAAACATATCCATAGAACAGTGTATATACCACTGTTGACAACGATGAAAATAAATTACGTTTCCCAAAATATTTTCCTCTTTCCTTTTTATTTATAATTTCTACCATTGTAGCTGTCCATACGTTATTTACAAAAGGTGATGACAACCCATAAATAAACATTATCATAAAATATACAAACTGATTCCGCATATCAAATAGCACTGCAAAAGGCAGTAAGCATATAACTAACCTTGATATTGTAACTGACAGAACAAGTGTTCTTCTTCTTCCACCTAAAATTGAATTTACTCTTTTAGTAAATATCTGCAATAAATATCCGGCTGTTGGCAAAGATGATACTACTGATATTAAAAAAGAACTCATATTAAAATATATTGCCAGACTTAACAGCACAAAACTTTGCATCCCCACTGAAAAACCATTAAAGAACATAACTTCCAGTATCGCGTATTTTCTAGTGTTTTTTATTGAATGTCCTACATTCACTTTTATTCCCTGCCCTTCCGGAATTATTTAAATTTATTTGGTATCCAAAGCCAATTTTCCTAAAGCTATTGATCCTACAAAACCTGCTTCATCTCCAAGTCCAGGATATACAACATACTCGTCAATTTCTTCAAGTATTTCTTTTTTCTGCACATAACCATTTAAAAATTCCTGTAAATATTTTCTTATACGTGGAAATAAATGCTGCTGTTTCATTACTCCTCCACCCATTATTATTCTCTGAGGAGATAAAATTAACACATAATTCATAAGAGCCTGTGCCAGATAATATGCCTCTAGATCCCATACTTTTTCATTATCAGCCAGTTCATGCCCTTTTTTTCCCCATCTTTTTTCAATTGCAGGCCCTGCCGCCATTCCTTCAAGACAGTCTTTATGAAATGGACAATTTCCTTCATATGTATCTTCAGGATGTCTTTTCATAAAAATATGTCCCATTTCAGGATGTGTAAGCCCCTGAAGCATAGTTCCATTTACAACGGCTCCTGCTCCAATTCCTGTCCCTACTGTTATATACATAACATTTTTCAATCCTTTTCCAGCTCCCCACCATGATTCAGCCAGTGCCGCACCATTTACATCTGTATCAAATTCCATTGGGACATCATAGTGCTTTTTCAGTTCCCCGATTATATTATAGTCACTCCAGTATGGTTTTGGAGTTTTTGTTATATAACCATATGTTTCTGAACCTTTTACAGGATCAATAGGTCCGAAACTTCCAACCCCCATAACATCAAATTCTTTATCTTTAAAATATTCTATAACCTTAGACATTGTTTCTTCAGGAGTAGTTGTTGGAATATTTATTCTGTCTATTATTTTACCGTCCTCTGTCCCAAGACCACAGATAAATTTTGTTCCCCCTGCTTCTACTGCTGCAATTATCGCCATAATTCCACTTCCTTCTTTTCTTAATTCTATTTAAAAATTATAATTTATTACCTTATATTTTTATCGTAGCACATAGCATGTTATATTTTTTCATAATTATTTTCTATAACGTTATGGTAGAATTCCAGTATTTCTTCTTTTGTAGCTGTTGCTGTTCCGATTTTAGCAACTACAATACCTGAAGCCATATTTGCAATAGCTCCTGCTTCAAACAGATCTGCTCCTGCACATACTGATAACAGGAATGTTGATATAAAGGTATCTCCTGCTCCTGTTACATCATAAACTTCCCTTGCTACAGTCGGTATTCTCTTATGTTCATTCTGAAAAAGCGAAACCCCTTCCTCACTTCTTGTCAGCACTACATTATCAAGCTCGAGTTCTTCCTTAAGCTCTGACATTTTTTGAGCTATTTCTTCTTCACTCTGGAATTTTTTCATTCCAAAATAGTCAAGGATTTCTTTCCTGTTAGGAGTCATTGAAGTTGCTCCCTTGTAATTTTTAAAATTATTAGGCTTAGGATCCACAACAACTTTTCTGTTATATTTTTTAGCTATTTTTATTATGCTCTGGGAAACAAATTCTGTCAGCACTCCCTTATTATAATCTGAAAGAAGTACTGCATCTGTATTTTCAATGTCCTTTTCTACATTTTCTATTATTTTTGATTGTATATTTTCAGTAATATCTGTATCCTTTTCCCAATCCAGCCTCAATAACTGCTGACCTTGAGAAAGGACTCTGCTTTTTATTATTGTAGGTCTTGTTCCATCTATGACAATTCCTGATGGATCTATCTGCTTAGCCTCAAGTTCCTTTACAAATTTTTCACCATTGCTGTCCTGCCCTACAACTCCATAGACAGAAACTTGTGCTGACAGGCTTTTCAAGTTATTTGCCACATTCGAAGCTCCTCCGAGAACAAATCTTTCCTGTTCAATATTTACCACAGGAACCGGTGCCTCAGGAGATATTCTAGTTACTTTCCCTATTAAATATTCATCCAGCATCATATCACCAACAACGGCAATTTTAACCTTACTGAAACATTCCAGTATTTCCTTCAGTCTTTCAAATGAAATCATGCTCTATCCTCTTTCTGAACTTAATCTAAAATTATTTTTATTTGCATTTATAAAATTATGTTCCTATATTATACTATATATTTCAGATTATATCATTAATTTCACATTAATAATTTTGAGGAAATTTAAAAAAAATTACGGCTTTCTGTATTTTATTTTTCTGTCTTCTGGATTATAGCTTCTATTTCAATGTAAATATCCCTTACTTCATGGTTTTTCCTTTTGTATTTAAAGAGGGGACCAATTATAGGTATTGCTGACAGAAAAGGAACTTTTCTCAATGTTTCCTTGTTTACATTCTGCTTTAGACCACCTATAAAAGTTGACCCTCCGTCATCTAGGCTAATAATAGTTTTAGTCTGATTTTTCTGTTTTGCTCCTGATGTGGCGCTGTAATTAGATGTAAGCTTAAAATTACTTATTTCCGTATCTATTTTCAGCAGAATTTTCTTTTCATTTTTTATTTTTTTAATTTCAGGCAGTATCCTGAAAACTATTCCAGCTTCTGAAAATATAGGCTCTATATAATCTTCATTATTTTTTGTTATTTTCTTCTCTCCTACGATTACCTCTTCTGTAACCTTGAGTTCCCCTTCTTCGTTTTCCATTATCATAAGAGTTGGCATTGCCTCTATTTTTATATCTCCGTTTTCTCTTAAAAGGTTAAAATCAACTCCCAGAAACTTTCCTCCGCTTGAAAAAATTGATCCAATGGATACTTCCCCATTTAGAAACTTTGCTATAAGACTAGTTTTTGCCGGAGTCTGGTTATCAGTGCTGGCACTCCAGTCTACTCCGAGCCTTTCAAAAAGGTTTGAGCTTGTATCAATTATTCTTCCCTTTATTATTACCTGTTCTTTTGGCCTGTCTAAGTCTTTTATTATTCTTCTGACTTCTTCCATTTTCTTTTCATCTCCATGCAGAATAACCTTATTATCAATTCCCACCATTTTGAAACCACTCAATCCATCCAGTTTTTCAGATATTTCCTTTACATCCCTGTATTCAAGTTCCACTTCCCCTATTTTCTCGTTAACTGTTTTCTGTGGTGTAGTTTCTTTATTGTTATTTTTTTCTTCACTTTTTTCTGTTTTTGTATTACTGTCTTCTGTTTTATTTTTTACACTTCCCTTTTCCAGCTCTTCTTTTTTCTGCTTTTTCTCTTCCCTATAAATAAATATTTTATTTACATTCTGTACATCTTTTTTATTCACATAATCTGTTATTTTTTCTGAAAAAATATTATTTCCTGTAAGAAAAAGCATAAAAATTATAACTACATTTTTTTGAACCTTCATTTTATCCCATTTATTTCTAAACAACATTTTTCTATCCTTCCCAATTAATTTTTTACAGCTATTTTACCCTTTTCAATAAATCCCAGAGAAATTTTAAATCCTTCACCTGTAAGTTCAATATACATTCTAGAAGTGTCTATGAACTTTCTGCTTTTATTAAGAAAATACAGAAACTTTCCAAAATTATTTAGTGAACCATACAATGTGAAATGAATATATTTCAGTTTATAGCCATTTCTCTCCCACAATGTCTCTGCTTTTGATATTTCATTCATTTTTAGTCCACTTTCCCTTGCAAAAACATAAATCATCTTTTTAAATTCTGACTCATTTTTCATTGAAAGTAATCCTAATTTCCCTGTTATCATCTGAATCTGCTCATAATCAGACTGTATTTCCTTCCTACGTTCCTCCCTTTCTGAAATAACATTTTCTATTTTCACTTCCAGTTCCTTTTTATTTTCCTTCAGCAGTTTTTCGTTATTTTTTTCATTCCTGTATTTCTGATATTTGGTATTTAATCCCAATATTCCCAGCACAAGCAACAGAACCAGTATAATTCCCTTTATTTTAATTTTTTCCATTTCAACCTTCCTAAATTATTCTTTCTCACTTACAGTATATTCAAAAACCGTTGTTTCATCATTGTCTTTTATATATCCAAGTTCGCTGTTTTCATATTTTTTCCTCACATTACTTTCAAACTTTTCAAAATTATCAAAATTTTCTATTTCTCCCTGTATCAGCCATTTTTTATTCTCATACTTCACTTTAGTGTAATCTATTCCGTTAATACTGTTATCTACCAGAAATTTTATAAATGAATAATACTCCTTCCTTTTTATTCCATTATCAATTTCATTTAATTTCAACAGCTCTTCTGAATAATCCGGAAGTTTTTCATTCTTCTCCTTTAAATATTCAGATTCCAGGCTTTTCACCTGTTTTTTTAAACTACTGTTTTTTTCAGCCTGTTTCCCTAAAGGAATCATTCCATTTAAAAATACATAGATTCCTATCAGAACAACAACAACCAGTACATCTTTTAATTTTATGTTTTTTAAATCTCCAAGCTCAAGCTGATTATTTTTACTCAGAAAATTCATATTATTTTCCAGTTCTTCATTCTGAAAAATATTCTTTATGTCCTCTTCTTCACAAAAGAAAGTTTTCATATCTCCAAAATCAAAATTTTCCCTGTCTTCCATATCCTCCATTTTTAAATCAAGCTTTTCAAGCTCTCCTATTTTTTCATTTTTTACCAGCATTCTTATACTGTTTATTTCCCCAACCTGTAATATTTCAACATCTTCTTCCTTTGAAAAACCGTAAATTATATCAAAATCCGTTTTTATGTCCATAAGCTTAAAACCAGCTTGCCTACAAACATTTTTTATATCATTTATCTGTTTTCTTTCCATATATAGATTTACATATCTGTTTTCCATATGATTTAAATAATATTTTTTACATATATATTTCAAATTTTTATTTATAAAGTTATTTTTATCCTGTAAATCTTCTTTAAATAAAAAATAAGGATAGTGAAGAATAACTGAAACAGCCATTTCTTCGTCTGTTTCAATTTCTTCCCTTAAATTTTCAAGAATGGAAGATAATTCCTGATTTTCAAAAAACAGAATCTCTTCATTCATGTAAATATAGACTTTATCCTTACTTCTCATATAAATTTTTATTTTCTCAAACATTTTTCACCTCAATTTTTTCCCTCTTATATTTCAGTTTAAAACAAACCCGCCATTCTTTTCCTGAATTTCCACAGTCATGGAATCTATCCTTTTAAATTCCAGCTCCTCCCTATAATTGACTTCTTTCCCTAAAACCTTCTTAAAATATACTATTTTCAGATTATTATAAACTGTATTTTCTTCAAGTGGCGGAAAATATTCATTTCCTGCAAAATCCTTTATTTCCTTTATTTTAAAGTTCCCAATACTTTCTTCATGATTACCTGAAAATAGAAGTCTTTTCAGTTCATTCTGACCAGATGTGCTTATTATGAACTTCTTATTGAAATAATCACTTTTCCCCTTTATAACTTCCTGATTTCCGTTAATGCTTAATCCCCTGTTTTCCAATCTTTCAGCAGTTTTATCCTCCATACTTGCCATATAACTGTTTGATATTTTCCTGCTCCTGTCACTTTTCTCCCTCAGAACAGTTATTTTCCCACGCTCATGCACAAAATAGATAAATCCTGTTGAAAAAGTCAGAATGACAGATAAAATTATAAGAACATAAACAAGACTTGCCCCCCTCTTTTTATTCTTCACCAGATCCCCCCTCTACATTAAATTAATTACCTTAACTTCTTCACTACTCCCGTTTTTCATTACAATCATAAATAATCTGTCCACTTTTTTAAATTCCAGATTTTCATATTCTCCTAAAGCTGTCCTGCTTCCCAGATTTAACAGATTTATTCCTTCTGATATGTATAATTTCTTATTTGTGTATTCCAGCTTATAAAATAAATTATCCTTTCTAAATAAAACATAATTTCCTTTTATATGAAAATTATCCATGCTTCCTTCATATTCAAAAACTTCCCTGTCCCTGTTTGATATATCTTCAGAAATTTTATCTGTGAGAAAGTGGATATTTTCTTCCAATTTCTGAGTTTTTGACTTTTTCTTTTCTATCATTACAGTTCTTTTTAAAAATACTGAAATTACAAATACAACTACTGAAAACAGGAGCATACAAATCAGTATTTCAAGAAGCAGATATCCTCCTGTTTTTTTACCCGCCTTATCCCCTTTCATAATCCCCCTTTTTTACTTTATTTCAGGAAAATAGTAATCCTTTTTCCCGTCTATAATTATTTCCAGTATATATTCCTTTTCCCCTTTTTCATTCAGATAATAGTTTTCTGTTGCTTTTATTTCCAGATTACGACTTTTTTCAGTGACACTCTCCTTCAGTATCTGATACTTTCCTTCTATTGCAAATTTACTGTAAAAGTCATTTTTATTCTGTATCGCATGTTTTCCAATACGACTGTACAGAAATACATAATCTTTTGTTTTCAATATTTCTGACATATTTTCAGCTTCCATGTTAAAAATATTTTTCCTGTCAATTTTACTGTCAATTCTGAAGGTCTTTAAAATCAGATTTGAAACAGGTGTCAGTACAATAACAGCAAAAAATATGGATAAAAGACTTTCAACCAGCGTTTCCCCTTTATTTTTCATGATTAAATCCATCCCTTATAATATTTGAATATCCAATACCCTTACGATAAAACCCATAATAAGAAATGGGGCAAAAGGAATATATTCAGCTTTTTTCCCTTTATATTTCAGATGAAGCAGAAACAGGATTACCGTAATCCCAGCAAGAAAATATACCACATGATAAAATTTTACTATTTCTGCAAGATTTTTATATCCCAGATTTCCTCCAATTCCCATCATCAGCTTTATATCTCCAAATCCTATCAGTTCCTTCTTAAAATAATCTTCCAGTATATACAGAATTATTAACGGCATCGGATAGACACACATTCCTAAAAAGTATCCTTCCATATTTCCTTTTACCATACCTTTTAATAATCCTGTAATTACAAGTATTACAAAACCACTGTCAGGTATTATTTTCTTTTTTATATCTGTCATACATATATAAAAAAAAGTAATATATTCAATAATTTCAAATATATGAACTGCGTTTAAACCAGACATTATTTTCTAATTTCCTCATTTGGAAATGCCTTGCTGTTGGGATCTATCTTTGCATATACTTCTCCATTGCTGTATAAAATTTTTCCATGAATATTTCCAATCTTGAAATTTCCGCTGTTATCTGCTCCTATTCCAAGTTTCTTTAAATCTCCCTGTTCATTGAATATGTCCTGTAAGCTATTTGGTATATCTCCCCCGTGATCGATGCTCCAAGATGTTGATGAATTGTTTAATTCCGCTATTGCCCCTATTATTTTACTCCTGTTTGCCTTATTCAGGTACTTTCCCACCTGTGGCACTGCTATTGCCGATATTATTGTAATTATGGCCACAACAAGAATAACTTCAACTAGAGTAAAGCCCTTCTGAAACTTTTTTTCCCTTTTTACCTCGCTTTTCATAATAATCCCACCTTTTATTATTAATTTTTATTTAATTATTTATACTACATTTTTTATTATTTGTCAAATTATTTTTAATATATATATCTTAATTTTTTAAATAGTTTGTATATTTTTTGATTTCACAATTACTTTAACTGCATTTACTATAAAATCAGACTTATATTTTTTTAATTGATTTTATTTTTTTCTTGTTAAAATATTAATAAAAAAGGAGTTTACGCATGAAGAAATACAATCAATTTGAGATATTTAGATTTATAGGTGTAATTAGTGTCATAATTTTTCATAAAGCCAGAAATACAGGTTTTTATAATAAAATACCTATTTTATTTCAAAATGGCTCTATCTGGGTGTATTTCTTTTTTGTATTATCGGGTTTTATGTTGACATATTCCTATTCGGATAAAGAAGTAAATATAAAAAAATTTTATTTGACAAGGCTTTTTAAATTTTATTCTACGTATTTTTTTTCTTTACTTCTTCTTTTTGTATACTCTATAAAGTACAAAGAAAAATTGGTGTACAGTATTTTTATGATACAAAGTCTAATATGGGGTAAGGCTACCGATCAAAATTATAACTACTCTATATGGTATCTTTCTGTTTTAGCTTTCCTGATATTACTTTTTCCATTTTTTTTAAACTTTTAAAAAATTTTCCTAAATATTCTACATATTCAGCTATACTTTTATCAGCTTATACTTACTATACATACTTAATCTTTAATAAATATAGTGATAATTTATACATCTATCATTTAATTAATTATTTTCCTTTGATGCACATTGCATCATTTTTGCCGGGGATGATTTTATCTTATAAACTGAAAAATATCAGTACAAAAAAATATTTTTCTTTTTTGATTATTTTTTATTTTGCATTTTTAATGCTGTTCATTCAATATAACAAAGTAATTCTATATTCTTCAACAGTTATATCAGTATCTTTCATTCCCCTAATTACATTCCTGTTTTTAGATAAAGGATTTTTCAGTAATTTTATGGGTAATAAAATTTTCGTATATCTAGGAAGTTTAAGTTACTCAATGTACATTCTTCATGTGCCTATTTATCATATATACAGAAAATATTTTCATGAAATTGATAATACTTCTCATTTTTTAATATTTTTCGTAATAGTATTTGTCATTTCTATTTTTTCAAAAATATTTATTGAAAATATGTTTTATAAATATTTATCTGAAATATATTTAAAAGAAAGTTAGAGAATTTTTTTCATTTAGACCAAAATAGAAGCTGAACTCAAAATTTTAAGCATTTTGAGACAGCTCTTTTAATTTTATTTAAGTTGTAATTTTAGGAATATAAGATTAATTTTAAATCAATACAAAACTATGGATACTCTTAATTTTCTTATAACAACGATTATTTATATATGAAGTTTTTTGAGAATTACTTTATCAATTTATTCCATTTCTATTTATTTTTTCAGATTTTGAAATTCATCCAATACAGCAAGTGCTTCTTTATTATTTGTATCTAATGCTAAAATTTCTTTTGCTACTTTCTCTGCCTCTTCATCATCCATTAAATGTTCTGGAAGTCCGTAAAAACTTAATAATAATATCAAATTATCAATATTTTTTTCTAACGATACTAATTCTCTAGCATGACAAATACCAACAGCATATGCACCTTCCATCCAACATAACACATAAGCCATTATACTTACAGATAAACTTAACCAAACTGTATTTCCTGTTTTTCTAAACATATATTGTGTAAAACCATAAACACTCAAACTTTCTGTCCTATCAGCAATATTAAAATAAATTATATCGTGTATCTCTTCATCACTCATATTTTTAAATTTTTTAGCTACTTGATCATATTGAGCATTTAATATTCCTTTTTCAATCTCTTTCAGTACATTTTCTTCGTACATCTTTTTCATTTTCTTTCCTCTTATTATTCAATTTCTTCTTCTTTTATTTCCAGCTTATTGTATTTAAAAAAATCTTCACTTTTTCTATCTCCTCTTAATTTATACGACTTTGGTACTTGCAAAATAACTCCTCCTATTCTTTCAAATTTATCATTTTTCTTTTCAAAAACTATAATATTTCCTTCAGGGTTTATATACTGATTATAGTTCATTTCCATATTTAAAAATTTCATCATTAAATTTAATTCTCCATAAAATTCTCCTTTTTCATTTATATGTCCTACAAAATCCTTTCCTTTTATTTTTATTACTTTTTCATTCCCAACATTACAGCTGTAACTTGTATTTTCTATTTTTTTAATATTTCTTTTTCATATTCTGTTAAAGAAAATATATTAATAGCAATTATTAAATACAATATCTTTTTTATCATTATTTTCTCCCTATGTTTTTTATATTATATCATCTTTTTGCAATTTAATCTCTTTAACCTCTCTACTTTTTATTCTAACATACAATATTGTCTACATTGTTGTATATTATGCCTGAATTTGTATTTATTTGACACTGACATAATTAGAACTTCTATAAAATCAAGGGGCAACCCCCCCCTTTTATAATTTTTCTTTTAATCATTCTAAGCTTATATTTTTTCTATTCTAATCAATTATCCCATATATCTTGACTGTTTTTCCTTTATTTCCTTCTTCCAATAATAATTTCTCTATAAAAGTATTGAAAATCAAACTTTTTTCTACATAGTATAAGGAATATAATAATTCTGTAAATTTTTCAATAATTATTAATACTTCTTTTTTTGTTAATTTTTCCATATTGTTAGAAAATATTTCTAGCAAATCTTCAAATTTTCTTATCTTTTTAGCGTCTATTTCTAATATTTCTTTCCCTCTATTTTTTCTCAAAATGTCATTCTTTTCTTCTAATGTTGTAATTTTAAGTTCATTATTTACAAACATGGATTTTTTTAACTTCTCTGTTACTATATAACATGTTGTTTTTGCAATCTTATTATTCCACATTCTCAAAAAATAACTGATAATAGTTACGTATATATATCCTCTCTCGAGATTATCCATTTCAAAATTTGGATATTTATATACTATGGCAATTCCATTGTAATTGTTATCATTTAAATATTTTTCTATAATTTCAAATTCTAAGGCTGCATCTTTTACTGTGTGTGAGCTAATTTCAAACTTTTTACTATATTCATAAAAATCTATTTGAGGCATTATCTGATAATAGAAGTCATCCCAGTTGTTCATTTTTCTTCCATCTAACTCTATCAGCCATTTTCCTTCCAGATTCTTATATAGCTCTTCTCTTTCTTTCTTACTTATTATGGTTAAGCTGTTTGCCATTTTTATATCTCCTCTATTTCCTAACTAAACACATACACATTAAATTTTCATTTATTATATTTCATTTTACAATGTACTATTTTGAAAAATCAATATTAATTTGAACATCCTTTTTTCATTTGATATTTTTTTCTTGCTTTCCTAATTTCATCTATAATATTCTTATATTTAAAATCTCTTTTTGAAGAATCCCAAATTATATCATCATTTTCATCTTTTATTAAATCTGGATAATTATATATTGAAATATCAAAAATTATTCTATTATCTACAATATATAATTCATTTGTTTCAATTCTATTAAGTTTTTCTAATTTATAACAAAAACAGTCATATAAAACTTCATATTTTCCATCAAAAATTTTATTTTCTTTTAGAAACTCTGTCAAATGTTCTATTTCTGAACTGATATTATCTTCTGATAGCTCAATTTGCCTACCTTCTAACCATAAATCATCTTCTAACCAAATAAATTTTAAATTATTATGACTATAATGACTTAAAAAATCTATTAACTCATCATCAAATGTTAAATCAATTGTATTTTCAAAACCTATCATCTCTCTCATTCTCCTTATTTAATATTTAATTTTTAGTAGGAATAGCTGGTACTACATGTGCATTACCTTTTGAATCATTATGTATTGTAAATCTTGAAGTTTTTGAAATTTCACCATTTTTATTTTTTGAAACAGTTTCCTATTCAGGTTTAATAGCTAGTTTAACTTCAGGATTCTTTGGCACTTTCAGTGTTGTCACACTCTTTCCTGATGTAATCAGATTTGAACCGATTGCCCCCTTATCATTCCCGTAAAAATCCAAATACATAGTTACCTTTAGAATTTTTTTACTACTCCTTTTGTACCAAAAGTGGAGGAGATAATCACCTCCTCTGAAGATTATTCAATAGTTTTACGAATACATTTTTGATTATTAGAAATATAAATAATATATTTTTAAACTCTAAAAATTTTCTTTAAAGTTTTCAAACATTTTTTGAACTTCATTATCATTATAAATATCTTCATAAGCATTAACAATAATTTCAAGTTCTTTTAAAAAATCTT
>ERZ773267.1353-NODE-1353-length-13727-cov-6.284011_pt1 | contig 13727 bp, 12 predicted proteins | sample MGYA00511959_ERZ773267 | MGnify/ENA primary metagenome ERZ773267 (study PRJEB29015, sample SAMEA2738165) | human oral metagenome | biome: human oral; feature: human-associated habitat; material: saliva | place: China | collected 2240 ... | reverse complement strand
ACTCTTCAGTGCCAGAGAACGAATCATTACTAAGCTCTTTGAAGGTGAGAGTGGTTTTATTGCCATCAGTGCGCAAGCGCAACCAACGATGAGGAGCGCCTATGGTTGGATCAAAAACGTAACGCCGAAAATTGTAGAAGCCAAGTGGTTTAGCGCCAATGGCAAGAAGTTTAGCCTTTACCTCTTCTGGGTTAATATTTGGTATCCTACCTTCAATTTCGACTGCCATATTTCCTCTTTTATTTATGATGTTAGTCTAATTTTACTCTATTTTTATTTTATTTATAGTTCTTTCATCTTATGAAATAAACGGTGTGAAAGAGTGCGATAAAATATCTCTCAACCCATGCGGTGTGCTATAATCTGTACAGGCCCGAGTGGCGAAACTGGCAGACGCGCTAGCTTCAGGTGCTAGTCTAGCTTCTAGGTGCAGGTTCAAGTCCTGTCTCGGGCACCAAACCATTTTAATGGTTCCGTGCTAGTAAATTGAACGGCTCCCTGTATCTGATAGTGAGCCGATTTTTGTATCCGACAGAGTTTTTGATAGAGTTTTTCTCATCGATTGAATTTCTACGAATGTTGACAAGGTTGTATTTACTCATTAATTTTTCATGCTAACTCCTTTAATGTCAATAGAGATATGAACGATTTTAATATTTTCGTTCTTATATTTTGAGAAATATGAACGTTTTTAAATGTAAGGTTTTCGGCTAAAAAGCTTACAATGATTTTTAGATGTTAGGCTTTTTGCGAAAAAGTCAGGAGTTTATCTCGGTAATATTCATATTGTTCCTGACACGCCCCAATCTCTGCTGAAAGACCGATTTTTAGGTCGTTACAAACCGCATTAAAATCGCCGAGAACATTAATAATATAATTAGGTCTCATTGCTAATTATTCTAATCGTTTATAATTGAAACGTTTAAGTTCTGACGATATATCATTATATGTCTTACCAGCTAATAATCCACCGGCAATAAATTCTTCCTGTGTTACATCAGCCAACGCTATGCCGGGAATTTTGAAAGCCGACTTTTCTTCTACTGTATTAAACTCAAAATCCATTAGCACGAGACCTTCTAGTCCGTCAACAAACACATCGATTTCAGCCATTTTACCTTCAATCATTACATTATATCTGTCTTTAGCTACTCGTTTTTTACTACAGTTAGACAAGGCAATATACTCTTCTTTCGTAAGCGGTATTGTCTGTTCGATTTGCTCGGAGGCATTCCCTTCTGTGACGGGTAATTTTTTTGTTATTTCATATCTCTCGCCTTTTTGATGCAGTCTAAGATGTGAATGCTCTGGTGTATCTGGGATATAGATATCAGTTATCCGTGTGGGTTTTACTGTCTTAATGTCGTCTGGTAATTCTTTTGCTAAGAACATTAGTTCTAGTTCTAATTCTTGGCTCATTTCTCTCCTTTTTATTAAATACCTTTATTTTTCAAAATATAATCACAAACTTTTTTTGAAACCAGCGATATATTTATCAATAATATTAGATTAATTTGGAAAAGTTCTTATTTTTTGCTTCAATCAATAGCTTTGATACATAAACTGATTTTAAATTTTTATATTTTTTGCGATCAAAATTAGCCTCTTTTGCAAATACGCATTTCTTATTTAAATACTCTTGTGCTTTTTTAGGATTATTCCGCAGAAAATCGCGTAAAACAATAAAATCTTTATAGGACTCTTCTTCGACTGGACAAATATGAATATGAAAATCACCCTCGCCAGTCTCTTCTTGTGTACTTGCCAAAAAAATTCTGTCTTCGTGGCTGTCGTTTCTCTCAAAATATCCATTTTTTATTAAGATATTTTTTATATCTTGATTTATCGCTATAAAAATGTTATCATGTTCAATATCACGATAAATATTTTGATTTTGAACATTTGGAGGCGTTATGAAAAAATCTAATATTGATTTTCTTCTGTCTTCATCAAAATATGATGTTATATCATCAATAATAACAACTGGATTTTCTTTTCTATTTTTCTTTATTATCTCAATTTCTGAGAGTTTTAAAGAAAATATTATAGATTTTTTTTCACCTTGTGAGGCTGAAATTTTAGCTTCATAGCCATTCAAAAGAAATTTATAGTCATCTTTATGTGGCCCTACAAGAGAAAATTTATATCTATCCTCCTGATGTTTCTTTTGTAAAATCTCTTTTTGTAAACTTTCCTGTATCATCTCAACAGTTACTTTTCCAGTTTTATCTAGGTTTGTTTCATATTTTAAATTTAACTCTTGCTCTATGTTAAAAAGTTTTCTATATTGTAAATTCAATATAATAGAAAGACTTTTCACATATTCTAGTCTTGTAAAAATAATATAGGAAGCATATTTAACAAATTCTTTCTCATAAATAGCAAATTCTTCAGTATTTCTTTTATTTTCTTTCAGATATTTATTTCTAATTTTTAAAAGTTTATCATAATTCTTTAGATTGCTTAGGTATTCCTTATCAATCTGAGAAATCTCAATATCGAAGAAATCTCTTCTATTTTTAGGTGAACCATTGATAAGAATTATATCTTCAGGTATATAAGCAATAATATTTATTTTCCCATAGAAATCTGTTTGACTAATTCTTTTTTTATTAAAGAAAAATTCTTTTTTTGCACCAGTTATATTTTTAAATCTAACAGAAATCTTATTATTTGCAATATAATCTTGATATGAAATTGAAGATATAAATTCATCAAAATTATATTTTATCATCTCTGAAGTTTTCTTTGTCTTAAAACTTATGCCTGTGGAACTGTAATAAATTGCCTCCAATAGACTTGTTTTCCCCTGTGCATTTTTACCATAGAAAATATTTATTTTATCAGACAAGTCTATTGAACTATTTTCTAAATTTCTAAAATTCAAATAACTGATATTAGATATTTTCAATCCAGCACCTCAATTTATTCCACAACATAAATTTTATCAAAAATTTCTACCTTGTATTCAGGATAAATTTTTCTACCTCTTCTTGTTTCTACTTCATCATTTACTTTTACTTTTCCCTCCAAAATGTATTCTTCACATTTTCTTCTTGCTGCAATACCATTATTTGCGAGATATTTTTGTAATCTTTCTTCCATTATTATAATTCCTTTATTTTATTATACCAATCTGGATATGGTGCTTCGAAGTTGATTATTTTCCCTGTAACAGGATGTTTAAATTCTAGTTTTAAAGCATGAAGAGCTTGGCCTTTTATTCCAAATTCATTTTTTCCATTTGAATATACTTCATCGCCAACTACTGGATGTTTTATATATGACATATGCACTCTTATTTGATGTGTTCTTCCAGTTTCTATTTTTGCCTCTATTAAAGTATAATTTCCCTTTTCTGTTTGAATTCTTTTTAATACTTTAAAATGTGTTATTGCGTTTTTTCCGCTTCTTACAATTGCCATTTTCTTTCTATCTCTATCACTTCTTGCTATTGGCATATCTATTGTTGCTTCATTTTCTTCAATAAATCCTTTTACTAAAGCTATATATACTTTTTTTACTTTTCTATTTTTTATCTGTTCTGAAAGATTTATGTGTGCATGATCATTTTTGGCTATTATTAATAAACCTGATGTATCTTTATCAATTCTATGTACAATACCTGGTCTTATTATTCCACCAATTCCTGATAGACTATCCTTACAATGTGCTAAAATTGCGTTTACTAATGTTCCTTCATGATTTCCTGCCCCTGGATGTACGACCATACCTTTTGGTTTATTTACTATTAATATGTCATTATCTTCATATATTATCTTTAATGGGATATTTTCTGCTATTATTTTTGTTTCTTTTGGTGGCTCTATTTCTAATGATATATCATCATTTTCTGCTACTTTATATGATTCTTTTGATATATTTCCATTAACTAAAACTTTATTTTCCTTTATTAGTTTTTGAATCATTGCTCTTGATAAATCTTCATTTTTCTCTGAAATATATTTATCTAATCTTATTTTTTCATCTTCTTTTTTTACTTTATATTTTATTATTTTATTCATTCATTACTCTTTCATATATTATAAAGTTCTTATCACTATATATTTTGTTATATAATGGGTCTCTTGATATAAGCATATTTAGTTTTGAACTTGTTCCTGTTATGACATGTGTTGCTCCATATTCTTTGAATACATTATCATACCATGTTGCTATTTGTGAAACATTTAAGAAATCACTGAATATATCTTTTCCTACAAATTTCTTTTTACTTTTATTATATGTTCCATTAAATTCTGGTGTATATAAATCACATCTTGAATCTATAAATACTGGAATATCTTCAAACAATAAATAACTTCCATAATTATAATCATTAAATAATTTTATATTTTTATAATCTAATTTTTCTTTTATCCAATGACTTGCTTCTACTGGATATGATGTTTCATCTATATATGGTTGTGTAATTTTTGGATTTATCATTTTTATTGCCATTAATAATACAATTATCAATATTCCTATTTCTCCAAACATTGTAGTTAGATATTCTTGCACTTCTGTTAATAATTTTGGATTTTTTCTTTGAATGAATTCAGTTATAATTCTTGCAAATACAATTCCTCCAAATAAAATTAACATCGATTCCTGTCTTCTTGTCATTATTGATAATATGAATAACCCTGTCAAAAATAATAAATCTCTTAATCTTATTTTTGTTTTTGTAAATATTAATATTGCTAATAATATTCCATATGATATTAATATCTTTTTCTCATTTATTAATATCATTGGTTGATGTTCGCTTACTGCTTGTGTTGTGTTACCTTTCATTATTCTATAAGTATATGTGTATGGCATATCTTTTAGAGGGGTTAACAATCCTGTAAATAAACAAATTACAAAAACTATGTATAATTTTTTAATATTTTCACTTGTTGCTATTCTTAATTTATAGCTATCTAAATCTTTTGTTTTTAAAAGATATTTTTCAATTTTTAAATTCTCTGCTTTTATTTTGCTTTCACAATCTTTTACTTTTTCTTTATATTCTTCTATCCTTATATCAGATTCTTCAAACTTTTTTATTTTATCTAAATATATTTGTTTTTGCTTTTCTAAGATTTTTTTGTGAATTACACTTATTATTGGCTTTTTTATGATTCTCTTAATTATATCTTCTCCTAAATATGGCAAGAATAATATAAAGTAGAATGGAAATACTGCTGAATGTAGATTTGCTATTAATATTGGTATTACTATCAATCCTACCATGTATCGCGTTTTTCCTGTTTCTAGTAACTTTTCAATCAGTAATATAGTTAACACAAATAATGGGAATGTTATACTTTGTGCTCTTGCTGCTGTATAATTTTCCATAAAGTATAATTGAAACATTGATACTAAAAATGATATAACTTGATTCTTTGTTATTTTTTTGTTTGTATAATATAATGATATTCCTAAAAATATGGCTAGGGCTATTGTTGCAATATATAGCCCTGTAAATCCTCCACAATAATCATAAATATATGATGTTATGACATCATACATCCAATGTGGATATAAATATTTTAAATCTTTATGCCATGAATAATGATCTTTGTAATCTATTCCATTTTGTCTGATTGATTGTCCAATTTTTATTGTATAAAATGTGTCATTTTGAAATACTTTTGGTGTTATTGCAATTGCTAATAGTATTAAGCATATAATTGCTAAAATTTCAAATGCTATTTTTGTTTGTTTATTTAGTTTTATATCTTTTTGCTTTAACATTTTTTCCACCTTATTTAATAACTATATTATATATTTTATTTTTTACATATATTTCTTTTACTATTTCATGGCCTTCTAAATATGCTTTTACTTTTTCTGATTTATGAACAAGTTCTTTTACTTTTTCTTGTTCTTCGTCCATATTTATTTCTACTAAATCTCGTAATTTTCCATTTATTTGCACAGCTAAATTTACTTTATCATTTATAATTTTTGTTTCATCATATTCTGGCCATTTTTCGTAGGAAATTGTATCTTCATGTCCTAATTTATTCCAAATTTCTTCTGTTATGTGTGGTGCTATTGGATTTAATACTTTTATAAATCCTTCTGCCATTTTGATTGGAATTATATCTTCTTTAAATGCTGCATTGATAAATATCATCATTTGAGCAATTGCAGTATTGAAACTCATATTTTCATAGTCTTCTGTTACTTTTTTTATTGTGTAATTATATTCTTTTTCTAAGTTTGGATTTTCTTTATCTTGTACTTTATTACTTTCAATTAGTACTCTCCATACTCTGTCTATGAATTTTTTACTTCCCTCAATGCCTTTTTCGTCCCATGGCTTTGCAGATTCAATTGGTCCCATAAACATTTCATAAAGTCTTAATGCATCTGCTCCATATTCATTTATTACATCATCTGGATTTATTACATTTCCTTTTGATTTACTCATTTTTTCTCCATTTGGTCCTAGTATCATTCCTTGGTGTCTTAATTTTGCAAATGGCTCTTTTACTGGTGATATTCCTTCTTCAAACAAGAAATTATTCCAGAATCTTGAATATAATAAATGTCCTACGGCGTGTTCTGGACCACCCATATATAAATCAACTGGCATCCAATGTTTCAATAATTCTTCGTCTGCAATTGCATTTTGATTCTTAGGGTCAATATATCTTAAGAAATACCAGCTTGATGCTGCTGCACCTGGCATTGTTGATGTTTCCCTTTTTGCTTTTTGACCTTCAAATGTTGTATTTACCCAGTCAGTTGCTCTTGATAATGGAGATTGTCCACCTTTTCCTGGTCTATAGTCTTCTAGTTCTGGTAATGTTATTGGTAAATCTGTTTCTGCTAATACATGAATTTTTCCATCTTCTGTATAAACTACAGGAACTGGTTCTCCCCAATATCTTTGTCTGGCAAATATCCATTCATGAATTCTATAATTTACTTTTTTACTACCTATTTTTTCTTCTTCAATTTTTTTAATTATTTTATCAATTGCATCTTTTTTATTTAATCCATTTAAGAATTCTGAGTTTATATGATTTCCATCTTCTATGAATGCTTCCTTAGAAACATCACCACCTTCTAATACTGGGATTATTTCTAAATTGAATGCTTTAGCGAAATCATAATCTCTTTGATCATGTGCTGGAACTGCCATAATTGCTCCTGTTCCATATGTCATTAATACATAATCTGAAATCCAAATTGGCATTAATTTTTTACTAAATGGATTTATTGCATAGCTTCCTGTGAATGCTCCTGTTTTTTCTTTATTTAATTCTGTTCTTTGAAGATCTGATTTTGATGCTGCTTCTTTAATATATTTTTCAACTTCATCTTTTTGTTCTTGTGTTGTAATTTCTTTTACTAGTGGGTGTTCTGGTGATAATACACAATATGTTGCTCCAAAAATTGTATCTGGTCTTGTTGTGAATACTGTAAATTCTTTATTTGTATTTGATACTTTAAAATTTATTTCTGCGCCTATTGATTTTCCTATCCAATTTCTTTGTATTTCTTTTGTTGATTCTGGCCAATCAATTTCATTTAATCCATTTAATAAAATTTCAGCATATTTCGGAATATCCATTACCCATTGTTTCATATTCTTACGAACAACTGGAAATCCTCCTCTTTCACTTTTACCATCAATTACTTCGTCATTTGATAATACTGTTCCCAATTCTTCGCACCAGTTTACTGGCATCTCTACTAATTTTGCTAATCCTTTATTATATAATTTTATAAATATTGCTTGTGTCCATTTATAATAATCTTCATCACATGATGCAAATTCTCTACTCCAATCATAAGAAATTGCTAATGATTTTAATTGCTTTTTAAATGTTTCAATATTCTTTCTTGTAAATGTTTCTGGATGATTTCCAGTATTTATTGCATATTGCTCTGCTGGCAATCCAAATGCATCCCAGCCCATTGGATGCAACACATTATATCCTTGCATTCTTTTCATTCTGCTTATAATGTCTGTTGCCGTATATCCTTCAACATGTCCTACATGTAGTCCTTGTCCTGATGGATATGGAAACATATCTAGGGCATAATATTTTGGCTTTGAAAAATCCCAAATGTTTGTTTCAAATGTTTTATGTTCATCCCAATATTTTTGCCATTTTTTTTCATTTTCTATAAAGTTATATGCCATATCGTTTCTCCTTTTTTATTGATATATGTATTATATAATATTTTTCTAGTTTTTTAAAGGTTTATTGGTATTCAAAAGAATAAAAATTGCATTGATTTCAATTTTATTCTTGATTCAATGCAATTTAATCTTTTATATTTTTTTCAATTAATTCTTTTGCTTTCTTTACGTCATTTCCTTTTTCTATTAATATTCCAAAAGACTCGATTTTTTCTTCCATTTTTTGTTTTGCTTTCTTTATTTCTTCAATGTTTTTATTTTCAAAATCTTCTTCATTCTCATATTCAATCATACTTCCCAATCCTTCTACATTTTGAAAAGCTAGCTCAATACCATCCTTTTCATAAACTTTTACTTTATATTTAACAATCGTTAATAATTCAAATCCTAGATTCTCAAATAATTTCTCTGCTTCTGATATATCTTCACAATTGATATTTATCTTTGTTTCTGAAATTATATTCTCATCTTTATCCACATTTTTATACTTATATGTGATTTTTTTGAATTCTTTTCCTTCAACATTTAAATATCTTAATAATACTGAGTTTTTGAGAATATATTGAATATTATCTTTTGTTAATTCTCTAATTTTTGAAGTTAAATATTTATCTTCTATCGTGCTAGTTCTTATTAATTTAAATCCTTGTTTCTCAAGTTTATCGAATGCGTTTTCTTCTGTTTCTAATAAATATCTAGTTATTTCAATTTGTTTCATAAATTCTCCTTTCTTAGAATTCATTATATAATCTTTTTTTAAAAGTATGTCAACATTGTATTCTTTTTTTAATCTTTATGTAATATGTATAATTGATATTTTATTGTATAATTGATAATAAAGGAGATTTGCGATGAGTTTTGAGAATTCTGATTTAAAAAAGCATGGTATCGTTGTTATTAACAAATTACCTCAAAATGAAATTAATGAGATATCTAAGTATGTTGCAGATACTTTGTTTTCAAAGTTCCCAACACTTAATTTTAACTATGCTTCATTATATGAAAATATAAATAATTTACCAATGTATTATGCTCAAATGCCTGAAGGCCTTTCTGCTGCTTGTTATTATTATAAAAATTCATCTATTTATTTCTGTGAAGGTGTTGACCTTTCTGAGTTAAAAAAATTAGCAGTTCATGAAATTATTCATCATTTTCAAGAAGTAAAAACTCCTGGTGGTAGATTGTATAAACTTGGTTTATCTTCTTTCTTAGGTTCCAAAACTTTTGGAAATTCTATAAATGAAGCTGCAGTCCAATTTATGGCTGCTTATGCTACTAATGAAGAACGTGATGTGGTTACTTACTATGGTATTAAGCTTCCTACTGATAGCCCTAATTACTACCCTATTATTACAAATTTAATTAAGCAAATTGCTTATCTTGTTGGTTATGGTGTTTTATTTGAAAGTTGTTTTTTTGCTGATAATAAATTTTATGATTCTTTTAAAAATTTATTTGGAGAATCAAATGCTTACAAAATACAAGAATATTTTGATAAAATAATGAATATTGAAGAAGATATTATAAAATTAGCTTCTCGTATTAGATCTGAAGATCTTTCTAATTCAAAGTTTAAGAAAATGTCTTCTAAAATTGATAAATTGAAATTATCTATAAAAGCTACTTTTTTTGATACACAAAATTTGATTTTAAAGTCTTTCTTTGATAAAAAAATAAATGAAATTACTTCTTCTACTGAAGTTATAAAATATCGTAATCTTTTATATAGTTTTACTAATTTAATTGGTTCTTCTGATGAATATTCTTTCTTTAATGATTTTTATATTCAAAAAATGATTGAGCTTGATAATAAGTTTAATGATAATTCTTTAGTTATTGTTAAAAAATCTAAATTGAGTTTATTCTTTGATAAACTTAGAACACTGTTTACTTCTAAAGTGACAGTTGCAAACTAGAACAATTAACCCCGAATGCTTTATTTTACATTCGAGGTTTTATTATTTTACTAGATATTCCTTGATTGCTTTTGAAGCTTTTAATCCATCTGATATTGCAAACGCTACTGTACTATTTGTTCCAATTATATCACCACCTGCAAAAACTTTTTCTAATGATGTTTGATATTTTTCATTTACTTTAATGTATCCTTTTTCATTCTTTTCAAATTTTTCAATCGATTTTATATTTGGTAATGATCCTGTTGCTAATACTATGTAGTCTGATATTATTTCAAACTCTGAGTTTGGTATATTTCTTGGCACTTTTCTTGTGCTGTTTTCTACTTCTACTAATTCTGTTTTTATGCATTTTGCAATATTTTCTTTATATTCTAGAATATTTGTTAAATATTCTATTTTAACATTATCTGCTTTTGTTTCTTCAATTTCTTCTTTACTTGCTGGCATTTCATTTTCACTTCTTCTATATACTATTGTTACATCTGCGCCTAAATGTTTTATTGTTCTTGCAGCATCCATTGCAACATTTCCACCACCATTTATAATTACTTTTTTGTTTTTTAAATCTGGAAAATTTCTATATTCTAATAATTCATTTGCACTATAAATATTGTTTCCTTCTAATGTCATATTTGGCTCATTTGCTCCAATAGCTAGATATATTGCATCATATTTGTTTTGCAATTCTTCTATTGTTAAATTCTCTCCTAATGCCTGATTATATTTTACGTCTATTCCTAATTCTAATATTTGATTTATAGTTTGTGTTGTGATTGTTTTTTCTAATCTAAATTCTGGAATGCCATGTGTTAAAATTCCACCTAATTCACTGTGTTTTTCGTAAATTGTTACTTTTACACCTTCTCTTGCTAAGAATCCTGCACATTCAAGGCCTGATGGTCCTCCTCCAATAATTGCTACTTTTTTATCTTGTAACTCAAGATTTATGTTTTTACTTATCTTAAAACCTTTTTTTATTGCATTATCACAAATTTCTGCTTCAATTCCTCCAATGTCTACTGGTTTACCCATTTTACCTCTTGTACATAATCCCTCGCATTGTTTTGAAAATGGACATATCCTTCCACAAACTGCTCCTAATAAAGTTGTTGATGTTACTATTTCGTAAGCTTTCTCTTCATCTGTTTCTTTTATAAATTCAGGGATTCTGTTTTGTATCGGGCAACCATTTAATTGGCATGGTTTATGTATGCAATTTAAACAATAATCTCTTTTTTCTTGATTCACTAATTATTCCTCCAAAAATTTTTCTAGTATCTTGACATATGGTTTATTGTCATTTGTATTTATTTCTATATTTGTTCCAATAGGAATCACAATTTTCTTTTCACTGTGTCCAAAATTATTTGACTTTATTATTGGTTTATTAAATTCAATATCATCTATTGTGTCTAATAATATCTTGTCTATTTGAATTTCATTTTCATAATTTCCTATCCAAATACCTGCTATTTCGTTTAGAATTCCTTCTTGTTTCATTCTATATAAATCATGTGATACTTTTTCAGGTCCTGATTCATACGATAATTCCTCGATTAATAAAATTTTATTTTTAAAATCTAATTTATTTACTCCTGATATCAAATCTGTTATTAAAGATAAATTTCCTCCTATTGTTTTACCTATGGCTTTTCCTGGTCTTATTATTTCAAATTCTTCAAGGTCTTCTTTATATGCTAAATTATTTTTATTCTCTGCAAATCTGTCAATTACTGATTTTAATCTATAATTTGTTTCTCCTGATGCAATTGATTTGAATGATGGTCCCATAAATGTTACTAATCCTGCTTTGCTATTTAATAAATTTAGCAATGATGTTGTATCTGAAAATCCACAAAATATTTTCGGATTTTGTTTTATGCTATTATAATCAAGATATTCATCAAGTGAAATACAGTTATTACCCCCTGTAATTGAAAATATGGCCTTAATTTTAGGATTTAGAAACATTTTCATCATATCATACGCTTTATGCTTCGCCGATGTTCCATAACCTGTTTCATCTGTTAAATAGTATTTGCCTTTTTCAATTTTATATCCCATTTCTTCAAATATTTTTATACTATTATTCATTACCTCAATATCTTCTGAATCACGTAATATTGATGATGGTGATATTATTCCTATTGTATCACCTTTTTTTAATGTTTTTGCTATCATATTGTTTATTCAACCTTTCTTATCTAGTCATTAATATTGTTCCTATTCTATTTGCTTTACTTCCTTCTCTTCGATATGAATACCAATCATCATTATGCTCAACCGTACATATTTTACAGTCATGAATATTTCCATTTTTTATTCCTAATTTTGCTAATCTTGATTTTATCAATTTTGCATTATCTATTGAATAATTTATTCCTTTTTCATTTTTTTTATCTGTTTTTATAATACATCTTTCTAATTCTTGATCTTTAAATGCTTTTCTGTAAATTTCTACAACATCTTCATTTACTAAAAAATTATCTTTCCTTATACATGGTCCTATACAAATTATTAATTTTTCTGGTTTTGAATTATACTCTGTTATCATTTTTTTCAATGTTTTTTCAGTAATTTTATTTACTACGCCTCTCCATCCTGCGTGTATATTAGCTCCTATATTATTTATTGGATCATATACTATTATTGGAATGCAATCTGCTGTTGCAATAAGCGTGGCAATATTTGACTGTTCAAGTATTACTGCATCAGAGTACTCAACTGTGTTAATTTCAGCTATTGTAGTACTTATATCAGTATGATTTTGATGTGGTTGTACTAATTCTTCTATTTTAAAAAAATCTTTTATCTTCTTTATTGATTCATCTCTTTTATTAGGTTCTAAATTTCTACTAAATCCCATATGATTTCTTAATATTATTGCATTTAATACGTTATATTTTTCTAATGCATTAAATGTTAAGTATGAAAAGTTTTTTGTTTGTATTATTTTATATTCCATATTTCCTCATTACCATATTTTATTTTTTTGATTATATCAAAAGATTGTATTTTTTTAAAGTATAAAAAAAGTATGCATAAATTAATTATGAAACTAATTTATACATACTTTATAAAATAAAAAAACCTGGCAACAACCTATCTTCCAGGAGGGGAACCCTCGAGTATTGTCGGCACATTTGAGCTTGACTTCCGTGTTCGGGATGGGTACGGGTATTTCCTCAATGTTATCGTTACCAGAAATGTTTTGTGTACTGTTAGCACACTCAAAAATACATAGTTAACAAGTTTCTCTATTCTCTGTTCCCACAATGTTTAGTTATCTTTTCTTCTCTTAATCATATTTTTATGGTTAAGCCCTCGATTTATTAGTATTGGTCAGCTCAGTGAATCGCTTCACTTACACCCCCAACCTATCAACCACGTAGTCTTCATGGAATCTTACTACCTTAACGGTATGGGATATCTTATCTTGGAGTTGGCTTCACACTTAGATGCTCTCAGCGTTTATCCATTCCGAACTTGGCTACACAGCTATGCTCTTGGTAGAACAACTGTTGCACCATCTGTTCGTCCACCCTGGTCCTCTCGTACTAGGGGCAGATCTCCTCAAATATCCTGCGCCTGCGACAGATAAGGACCGAACTGTCTCACGACGTTCTGAACCCAGCTCGCGTACCGCTTTAATGGGC
>ERZ773267.1351-NODE-1351-length-13742-cov-12.385548_pt1 | contig 13742 bp, 15 predicted proteins | sample MGYA00511959_ERZ773267 | MGnify/ENA primary metagenome ERZ773267 (study PRJEB29015, sample SAMEA2738165) | human oral metagenome | biome: human oral; feature: human-associated habitat; material: saliva | place: China | collected 2240 ... | reverse complement strand
CTGCATCTCTCGGAGAGGGACACTCTTTTATTGCACTTCGTTTTGGAACTTGCATCAGAACAGACGCTCTAACCGTCTGTAAGACCAATATCTTAACACACTCTCTATCATGTATTATTACCCTAATCGTGGCAATATAGGGAATATAAGTCTAAATGTAGCAAATTACTATATTACCCTTTTTACACCATCGGAGCTTAATCCTCCCAAGGAGTGAACTCAATTTCGCCCCATTCACTTTCCTTAGCTTCGAAACCACCTACACCATCAGTGGCTCCACTATCACCTGGTTGTGAGTTCGAAGACTCTACTGGAACACCGCTCTGGTTACCGAAATGGCCATCAAGGATATCACCATTTACATTCAAAACCACCACCTCACATTGAGGGGTCAAATATATCTTCTTCATGACTTTATCCTCCTTTGATTATTTAATTACGACCTTCTTACCATTAACGATATAGATTCCGCGTGTTGGATTCTCTACACGACGACCCTGTAAGTCATAGTAAACACCATCCTCAGTGCTATTCTTTGAGTTTTCGATAGTCTCTATACCAGTTGTACCACCGTCCTCAAACTCTAAGACAAAACTCTTTGCCTGTGCTTCAGTGCTGGTAAGGACAAGGAATGCCTTGTTGCCTGGGATATTAGTAACATTATTCTTCACCTTATAGAAACCTATTGGGTTTCTGCTATCAGCGGTGTTGATATTGAAAGCACGGATGTTATCATGCGTTACATTGTAGTCATTTCCTGCACCATCCTTCACTGTCATGCCATTGATAGAGCCTCCAAAGAATGTTCCACAGAGACGGTTATTACTTGTCTTAGGTTTTTCATCACCCGTAGGCAACAACTGATTGTCAGCAGGATTCGTAGAGTTACACTCCAAAACAACGGCGGTCTGAGCTGGAACAGTATCGCCTTGCTGAGCAAGTTTCTTCACTCTTGCGAAGTAATAACCATCTGCATTCTTAGCTTCAACGCCTTCAATGGTGTAAGCTTTTACGTCACCAACTATCTTAAAGGGGAAATCCACATACAATGTAGTGTAATACTTGCCATCTCGACCCCTCATGTTAGTAGAAGGCTTAACACCAAAGTAGTTTGTATCATCAACCTTTTCAAGAATCCACATAGCAGCATCTCCAGTCACAGGAAGCTCTGGGCCAAAGTATTCGTCCGTAGTATTATTATTGACAAAGTCAAACTTTGCCTCCGTTTTGTCATATTCATTATGTGCTGTCCCTGTCGGATTAGCAGGGTTATAGGCTGTTCCTGAAGGGTCAACCTTCTTTAATGCACCAGAAATAAGATAGTAAGTTTGTCCCTGATTGATACGATTTTCTGCACGTGTAGTACCAATATAATGCTTTATAATATTTACTATATCAGCATTAGCATTTGGACTACTTTCTATCTTTGCTAAAGCAAGACGCTCTATTTCATACCACACATCGTCTGGATTGCCGCGGTCTAAAGCTGATTTCAAGTTAGGATAGCTATTAAGAGCACTACCTGCAAATATCCCATAAGTATGCCAGAAATCACAGATTGGCTGCATGGAAGGAACTGTCGCAAAGGCATAGTAAGCATCACGTCCATCAGAGGTTTTTACAGATTTTAGGTGCATTTTCAAATCCCATTGTCCAATTACACTCGTATTAAATAACCCATAAGCTATGCTACCCCCAGAAGTACCAAATTTTTCAATCAGCTTGTCTTTCACAGCTTTCTCCACCGCTTCTATTTTAGGGTTTAGATATTTATTGATGACGTCAACACCTTGAGAGCGAAGAGTTGTCACATTAAGCCTGCTTGGGTCTTTGTCATCAACCTTTGTTTCAAGGTGTACCACGGTACCAGGCAATGTGGTTGCATCAGCCTTAGTGGCATTAGGCTGTGCCGCAATTTTACCCGTTACATAAACATACTGCTTGCCATCGGTACGCTGACGAGCATTCACAATACGATAATAACCATCATCTGGTTTTGTTACAGTAGCTGGTGCTTGTGCTGACGCAGCCACAGAAAAGAATCCTAACACAAGTGTCAGGACTGAGTGTAAATGTTTAACCATAAGTTTTATATTATATAAGAGTTTATTTAGCTTACATGCTTTGTCTCTTTAATTTAGCTGTGCAAAAATAATACTTTATGTAAATAGCAATACAAAACAGTATGTATTATTAATAAAAATTCATCATAATGCAACTTTATGTCATCCTTTTTCGAGTACATTTACATAACTTTTATAGATTAAAGTATTTAAGACATATATTAACCAGACGTGTTTATATTTTTGAAATTTAATTTACTATAACTGAATAAACCGTATGATCAACTATTTTCCATGCTCGCCTAATATACCACTTTACGCATAAAGCGAGGGTAAACGCATAAAAAAACATAATTATTCATGGTGATAAGCAGAAAATCAGTACTTTTGTAGTCTTATCAAAGAATAATTAATTATGAAGAAGATTATTTTAATATCAATGTTAGCTACGGCTGTCTTCACCGCTAATGCACAAGACACCAAGCCATACGAGGAGAAGATGTCTCAAATAGAGGCGCAGTTTAAGAAACTTGAAGCTGACTATCAGGCATTCGGAAAGAAAGATCCTTCAACCCTCACCGAGGCTGAGAAGGCAAAGATTAGCGAGATTATCGCCAAAGCAGATTCGCTTGGTAGCGCACAGAAGAATGCTGTCTTAGAGATAGCAAAGAAATTCAAAGACACAAAGTTCCCTGCAAAATATATTGCACAGGTGATGTATGACGTTGAATATGACGAACTAAAAGACCTCTGCGACCCAAAGACAGGCTATTATAATGAGCCTGAGATGGCCAAACCAAAGCAACTCTTTGAGTCTTACAAATTACGTCAACCTGGTTCAATGTATAAGGATCTTACCATGGAAGACCTCAATGGCAAGCAGGTAAAACTGAGCCAGTGGGTAGGCAAAGGTAAGTATGTATTGGTTGACTTCTGGGCAAGCTGGTGTGGCCCTTGCCGTAAGGAAATGCCAAATGTCGTTGAGGCTTACAAGCGTTTCAAGGATAAAGGCTTAGAGATTATTGGTGTTAGCTTCGACAGTAAGAAGTTACAATGGTCTGCAGCAGTAGAGAAGTTAGGTATGACTTGGCCTCAGATGTCCGACCTTAAAGGATGGGAGTCAGCTGCAGCTGCCGTCTATGGCATCCGTAGTATTCCTTCTAACATCCTCATTGACCCACAAGGTAAGATTGTGGCAATGGACCTTAGAGAGAATAAACTACAGGAGGTACTGGCAGAGAAGTTGAAGTAAAGTGACTGTAAAAAGGAATTACTGAATAAGAGGCATTGCCTGAGAATATTCAAGCCCCCCTTTGAGGGGATATGAGTTCCTATTGCACACTCCGAGATATTACGACTTTATCAATATAAAAAAGAACCCTATCTAACTCTACTCATGAGTTTAGATAGGGTTCTTTTGGTGTTATTGCGTTTTTATCTAACCGATAAGTATTGTTAAGTAGAGGATTGTATCACTCGTTCCTCACTATATATTCGTCTATTCCTAACAACACATTACAAAGTATTTAGTATTCTACACCACACGTGCTAAGTCTGCGTACGTATGTAAGAAAAGGTAAAGGCCCACCATCATTGTCAACATCAATATAGCGAAACATCAACAACTTACCTCTAAACAATAAGTCCATCAGACCATACTCACTAAGAACAAGCAACACTCCCTTCAACAGCTCCGTCGTTGCTTTTGCCCAGAAAAAGCCTTCCGAAGCAGAGTTAAAGATACTATTAGAGCAAGGAATAGATATACCCCACGAACACTGCCGTCAGTATAGCACCTTCCCACCGCTCAATCTTATACTTCGTAAACGAAAAGAGCCATATAAGGATGATGGAGATAACCATCATGGAAAGGTCGGTCATCGTAATCCCCTTTAATGTCATTGGACTAATCACACCCGTAAGACCAAGAATAGCAAGGATATTAAACACATTCGAACCGAGTACGTTACCTATCGCTATACCACTATTCCCTTTGCGAGCTGACACAACACTTGTAGCCAGTTCAGGGAGAGAAGTTCCTCCTGCAACTATCGTCAGACCGATAACTGCCTCCGACACACCGAGCTTTGTTGCCACTGCCGTAGCACCATCAACAAACAGATTACTACCTCCTATCAAACATGCCAGCCCAACAAGAATCCATACAATAGACAGCCAAGTGGCCATCGGCTTCTTTTCTTTTTCCTCTACATCAGTCCCTTGCGCCTTTGCTCCTCGAAGTGTTATATACATAAAAATAAGGAACATCACAAAGAGAATAGCCGCATCAATCCTACTAATATCCCCGTCAAGACACATTATCAATAGTAAAGCAGAGGCTACAAGTGCAAAGGGAATATCCTTCCTTACCGTTGTCTTCATAATAGACATTGGTGCCACCAAGGCTGACACACCAACAATAAGCAGCGTATTGAAGATGTTTGAACCAACAATATTACCCACTGCAAGGTCGGATGTACCTTTCAAAGCAGAGATAAGACTCACACAGAACTCTGGCATACTTGTCCCCATTGCAACAATGGTCAGCCCAATAACAATCTGCGGCATCTTCATCTTCTCTGCAACAGCCACTGCCCCATCGGTCAGTCGGTCAGCTCCCCACAACACAAGGACTATTCCGATGACTATAAAAAATATATTTAGTATCATTAATTCGTACTATATTGAATAACTAAAGACAAACCTAAGCAATAGCGTCCGTTATTTTAACATCTTACGACGGTCAAGTATTTTAATGTTCCTACCGTCGATCTCTATCGCACCCTCCTTCTCAAAGTCGGACAGAACACGTAGCAAAGAGAATTTCTGAATGCCAAATGAGTCAGCTATCTCCTGCCGTGACCGCTCAAGATGTACCTCGTTGCTACCCTGCTCTCCGGCACGCTCCATCAGAAGATAAGCCACCTTCTCACGAACAGTGAACAGGCTAAGTACCTTCATCTTCTGTGTTAAGAACACGTCGATGTTTGAAAGAATACGAATAAAGTTCATTCGAATAACATCATCGACATCAATGAGCCGCTTCAACTCCTCTGGACGCATACGAAACAGCAGTACCTTCCCATCAGTCTCGACACTCACTGGTAGACTCCTATCCTTTGAAAAGATAAAAGCAGGAGCTACCATATTCCCACTATGCAGTCTACTTACCTCAACCTGCTTGCCTGAGAGTGCAGCCATACGGCATACAAGCCTACCTGTCACCACGATGTCTACATACTTGCAAGGCATACCCGCCAAGGCATATACCTCATGTGAAGGTAGCGAAACAAGCTGGTGGCTGACGCTACCTAACGTTAGGTCTATCTCTATCTCGCTCATTCCTGCAAAAAGCGGACAGGAACGGAGAGCTTTCATTACTTTATCTTCCATGTTACAAAGTTACGAAGTTTCTTGTTATTCCTATAGATTTAACTTTATTTAATTCGTGTTGGACACATTTGTTACCCTCGTTTCTGCTTGATAATGATTACATTTGCAACCGTATTAAACGAACAAGATAAATAGAATAATAATGGCACAAACATCATTTCAAACCACAATTCCATTCCAGTCATGGGACCTTGACCTACTCGTAGACTACGTTCTGAAATTCCATCATCGTAACATACGCAGAAAGGGAGAGGACCTTGCTATAAGACTAAACGCTCTTGCAGGCAGTCACCCAGAACTGAATCGTGTAGCAGACCACTTTCGCAATAGTGTTGCCGACCTTGATATGCACTGTCAGAAAGAGGAGAATATTCTCTTTCCATACATCATCGACATCTTCAACGCTGCAGAGTATGGCCAAGAACACGATCCTTTCCACTGCGGTTCTATTCAGTTTCCTATCAATGCGATGATGGCTGACCATAGTGAAGAGCTCGAACGCCATGAACGAATAGCAGAACTTACAAACGACTACACAGCTCCAGAAGGTGCTGAACCAGAGTATGTGCAGGCCCTTGCCGACCTCCGTCAGTTCCGTGACAACCTCCTTGAGCATGTCTATGTAGAAAATGAAATCATATTCCCAAGGGCATTAATGTTAGAATAAAACAATGAAAATCAAACGTGCTTACGCTCCGGTAGAAGATACCGACGGTTATCGAATCCTCGTCGACCGCCTATGGCCAAGAGGTATCAGTAAGGAAAAGGCGAAAATCGACCTCTGGTTGAAGTCGGTTGCACCAAGTAATGACTTGCGTAAGTGGTTCGGGCACGACCCAGAACGCTTCCCTGAGTTCTCTAAACGTTATCAGGCTGAATTAGAAGAGAGCGGTGCCTTAGACGAACTACGCGCTGCTATTAAGGAGCATCCTAACGCTACTTTGCTCTTTGCGGCCCATGATGAAGAACATAACAACGCTGTCGTTCTGCAGCATCTGCTTGAAACAAAGTAAGCATTTGCCCTATAACGCAAATGAACAAAAGAGAAGTAACCAAACTAAAGGGGACAGACATCATCGTCTATCCCCTTTCTCTTTTTCACCTTCTGACATCCACTTTCTCTATGTCAGAGGTTAGTCCTTAACGCTTTAAGGTGAATGTCCTTACGTCTTTGCCTGTGTTAAGCTTCAAGATGAGAATTTTTGGTTGAACACCAGACAGGTCTATACGCTGCTGATAACCGCCTTGTTGCAAGAGACTCCCGTCTGTTGAGAAAAGCTGATACGTCTGATACGTACCGTTAACTGTCAGTTCTGTACCATTAACAACGGGCATCAGACTATCATCACTACCACTCGTAACATTGCTGATACCATCCGTAATAGGCTGTGCAAGCAACTTCACGATGATAGGCTCTGCTCCACGCGTTTGGATAAGTAGTGCAGCAGCGTGTGTCTTTGAGTCATTACTCTTAAAACCTACGGCCATCGCCCCACCTTCAAGGGGTAACGTCTCATGTGAAAGTTTGAAGTATTTCTTCTGAGTAGAAGGAGTCAAGGTGATAGTCACAGGTGCTGTCGTACGATCACTATATATATTAAGTGGCTGAGGTGTCATCTCCTGTCCTGAACGAAATGCAAACTTAATGAAGTCATTATCAACACTTAGCTCTGGAAGGTCAGTACGTCCGAAGGTCACATCGTCTATCATAAAGTTCAAGGAGGTCTCATTCCCACCTACTGGACTATAATAAGAAAAGGCCACATGGAACTTATCATCAATGGTTAGTCCCTCTACCTTAGACAAGTCTATACGATAGTCAAACCACATATCAGGCTCAAGTTTGACTCCTGCTGGGACGTATGCTGATAGGTCTATATAATAAGGTGTAGCCTTACCGTCCTTCTCTGTAATGATATAGAAGCCGAACTGTTCTTCACCATTAGTCGTCTGATTGCGATACATCACACTGAAAGTAAGGTCCTTGCTTTGTGCTTTCTTATAAGAAAGTGTTGGAGAGATAAGCCAACTCTCATGCTCACGTTTGTCCACAACCCCATACTTTAAGAAAGAAATCTGTGCCACCTCGTTCTCTACAACGCTCTGGTCAGCATTCTTCTGTTGCCACGCATAGAATGGGCGTTCACCACGTACTGTAAGGTTCTGCCAGCCCTTCAAGCCAAGAATGCGGGTATGACGCAAACCTGAGAAGGTCTCATCTAACACTGCTAACGGCTCACTGTCAGCTCCTTTCAACATAGCGTCTTCTATCTTATCGTATGTCTTACGTGCCTCTGCAGCATTCGGATTAATAGTCACCCCCTGCAACTCTACAGGCTCAGAGGTGATAAAACGCACGAGTGTAGGACGATGAGTTCCCACAACAAACTTGCCGTCAACATCAGCTGCACCAACTGAACTCCAATGCCCACCACCATCTACAGAATATTCAGCAGTACACTTTGCAGCACTACCTACTGGTGACAACTGCAGTGTATTGACTCCATCGGCAACCAACTCATCGTAATAAAGCGTATCCTTTGCCGTCAACGTGACATTACTTGCACTGTTCCAATTACCATTAAGTTTCCAATAACCTAAGTCGAACTTATGATATCCCTTCCATGCAGCACCCGTAAAGCGACTGTCCATAGCACGGTCTGCAGTGAATTTCTCTACTAAGTCGGCAGTAGCTGCTACCTGTGAGACGCCCTTGAGCTTTATGACCAAGGTGTCAGCCAAGACACTTGACACCCTCAACTCGGCCTCATATACCCCTGCCTCACGTGGTGCAAAGGTCACTCTTACAGGACTCTGATAAAGTTTTCCTGTCCTTGTTGCATAGTAATATTGACTTTTATCTATACGGAAGGGAGTGTTTTCGCCATGTTTCAGTGCAAGGTTCACATTCGTAATGACATCATTAATCTCGAACTCAAGTGTCTGCTCGTCCGTCTTTCCTGGCGCAGCACTCATCTCACGAGCCTGTCCAGACTTTAGTTTAATCGTCGGAGTAGTACCAGCCTTCTTAAAGTATCCTGTCAAACTGAGCATTCCACTATTCTCTTCATCAGCTCCTGAGAAACGGAGTTTATAGGTATTACCACCCACATAGACACCTGCTGTCTGCGGTGTAATCGTTAGATTGGCTTTTAGTGTACCATTCTTTGGTAGCTTCTCTACATCTAATTGCATTACAGAAGACGACTGAGTACCAGAGAAATTAGGCACCTGATCCGTTGCAAGATGCATACCTTGTAAGGCTACTGGGAACGACTTTGCTTGTCCCACCTCGCCTGTCATCGTACGATACTGTGGAAGAATGGCAACGAGTGGAGTCTTGTCTCTGTCTGACAAACGTAACACACTGAAATCATCCATACGAACTTGACTTCCTGGAGCGACCAAGAGTGAGAATTCTAAACGTACTGCCCCAGCCGGACAAACGGTACGGAATTTCAATTCGCCATACGCCTTCATGCGACCGAAATAGACTTCTGGGTTATGAATAAAGGCTTTTTCATTAGACTCAACTTCATTCCCTGCAGCGTCTAACCAGCGCAGAGCAAGACGGAAAGGCCCCTCCGTGCGACTACTCTCCATCGTACAATAATGTATCAAACACTCCAACTCGTCGCCTTCAGCGACTTCCTTCCCAGTACGTTTGAGGTCTATCACCTGCTTCAGATAGCCTTCAGCATCTGATGCAGTCATTATTCCTATACCGAAACCCGTGTCACTACTGTATCTATCCCCAGCCTTCAGCTGTGTAACCGTTCCTGCTGTCTCCCACTGTGCAGGCTTACCATTATTAAAAGAATAGAAATAAGGGTCCTCCAACAACTCTACCGTTGCTTGTTCAGCAGTAAGTTGACTTGCATGACTAACCGATCGAGAGATACCATTTTGTGCATACAACGTGTTTGTAAAACCAACTAAACAAAGACTTACAAACAGTTTTGCAGATAAGTAAAAATGCTTCATTGACATCTAATTATTGATTAACATACTGCAAATATAGGAATTATTCACATACAAACAAAGTTTTGTTACATTTTATTTGACTTTTGACTTATAATAATACCAATCTAAACTAAAAGGTGTATAAGCTCTCATTAATTATAAGCAAATGGTGGTACTATTAGGCTTATTAGCCCAATAAGCATAATAAGGCTCATGAGTCAATTTGTCAGTCACGACCGACAAGATGTCATAAAGGCGTTAATGGTACGCTCATTGCATATTAGTTGGTACAAAACATTAATAAACAAACAAAAGTAAAGGAGATTAAGATATGTATAGAAATTCATGGTTACCAGAGGTTTTCAATGACTTTTTGAACACTACAAATATGCCTAAGGCTAATCCAACAGCACCAGCTATCAACGTACTGGAGTCTGAGAAGGATTATGTTGTTGAACTTGCAGCACCGGGTCTGAGCAAAGAAGACTTTGATGTGAACATTAACAGCGATGGTGACTTGACCATTAAGATGGAAAAGAAAGCTGAGGAGAACGAGCAGAAGGCTCATTACCTCCGTCGCGAGTTCGCATATAGTAAGTATGAGCAGACACTGATCTTGCCTGATGATGTTCAGAAGGACAGTATCGCAGCACGTGTTGCAAACGGAGTGCTCACCATTACTTTGCCTAAGATTCAGGTAGAGGAGCAGAAGGTTGCACGCCAGATCACAGTGGGCTAAATACTCACTGTACCCCTGATGAAAGGTTGTCGTTCTGATGCGTTAAGCTGAGGAACCTTGATGAAATAGGTTAGTTATTGGTGAATATGCCCCCAGACGGAATGTGTTTGGGGGCTTTTTCGTGTCTATACATTAGCCCTTACGACTCATGTAACTATCTATCATGCACCCAAAAGACGAACGAAACCACCTCGACAAACATCCTCTCCCCACCTTGAAAGAACTCCTCTTGCAAATTATTTTCATGAAAAAAAATATTTTCTTTCATGAAAAAAAATATTTCTTGTCACGTAAATAAATATTTCCACTCATGAAAATAATTCGATGATAACTTCCTTTCAGCCTTGAAAAAGTAAACTTAACATATATAGAAGTAGGTGAGAAGGACGAAAGAAAGCCACAATTATCTTCCTTAAAAACAATAGGAAAGAGTATAGTTTTTTAAGATAAACACTTGACAAGTTGGTTATTTATACTTATATTTGTACCAAAATAAAACAAACTCGTACAAAGATAATGATGAAGACTACCTATACAATCACTTTCTTACTGGCTACGTTTCTACTCTCTTGCACGGGGAAAACCAATGGACAGATACAGCAGCCTACAGAAAAACCATCTACTGTAGAACAGACAACCATGGGTAATCAACAACGCTTGGCCCCACCACCTGGCTACGAAAAAGTAAAACTAACAGAGGGAACATTCGGTTATTTCCTACGGCATCTGCCATTGAAACCTGTGGGAAGTGACTTACATTATTATAATGGTAGCATCAAACGAAAGAACTACGCAGGTGCGGTTGTTGACATCGACTTTGGTCATGGGGAGGTAGAACAGTGTGCTGATGCTGTTATCTTCCTCAGAGCTTTATGGCTTTGGACGACAAAGCAGTATGATAAAATCCATTTTAACTTCACCAATGGGTTTCGAGCTGATTACATCCGGTGGGCTAAAGGCGAACGAATCCATATTGACAAAAGGACTTGGCGATGCTCGTATAGCAAAGACACAGGACCAGACTATTCCTACAAGACATTCCGCAAATATCTAAATCTCGTCTTCACGTATGCTGGAACGGCCTCACTTGAGAAGGAATTAGCCAACGTCACGGGTAAAGAACTGCAGGTTGGTGATGTGATTATCAATGGTGGTCATCCTGGACACACTGTCATCATTGTAGACAAAGCTGTCAACAAGAAGGGAGAAGCCGTCTACCTACTTGCGCAAGGATATACGCCTGCACAAGAAATAGAGATTTTCAATCAGTGGTTCTGTATCAATCCACAGGTAAAATACCTTGAGACTCCGAACTGGTACTTCCGTGGTAATTATGCTAAACACTTCTAATTAGCATTCAATATGACTAAGAATAGGAAATAAAAAAGCACTGTGATCGAACTCACAGTGCTTTTGTTTGTTTTATATTCTGACTTGAAAGCAATCTTACTTTCTGTCATCAACGTTATCGCCCTCGGTTGGTTTCATATCTTCTTCAAAGTTAGTAATACCTGCTTTGACAAGGATTTCATACCACTGGAGGAGCTTCTTGATGTCACTTGAGTGTACACGGTCGCGGTCGAAGTCAGGGAGAACCTCTGCGAAATAGTCCTGCAACTCCTTAGCTGAAGCCTTACGCCAGTTAAGAGAAGCCACCTTGCCCTCCTCCTTGTCGCGTACCTTTGCCAACACCTCGCCCAATGGGACATCATCAGACTCTGTGAACATAGCGATATCAGCAAGACTTGTCACACGGTCTGAGCCAAATGCTGGCTGACGCTTGTGTGTTTCATCGAGTGACTCAACGATAAGATTCATTTTACCACGGCTCACCAACTTATAAAGACCTGGCTTACCTGCGATTGAAAGAATTGTCTGTAACATTTTAATCTATTCTTGTTTATAATTTAATCATTCTGAAATAATGGAAAGCAGATGGTCTACCTGCGGAGCAAGAGGACGTATGCCATCGTTGATGATTTCGTAATCACTACGTCGTAACACTTCCTCCTGCGGTAGCTGACGTGCTATCCACTCAAGGGTTTTATCCCTACTAATACCATCACGTACCATCACTCGATGAATACGAACGTCTTCTGGAGCTGTGACACATACCACCTTATCTATATGGGTACGCTTGTCAAAGCCGCTATCGAAGAGGATAGCACTCTCTAACCATGCCTGGCCAGACTGCTCAAAGTCGTGAGCTACAGCAGGATGAATAATAGCGTTTACAGCTTGTACATGGTCTTCACTACGAAGGAGATAGGCCGCAAGAATGCTTTTCTGCAATACTCCATCACGGAACACATCATCACCAATAAGTGTGGAGAGCTGCTGCTGTAAGGACTGGGAGGTGCGCATCAACTCCTTTGCATGCGCATCACAATCGTAAACGGAGATACCTCGCTCCGCAAGAAGCTTACAGACGTAAGACTTTCCACTACCGATTCCACCTGTTAATGCTATAATCATCGTTGCTCAATAAGATAGTCAACCCTATTTATGGCCGGTCTAACATTGCGTACACCATTAGGTGAACTAATCACATAGATAGGACATTTATCGCTATTACTCTTCTCTATCTCTTCGTAGTTGACAACAACTCGAAAACCTACAGGGAGTAACTCTTTCGTCTCAGCATTCTTTGGCATAGACTGCATACGGTAGGCTCCTACCACAAAGTTCACTTTTACCTTGCTTGGGAAGGTACGCATCACCTTATTTTCCGGCATGTTAATCGCCTCAATAGGTACCTCTACACTCTCTTCAGTAAGCACGTCAGGATAAAGCTTCATCCTCACCTTAGAAGGAATACACTTAGCATCTGTGAACTTTCGGAGGTCGACTGTCAATTCCTTAACGTCAGTAAAGTTACTAATATACTGCCGCTCTGTATAGACAGTTTGGATGCTATCTAACACACTACGTTCTGCGTAGACCTGTACACTGTCTGGATAGAAATCGACACGTGCAAGATAATAGTTATTACCTGGCGTTACAGTACCTAAAAGACGTACTGGAACCTTCTTATGACGACCAAAGTTAAAAGAGAAAGTGAACTTACCGCTCTTTACAGAAGTTATCTTTGAACTCTTGGAAAGTTGAAGATTAATCTGACGTTGGAGGTCGGCAACGGGTACTTCTCCTCGGCTTCTACCATCACTGTATGCCTTATAATCGATGTAAAGAGGATGGAAAGTATCATCAAGTCCATAAAAAGCTATCATATAACCCTTGTCTCGCACGGTAAAGCGAACAACGGAATCAAGGTCGCTGGTGATAACCACATTGCGGGGAACTCCCGTCATGCGAAGTGAGATACTGAACTCTCGTTCATAAGTCTCGTTCAGTGTCATAATCAACCAAAAACCTCCACTCAATACCAAGAAGAACAAAAAAATCAGAAACTCCTTATTGAATATCCTCAATAAGAAGCTCCTGAAGGTACTGAATGTACGAAGCGATTTGCTTGTTTTCATCAAATCCTTTCCTTCTTTTCTCTATCAATAAGGTCTACTTAGACTGTCCCTGCTGAGAAGCCTGTACGTTTGCAAATACGTAGTTCTTATCAACAGTGATAA
>ERZ773267.1340-NODE-1340-length-13841-cov-5.928551_pt1 | contig 13841 bp, 6 predicted proteins | sample MGYA00511959_ERZ773267 | MGnify/ENA primary metagenome ERZ773267 (study PRJEB29015, sample SAMEA2738165) | human oral metagenome | biome: human oral; feature: human-associated habitat; material: saliva | place: China | collected 2240 ... | reverse complement strand
CGGCCCGGTGGGTGTGGCCCCCTTCTCGGCTTCTCCCCTCCAGGCCGGGTCCTCCCAGGTGACGGGCAGGCCGTGGGAGTGGATCTGCCACAGGTGGCGGCGGCGCAGCTCCGCGGTGATCCGGACGCCCTTGGGCTGGCGGTACCGGGCCAGGGGAAGGAGCGCCCGGGAAGTCAGACGCGACACCGACGTGCCCCCTTCGAAGCGCCACAGCTCATCCATCCGGGGGCCGAAGTACTCGTCCGTGCTCCACACGTAGTAGAGGTCGCGGCCCTCGACCCGGGCGAGCTCCTGGGCGGACAGCAGCGCGCGTACACGGTTGCCCAGTCCGTCCTTGCGTCCCGTATAGACCAGTAGCGCCTTGCGGCCGGTAAGCAGAGACATGAGATTCCTTAACAGAAGGTTGAGAGAGGATTGGTGGCGATCTCGGCGGGAGTGCCGGCGAGGCGATGAGCTACTGGAGGTCGTTGCGCAGGTCGCGGTACCACTTGGGCAGGGCCAGAGCGACGTAGCCCGCGTACCCCAGGAGCATGATGCCGTACACCCACAGGAAGACCGTGGGGGCGAAGCGGATCATGAGCACGAAGCACATGAGCCCGTAGTCCGTGGGAGCCGACAGGACCGACTTGATGATGCCGGGACGGGCCTCGTCCTTAGCCAGGGGCGTCCCACCGTGATAACGCAGCTGATAGGTCAGAATGTAACTGAAGAAGTGAATATTCTGAACCGCTCCGAAAGCAAGCGGAATAAGCAGAACCGGGGGCGGTAATTCCGCAAATCGGAACAGTGAGATCGCAATGGCTCCATGAATTGTCGAGAGCTTGATAACGTCCGCGACATGGTCGAGCCATTCACCGGCTTTTGAGCCGCCGTTACGTAATCTCGCCAGCTGCCCATCAGCGGCGTCAAGGGCATATCCGAACATGAGCAGCAGGGCGGTCGCCACAGTGGACACGACTGTAGGACGCAACAGGGCGATGAGAGCGATGCCGCTGTAGGTGCACAGTGCCGACAGGACCGTCACCTGGTCCGGGGTCGCGCCCAGCCGGTGGGCTATCGCGGCCAGGACCCGACCCGCGGGGCGGTTGATGATGCGGGAGTAGAGGGGGGCACCGGCCTTGGACTTCTGAGCCCGGGACAGGGCCCTGATGTTCTCGGCGATGGTGGGGGAACCAGCAGGGGAGCTCATGAGGCTTCTCCTTGAGTGGGGCCCGGGGAACCGGGCCGGGTGGTGGAAAGATGAGGAACGGCGGATGAGACAGTCAGGGAACGTCGGGCAGCGATCGAGTGCCGGGACGCGGCGCCGACTCCCGGGCTGCATGAGCCGGCTCGGTGCCGCCCGCCGACGAGGAGGGAGTCACTGCTGCGCCAGCTCTCGACGGCGCCTGGCCACGTCTCGGCGCACCCACCAGGCATACGGGAGGATCTGGCACAGGATCACTGAGATCACCGAGCCCAGGATAGGTCCGGCGGCGTCGAAGGGCCCAATGAGGACCCAGGAGACGGCGAGGTTCATCGGCACCAGGACGAGGACTGGGATGACCTGGAACTGCAGTCCGCGCGGGTCGGTCATGTACATGCCCAGCGGCTGCTTACCGGCCTCGACGGCGACGTAGGCGGCGAAGGCCCATACGAGTACAGAGGGCAGAACGACCTCGCCTCCGGACATGACCCGAGCGGCCCAGGGCGTGATGGCGACGAGGGCGAGAGCCAGGAGGAAGCCGCCCCCGCTGAAGGCGATGGCCGGCTTGAAGGGACTCTCGATGCGTTTGTCGGCCCGAGCTTTGGCGAACATGGGCCACATGGCGACGCCGGCCGCCATGACGGTCTGGGTCAGCATGTTGAACAGGTTGTTGGCCAGGTTGTACTCGGCCAGGGCCTGGGACTGCCCCAGGTGGGACAGGAGGAGCTGGTCGGTCTGGAAGGCGATCGGGATGGCCAGGGACTGGAGGAGCTGAGGGCCCGCGGTGTTGACGATGCGCACCCCTCGCACGCTGCGCAGATGCGGCACATCCTTGAGGGCCTCCCTGAACAGGGGGCGGGTGGCGCGCCAGGCGACGACGATGCAGATGACCGACACCAGGGCGTTGGCGATGTAGGAGTAGATGGACACGGCGTTGCCGCGCCCCAGGCCGGTGACGATGGCCAGCAGCAGGAAGCAGGACATGGCCGGGGAGACGACTCCCTGGCTGATGACCTGCGTGGCCGATCGCCCCAGGCCGATGATGACTCGCTGCCCCACGGACAGCGGCAGGGCCGCGGCGTAGATGATGAGGCAGACGGTGACCGTGGGCCCGCCGCCCTCCATGAGCTTGTCCCCCAGCAGCCAGGGCCAGCCCCCCAGCAGCATGATGACGATGCCAATCGTGCTGATGGCCAGCGCGGAGCCGAGCAGCACCCGGACGGCGGTGGTGATCGTGCGTCGCACGGCAGAGTCTCGGGACGGGTCGGTCGAGCTCGCCACCGTGTTGAGGATGACCGCGCCAATGCCCAGGTCGGTGAAGGGCATGAGGGTGGGGAAGGTGGCCAGCAGGTTGTACTGGGCGAAGGCGTCGGCCCCGAAGTGCCTGATGATGAGACTGGTGTTGACCAGCCCGAAGACGCCGGACACCCCCATGACCACCACTTTGGCCACGGCTGTGGTTCCCACAGACGACCAGCTGGCACCCGACGACGATCCGCGCTTGAGGACCCCGCCGAGCCGCGGCAGCGACGAGCGGCGAGAGGCCCGGGGCGAGGCCGTCGCAGCACCCGCCTCAACCGTCGAGGCACTTGCGGCGCCTGAGATATCCGCAGATCGCCGGCGGTCGGCGGCCCCCGGCGAGGCATTGCCCTCCGCAGCGGCCGACTCGGGGGTCGGCACAGGCACCGAAGAACTCGACTGGGTCACATCGCACTCCTGGATGTTGTAGGAAGATCACAATCCGGTATCGGGAAGACACCTGAAGACAGGCATGAGAGTAGCCGCATCAGGACCGGCAACCTGCTATCTTTTGTTTATCGACTTGTGACATTGACCGACCCCCGCCCACCCCCCTTGGCACAACCCCAGCAAACCGGTCCTGACCAGCCGAAACGCCCTCCACTGGGAGAACCCTGAAAAGTCTCTCATAGGTACATTGAGGCCCCTGTATCGTTGCGCGCCTGTAACATACAGTCACTTCAGAAACACCTCGACTCCTCATCTTGCCCCTGCGATCTTGGCCACTTCCCACAAATAACGTCCGCAAGAGTTAGTAGCATTCTAAAACGCTGCTGTTCACGACGACCCGTCACTGCTAGCCGACCAGTTATTGCCCACCCACGATCATCCCTGCGGAGTCCACCTTGTCTAGTTCGACCCTGACACTGCCCCAGCGCGAGCAGCACCGGCGTCCCTCGACAGCAGCAGCCGACGCCACCTCCCCCACCGCTCCGCGCAGTCCTTGGGCACGCACGCGCCATGACCTCGTCATCTGGCTCGTCCTGTCCGACCTCTTCGCCGTCGCCGCTCCCTTCTGGCTCGCCCTCCTGGGTGGCCACCTGCCACTGGTCTGGTCCGCAGCCACTGTGGGCACCACCATGGTGCTCGTCGCCTGGTTCCTGGGAGCCCTCGGCATCGACGCCGTTGAGCAGGCCGGCCCTGGCACGGGCCGTTTCGTCGCCGCCGCCGCCGTGAGCCTGCCCGTGGCCCTGCTGCTGGCCGACCTGTCCGGAGTTGCCCGGACCACTCTGCTGGCCACTCTGGCGGCCCAGCTCCTCCTCGCCGTCGCCGGTCGCTCCATCGAGTCCGGGTGGCTGCACCGCCGCCGCCTCGAGGGGCACGCCCTGCGTCGCACCCTCATCGTCATGGGGTCGGGTTCCCAGCCCATGCTCACCCAGCTGCGCCGCCACCCCATGGACGGCTTCCTCATCGTGGGCTACCTGTCCTCCGGGCAGGACCGCGCCTTCCACTCGGCCGAGCCCGTGCGCAGCCCCCAGCACATCGCCCAGACCCTGCACGCCGAGCGCATCGACGCCGTCATGACGGTCGGCTCGGTCCTCCCCGAGGACCTGGTCACCCTCATGCGCGGCCTGGAGGGCACCCAGGTGCGCCTCGTCGTCGCCCCCGGGCTGCAGGACGTCGTGCCCGGGCGCATGCGGGCCCTGACCGTCACCCACGGCTGGACCGGCCTCATCGCCGTCAAGACCCGCCGCACCCGCGCCGTCGGCAAGGCCCTGTTCGACCGCCTCGCCGGAGCCATCGGGCTGGCCCTCATCTCGCCGCTGCTGGCGGCCACCGCGATCGCCATCCGCATCGACTCCCCCGGCCCGGTCTTCTACACCCAGACCCGCGTGGGCCAGGACGGCAAGCCCTTCACCATGTGGAAGTTCCGTTCCATGTACATCGACTCCGACGTGCGCCGCGCATCGGTGGTCAGGGCCGGTGGCGACGCCGGCAACGAGGTCATGTTCAAGGACCGCCAGGACCCGCGCATCACCCGTGTGGGCCGCTGGATCCGCCGTCTGTCGATCGACGAGCTGCCCCAGCTCATCAACGTCGTGCGCGGAGACATGAGCCTGGTGGGGCCCCGCCCCGCACTTCCCGTCGAGGTCGCCAAGTACGACGCCGAGGCGCTGCGTCGTCTCCTGGTCAAGCCCGGGCTGACCGGCCTGTGGCAGATCTCCGGACGATCGGACCTGTCCTGGGCCTCGACCGTGGCCCTGGACCGTCACTACGTGGAGAACCGGGGCGGAGCCCTGGACGCGAAGATCTTCGCTGGAACGCTGCGCGCGGTTATCGGCGGAAAGGGAGCCTACTGATGATCACCGGCTACGTCCCCGGCGGCTTCGACATGCTGCACGTGGGGCACCTCAACATCCTCACCGAGGCGGCCAAGCGCTGCGACCACCTCATCGCGGGGGTCGCCACCGACGAGTCGCTGGAGCGGATGAAGGGACGCGGCCCGATCGTGCCCCTGGCCGAGCGCATGGCCATGGTGGCCGCCCTGCGCATGGTGGACTCCGTGGTTCCCGACTACGACCAGGACAAGCGCCTGGCCTGGAAGCGCTCTCCCTTCGACGTGCTGTTCAAGGGCACCGACTGGGAGGGCACGGACAAGGGACGCCGCCTGGAGGCCGAGATGGCCGAGGTCGGGGCCTCGGTGATCTACCTGCCCTACACACCCACCACCTCCTCGACGATGCTGCGACGCACCCTCGTCCAGGAGGTCGCCTCCCGTAGTCCCCAAGGGGCCCAGTGACCACTTCACGTAGCGACTTCGAGACGCCCGACAACCCGTCGGGCGGCATCGACTCCGCCGCAGCCGCTCCCGGTGCCGGTGACGGCGGAGGCAACCGAACCGGCTCCGGCACCGCTCAGACCGAACCGTCCGCAACGGATCGCCCCGGTCTGCTCGCCCGCGCCGCGAGCGCCCTGCGCCCCCGGCGGCGGACCAGGGCCGCCCAGTCCGACGGCGTTCAGGACGTCGGCTCGGGTCTCACCTCCGGCACCACCACCTCCCGACTGGCTGCGACCTTCCGCATCCCCCAGTCGCGTGCTCAGCGCGTGCGACTGCGCAAGCGCATGTCGTCCCTGGCCGCCGTCGTGTGCGTCGCCGCCCTGGGAACGGCCGCCTGGCTCCACGACGGCGTGGCCCAGGCCGACCTGCACCTCAACGACGGCGGCGTATGGGTCACCTCCACCTCCAAGCACCTGGTGGCCCGCCTCAACTACCCCTCCCGCGAGGTCGACGGCACGATCCGCACCTCCTCGTCCTCCTTCGACGTCACCCAGAACGCCGAGGACGTCCTGGTCCCCGACTCCGGCGACGCCTCCGTCTCCTCGGTCGATCCCGCCCAGGTCGCCTTCTCCGGACGCACCCAGCTCACCAAGGGCGTGACCATCGCCCAGGGCGGGGACCGGGTCATGGCAGTCGACAAGGTGCAGGGCACCATCCGCGCCGCCAGGACCAAGTCGGCCGGCTCCCTGGCCGCGGCCGCCCCGGTGGTCACCGGCATGCCCGACGTCGTGGCCGCCATCGGCAAGGACGGCGCCATCCACGCCGTCTCGGCCACCAGCAAGTCACTGGTCTCCCTGGAGACCGACGACAAGGGCTGGAAGGAGGCCACGAACACCTCCCTGAAGCTGACCGCCGGCACCGATCTGGCCATCACCGCCGTCGGGGACCAGCCCGTGGTCCTTGAGCGCGGTACCGGCACCCTCCACCTGCCCGAGGGCAAGTCCGTCAGCCTGGGAGCCTCCGGCCTGGCGCTCCAGCAGCCCGGTCCCGAGGCCGACTCGGTCCTGGTCGCCTCCCGCAACGAGCTCATCTCCATCCCCCTGGACGGGGGCAAGGTCACCAGGACGCCGTCGGCCAAGGAGAGCCCCGCCCCCGAGGGCGTGCCCGCCCAGCCGGTGCGCCTGGGCAAGTGCGTCTACGCGGCCTGGTCCGGCTCGGGCCAGTTCGTGCGCAGCTGCTCGGGACTGTTCAGCGGCGGCACCGACACCGTTCACAACGACAAGCTCGCCGCGTCCTCCGCCCCGGTCTTCCGGGTCAACCGCGACGCCATCGTGCTCAACGACCTGGACACGGGCTCGGTGTGGCTGCCCAACGAGGACCTCGTCCTCATCGAGGACTGGACGGACAAGACCGCCCAGACCGACGACAACGCCGATCAGAAGGACGACTCCGCCAACACCTCGGAGTCGCAGACGCCTCCGGAGCGCACCGAGGAGAACCACGCCCCCAAGGCGGTCGACGACAGCTTCGGCGTGCGTCCGGGCCGCTCCGCGCTCCTGCCCGTACTGGCCAATGACTCCGATCCCGACGGCGACGTCCTCACCGCCACTCCCCAGGACAACGGCGGGTCGCTGACGGCCACCAAGGCCCAGGGCGGGCTGGCCCTGCGCATGGACGTCCCGGACAACGCCTCCGGCAGCTACTCCGTGCCCTACACGGCCGACGACGGACGCGGCATGAGCGACTCCGCCGTCGCCACTGTTGACGTCCACGGCTGGGACGTCAACGACGCGCCGAAGCAGATCACCACCCCGACCCTCACGGTCGCCGAGAAGGCCTCCGGCTCCCTGGACGTGCTGGGTCACTGGCTGGACCCCGACGGGGACGACCTCTACCTGGTCTCCGCCCAGGGCGAGGGCCTGGACACCAAGGTCTCCAACGAGGGCACCGTCACGGTGCGCGAGCTGGGCGCCGGCACCGGCACCCGCGACCTGACCGTCACCGTCTCCGACGGCCGGGAGACCACCTCCGGCGTGGTCAAGGTCGACGTGCAGCCGGCCCAGTCGGCCAAGCCGATCGCCAACGCCGACCACGTGCGCGTCGTGGCGGGATCCAAGGCGGTCGTCTCGCCCCTGGACAACGACACCTCCCCATCCGGGGGGACCCTGCGACTGGCCGCCGTGCAGGAGGCCCCGGCCGGGACCTCGATCACCGTCGACCAGCAGGCCGGTGTCTTCACCTTCTCCACCGACGCGAACGCCCAGGCCCAGACCTACTACCTCACCTACGACGTCATGGACGGGGCCAACACGGCGCAGGGCATCGTGCGCGTGGACGTCACCCCCAAGGCCGACGCCACCGTGCCGCCCGAGGCCGAGAACGACACCGCTCTGCTGCGCAACGGCGGCTCGACGACCATCGCCCCGCTCAACAACGACTTCGACCCCTCCGGGGGGATCCTGGTCCTGCAGTCGGTCAACGCCCCACCGGACTCCGGAGTCACCGTCACGGTCGTGGACCACTCCCTGCTGCAGATCACCGCTGCCAGCACCGTCCCGGCCAATCTGACGGTGGACTACACCGTCACCAACGGCACCTCCAGCGCCACCGGGAAGGTCGCCATCGTCCCGGTGACCCAGTCACAGCCCCAGCCGCCGGTGGTCACCAACGACACCGCCGTCGTGCGCGCCGGCGACGTCGTCACCGCGCCGGTTCTGGACAACGACTCCTCCCCCGCGGGTCTCAACCTGTCGGTGGACTCCCAGGTCAGCCTCGTCGGCGACGAGCTGGGCACCGCCTGGGTCAGTGAGAACACCGTCCGCTTCCGCGCCGGCAACCAGCCCGGACGCACCTCCTACGCCTACACGGCCAAGGACGATCAGGGGCAGAACGCCTCGGGCGTCCTCACCGTGGAGGTGCGCGCCCAGGACGCCGAGCACAACTCCGCGCCCTCACCGCGCAACCTGGAGGCCCGCACCCTGGCCGGCTCGACCACGAACATCACCGTGCCGCTTGACGGCATCGATCCCGACGGCGACTCGGTGAGCCTCGTGGGCCTCAACCAGGCCCCCTCCCTGGGCTCGGTGGAGATCAACTCCTCGTGGCTGACCTACACGCCCTCCGAGGGGGCCACCGGCACCGACACCTTCACCTACGTCGTCGAGGACCGCTTCGGGGCCCAGGCCACCGGCACGGTCCGCGTGGGCGTCGCCCAGGCCTCACCGCTCAACGTGGCCCCGGTGGCCACCGATGATCTGGTCGTGGCCAAGCCCGGGCGCACCGTGGCCGTGGACGTCCTGTCCAATGACCTGGACACCGACGGCGACAGCCTGTCCCTGGAGGGCGACCCGGTCTCCAGCGACCCGTCCCTGGGCGTGTCCACCCGGGCCGGCCGCCTCGTGCTCGACCTGCCGGAGAAGGAGGGCAACCACTCGGTCACCTACACCGTCTCCGACGGTCGAGGCGGTACGGACACCGGCACCGTCACCGTCCAGGTCTCGAGCAACGCCCCCCTGGCCAACCCGGTGGGCGTGGACGACTACGTGACCGTCGACCAGGTCGACGCCAACGGTCGTGTCACCGTCCCGGTCCTGGACAACGACAAGGACACCGACGGTTCGCCGTGGGACCTCAAGCTGTCCTCCTCCGACCCCGACGTCGAGGTGGGCAAGGACTCCCTGAGCCTCACGGTGGGCGAGACCCAGCGGCTCGTGCTCTACACGATCACCGACGCCGACGGGCTGACCGGCCACGCCGTCGTCGTGGTACCGGCCCGCTCGGCCCTGCGGCCCCGCATCAATCCCTCGGCCGTGCCCGCCCGCGTGCTGGCTGGCAAGACCACGGACATCAACCTGTCCTCCTACATCCTCACCCGTGAGGGCACCAAGCCCGTCATCACGGACACCTCCTCCATCCACATGGCCAAGGGCACCAAGGACGCCAAGGTCGCCTCGGGCGGGTCGGCGCTGTCCTTCACCCCCGACTCGGGCTTCACCGGGCAGACCTCGGTGACCTTCACCGTGGCCGACGGCACCGGCTCGGACGCCCTGAGCTCGACGCTCACGCTGCCGATCATCGTGGAGTCCTCGACGAACCGGCCGCCGACCTTCACCCCCACCGAGGTGACGGTGGCGCCCGGTGAGGGGACCGTGACGGCCAACCTGGCGGCCATGGCCACCGACCCCGACCAGGGTGACAAGCTCTCCTTCCAGGCCGGTCCCGCCCCCGCGGGATTCGAGATCTCCCTGAGCGGCTCGACGCTGTCGGTCAAGGCCTCCGACAAGACCACCGAGGGCACCACGGGCTCCATCCCGATCACGGTCTCCGACGGCGTCAACCCGCCGGTGAGCGCCTCCCTGCCCGTCCGGGTCAGCGCCTCCAACAAGCCCCTCATGACCACGGCCCCGATCAACCTGGAGTCCCGCAACGGCGAGGCCGTCAGTGCGGACGTGTCCAAGGCGGTGAGCAACCCCTTCCCGGACAAGCCGATCACCCTGTCCGGCACCCCGACGATCACCTCCGGCCAGGGCTCGATCAGCGCCTCGGGAACGACCGTGACGATCACGCCCAACAACGGGTTCCACGGCACCATCACCGCGCAGTACAAGGTGCTGGACTCCACCGGCTCGGAGTCCCGGGCCGTCACCGGCACCATCACCGTGCAGGTCGGTGGGGTGGCGCCCGCGGCCCCCTCCGGGGTGAGCGTGGCCCCCGTGGACGCCGACTCTGCGCGCGTGTCCTGGACCGACGGCTCCGCCAACGGCTCCCCCATCACCGGCTACAAGGTCAGTGTCAACGGCTCCGAGCAGTCCTGCTCGACCTCGAACTGCCTCATCAGTGGTCTGGCGCCCGGTCAGAGCTACAGCATCCAGGTCGTGTCCACCAACAAGTACGGCGACTCCGAGGCCGCGACGGTGTCCTACCAGCACAACGCCACGGCCAAGACCCCGGCGGCGCCCACACTGGCGGCCGGCTCGGGCAGGCTCACCGTCGGCTGGACCGAGGTGGAGGATCCCTTCGGGGGCGCGACGACCTACGACGTGCGCCTGTCGGACGGAACCGTGCAGACGGGAATCGCCGGAGGATCAGCATCCTTCGACGTCGCCTCAGGACGCGCCTACACCGCTCAGGTGCGCGCCAGGTCGAGTCAGGGGACGGTCTCGGAGTGGTCCTCCCCGTCCAACTCGGTGACGCCCTACGGTGAGCCCGGAACCCCTGGGACCCCCGTCATCACCCCCAACGGGGACACGGTCACCATCGGCTGGCAGGCCGCCAACGGCAACGGCAGCCCCGTGAGCTACACGCTGCACTACTCCAACGGGCACACCAGTGACTCCAAGGACGTGGGAGGCGCAACCTCCACCACGGTCTCGGTCTCGCGCGGAACCTGGACCTTCTGGGTCGAGGCCGACAACGGTCACGGCTCCAAGACCTCGGGCCAGGCCAGCTACAGCTACAAGCCGGCCCCGCTGACGCCGTCGACCCCCGCCGTCAAGGCCACCGGCAACAGCGGCGAGCTGTCCGTGAGCGCCTCGCCCCGAGCCGGCAACGGCTGGAGCGTCGGCGAGCTGACGGTGGAGTACTCCGTCGATCAGGTCACCTGGACCAGCTCCTCGACCATTCGAGGACTGACCGATGGGCAGACCTACACCGTCTACGCCCGCACCAACGGAGGCGGGCAGTACTCCGACGTCGTCGCCTCCTCCCCGGTGACGCCCTACGGTCCGCCGTCGGCGCCCTCGGTCAGCTGTGAGCTCACCGGCAAGAAGCAGAAGAAGGTCTCCTGCTCCTGGAGCCCCGGGGCCAACAACGGCGCCAGTGCCGAGTACGAGCAGACCGACGACGGCGGCAAGTCCGTGGAGAGCGTCGAGATCGGTGACACCTACGACGGCAAGCTCAAGCGCGGTGAGTCGCTCACCTGGTGCGTGCGGGCCAGGACCAACGCCGGCACCTCCGAGTGGGGCTGCGGCACCGTCACCAGGCCGTCCAAGCAGGGCGATGACGACGACGATGACGACGATGACAAGAAGCAGGCCTTCCCGGTCGGCACCGAGACGCAGTTCTACGTGGACCAGTCGCAGAGGTGCCATCCCTTCGGCCCCTGGGGCACCTGCTACCAGATGGTCTTCGACATCACCGGAAACCCCAATAGCACCATGTCCTGTGGCTACTGGTACTGGGACACCTGGAACTGGCAGCCGGCCTGGAACGAGGAGGAGGTGGCCCTCGATAAGAACGGGTACGCCCGGCACAAGTTCCCCCACAGGACGCCGTACGTGAACCAGTCCATCATCTGCACCCAGCAGTAACCGGATCATTAACCGGATCGATGCCCGGTACGCAACAAGTCACACACTCACCTCTCTCCACCCGAAGGATCATTGATTCCATGCCGATGACCCCCGAGAACGCGACATGGTTCGCTGACGCCTTCTCCACCATTGTCAACAACGTCGGTCAGGCGCTGCTCGACAAGGAAGACGTGATCAAGCTGGCCCTGACCACCATGCTCTCCGAGGGCCACCTCCTGCTCGAGGACGCCCCCGGCACCGGCAAGACCGCCCTGGCCCGGGCCCTGGCGGCCTCGGTGCAGGGAACGCACTCGCGCATCCAGTTCACCCCCGACCTGCTGCCCAGCGACATCACGGGCGTGACGATCTACGACCAGAAGACGGGCACGTGGGACTTCCACGCCGGCCCGATCTTCTCCTCGATCGTCCTGGCCGACGAGATCAACCGGGCCAGCCCCAAGACCCAGTCGGCCCTCCTGGAGGTCATGGAGGAGTCCCAGGTGACGGTCGACGGCGTACGCCACACGACTGAGCGCCCCTTCATGGTCATCGCCACCCAGAACCCCATCGAGCAGGCCGGCACCTACCGCCTGCCCGAGGCCCAGCTCGACCGCTTCCTCATGAAGGCCTCCGTGGGCTACCCCAACCGGGAGGCACTCACCCAGATCCTGTCGAGCTCGGCCCACCCGGACCGCTCCAAGGACCTGTCCGCGGTCGTGGCCTCCTCGGTCGTGGCCTCCATGGCCGATCTGGCCGCATCCAACCACATCGAGAACTCGGTGCTGGACTACATCGGGGCCCTGGTGGAGGCCACACGCACAGCCGAGGAGACCCGCATGGGCGTGTCCACCCGTGGTGCCATCGGCATGGCTCGGGCCGCCCGGGTGTGGGCGGCCTCCCAGGGACGCAGCTTCGTCCTGCCAGACGACATCAAGGATCTCGCCGAGGTCGTGTGGGCCCACCGCCTGGTCATGGACCCCGACGCCGAGTTCACCGGCGCCACCGCCGCCGGTGTCATCACCGCCGCCCTGGCCCAGGTCCCCGCCCCCACAACCCGCGATTGAGCCGCATGCCGCCTCAGACGACGTCGCAGAAGCCTGCCCACCAGGCCCGTCCGGGTTCAGCGGGCGAGTCCGGTGCATCCGCCTCCTCCGCCGTATCACCCCCGAGGTCCTCGGGGGCTCCGGCGTCCTCGCCGTCCACGGCATCGGCTGCGTCGTCGACCTCCACGAGCACGGCTCTGACCGCCAGACCCGCGCGGTCCCGACTGACCGACGCGGTCGCGGTGCTGCTGCGGCCGCTGCGCTGGCTGCTGCACATCGTGACCCCGATCGGATGGGGCAGTCTGGCGCTGCTCGTGGCCTGTGGGCTGACCGGAGCAGTCATGGGCTGGCAGGAGGCATGGAGCGCCGCGGCCGCCGTCGGCATCGTCGTGGTGAGCGCCTGGCTGTGGCTCATTCCCCGCGCCGGCTACTCGGTCCACCACGACCTGCTCGAGCCCCGCGTCACCGTGGGCGACCACGCTCTCATCCGTCTGACCGTCACCAACCCCCGCACCCGACCGCTGCTGCCCTCGCGCATGGAGATGCCGGTGGGGCCGGGGCGGGCCGTCTTCGTCGTCCCGACCCTGACCCCTCGGGCCGTCCACGAGCGCGGCTTCGTCCTGCCCACCCAGCGTCGCGGCATCGTCACCGTGGGGCCGGTCCTGGCGGTCCAGCGCGATCCGGTGGGACTGCTCCAGCGCGAACGCTCCCTGAGCCCCGCGCAGGACATCCACATCCACCCGCGCACCGTGCGTCTGGGCACGGTCCTGCACGGCGTCCTGCGCGACATCGAGGGCGCCGTCACCCAGGACCTGTCCAGCTCCGACGTCGCCTTCCACGCCCTGCGCGAGTACGTCCCCGGCGACGACCGGCGCAACGTCCACTGGCGCACCACTGCCCGCACCGGCCGCCTCATGGTGCGCCAGTTCGAGGAGACCCGTCGCTCCAACCTGCTCGTTCTGCTGTCCACCCGTCAGGACGACTACGCCGGTGAGGAGGACTTCGAGACCGCGGTGTCCATCGCCTGCTCACTGGCCATGGACGCGATCCAGGACGGGCGCGAGGTCCGCTTCATCACCCAGATCGGTGCCCTGCCCACCTCCTCCGCCCTGCGGATGCTGGACACGTCCTGCCTGCTGAGCACCGGTGAGGACGACTACGGCTGCGACCTCCTGGTGCGACACGCCTGCACGGCGCACCCCGATGCCTCTATCGTCGTCCTTGTCACCGGTCAGGAGGCCGACTGCGCCACGTTGGCCCGGGCCCGCAACTTCGCTCCTCTGTCCATGGTGGCCGTCACCCTGCGT
>ERZ773267.1338-NODE-1338-length-13845-cov-3.791080_pt1 | contig 13845 bp, 14 predicted proteins | sample MGYA00511959_ERZ773267 | MGnify/ENA primary metagenome ERZ773267 (study PRJEB29015, sample SAMEA2738165) | human oral metagenome | biome: human oral; feature: human-associated habitat; material: saliva | place: China | collected 2240 ... | reverse complement strand
ATCTTAAATTTAACTTCGTTTGGGATTAAATTTGCAGCAAATTTGACGGACAATAAACCAAATTTTAAATTTAAAGCTGAAAAGGCGCGGGTTTAGCGCATCCGCATTTCAGGCAAAAAATCGACACCAAATTTGACTTAAATTTACGACCAAAAAGGCGCCCTCAAACATCAAATTTACACTCTAAAGGGCGCAGTTTCAGGAAGCAAATCTAGTTTCGTCTCTCATACTCTTCAAAGCCAAATTCCCGTACGGTTACAAGCTCGCCGTTTTCTTTTAAAAGTAGCAAATCAGGCAGCTTGATGCCATTAAAGGTCGTGTTTTTCACGATCGTGTAGTGGATCTGATCCTCAAAGATCACTTTGTCGCCCACGCTTAGCGGCGCGTCAAATTTATACTCGGGCTCGCCGGCGTCAAGCCCTACGATATCGCCGGCTAGACAGGTATTTCCGCCAAAACGGTAGCTAAATTTACCGCCCCTGCTCTCACCTCGCACAGCCGGTCGGTACGGCATCAGCACAGTGTCTGGCATGTGCGCCTCAGCTGAGACGTCCAGGATCGCTATGGTTTTTTCGTTTTGCACGAAATCAAGCACCGAAGCAGCCAAAAATCCCGTCTGCCAGCCCACCGCTTCACCTGGCTCGATGTAGACCTCGACGCCGTACTTTTTGCGGAAATTTTTGATCAAACTTATGAGCAGATCCACGTCGTAGCCTTCTTTGGTGACGTGATGTCCGCCGCCGAAATTTACCCACTTCATACGCGGTATAAACTCACCGAATTTCTCCTCAAACGCCATCAGCACGGTCTCCAGGCTTTGCGCGCTCTCCTCGCAAAGCGCGTGAAAATGTAGCCCCGTGATACCATCAAGCGCGTCAGCGTCGAAATTTGCGCGCGTGATGCCTAGTCGGCTATACCTGCCGCAAGGATTATAAGCATCAGTCGGTGCGACGGATAGCTCTGGATTTACGCGAAGCCCACAGGTAACGCCCGCGGCTAGAGCTTTTTCTTTAAATTTAGCCCACTGTGCAAAGGAGTTAAAAACCACGTGCTTTGAGAGAGCTAGCACCTCATCTATGTCCTCGTCTTTAAATGCAGGCGAATAGGTATGGATCTCGCCGCGAACGTGTTTTTGGGCAAATTTAGCCTCGTGTAGGCCGCTGCACGTCGCGCCGTCTAGATACTCGCCGACAAGCCCCATCACGCCGCTAAATGCAAAGCCTTTTAGGGCGACTAGCACCTTTGCGCCGCTTTCATCCTTGACGCGTTTTAAAATTTCGAGATTTGCGCGCACCTTGGCCTCTTCGCAGATGTAGGCAGGAGTTTTTATTTTGCTTAAGATTTCGTTCATTAGGGCTCTTTCGTTTAAAATTTGGCGTAAGTATATCTAAATATTTTTTTAAGTAAAATCAAGAAAAAAATTTAATTTCAAAGGTGAATTTATGGTAGAAATCGAGTTTTTGGGCCCGATAAAGATGAATAATTTAAAGCTGGAAGCGGCAAATTTAAGCGAAGTAAAAGAAAAACTAGGCGAATACGAGGAGCTTGGCGAGTGGCTAAAAATCTGCGCCGTCGCCGTAAACGACGAGATCGCAAGCTCGCTAGACGCGCCGCTAAAAGACGGGGATAAAATTTCCATTTTACCGCCAGTTTGCGGAGGTTAAGATGCAGATATTTGATGGAAGTCTCGACGCCAAAGCGATCACAAACGCTTGGTACGACGAGTTTAAGGACAAAAACTGCGGCGCGCTCATCACGTTTACCGGCATCGTGCGCGAGGAAGGCGGCATCAGCGCGCTTAGCTTTGACATCTACGAGCCGATCCTGCGCAAATGGCTAGCGGGCTGGGAGCAAAAGGCAAAGGATCTGGGCGCATACGTACTTTTCGCGCATTCTCGCGGAGACGTGCCGGTACACGAGAGCTCCTATGTCGCAGGTGTCGTTAGCCCGCAAAGAAAGGTCGCCTTGCGGCTGATAAATGAGTTTGTCGAGGACTTTAAAGCTAACGCGCCGATCTGGAAATACGACGTCATAGGAGGCGAGCGCATCTACGCAAAAGAGCGCAGTCAAGCGATAAAAGGGGCGGGGCTTTTGGGCTAAATTTAATTGACTCGGCTTTGGTTTGGTATACGAGCCGAGCAAATTTGACTACTTTTTAGATAAAAGATTTATTTCTTGCAGGCTAGGTTATGTTTTAGCCTGCTTTTTACTCTTAGCCGCCATCAAATTTGTCAAATTCAAGCTCGCTTTTTATATAAGTTAAATTTACGTCTTTCGCTCGCCGAGACCCGCGCCGCGAAAATGTCAAATTTATAAATTTAGCAAGATATACGACAAATATTCCAGACAGAATAGGCGTAGTTTAACTTTAAAATTTTAACCCGTTAGGGCGCGTATATGAAATACGTAACCGAAACGGGTTTAAAATTTTAAAGCTTGAAATCCGTCGTTTATGGGGAATCAAGCGGCTTTTTTATGGAAAAATCCCACATAAACCGCAAAAACAAACCCCATCGCTACCGCCCACGGAGCCGCTGCCGTTATGGCGCTAGGAGAGCTAGCGAGCAAGAAGTTATGCGCTACGGCCGCACCTGCCGCCATACCGATGACAAATATAACCGAGCTTAGATTGCCCGTGCCCATTTGCACGAGATGCTTGCCCGGGCAGCCTTCGCTCAGGCTAAAGCAAAGCCCTGCTAGCGTCATGCTAAGGAAGTTCCAAACCACGTCGTTGTGCGCGATAGGCTGGCCTTCAAAGCCGAATTTATACTGCCCGAGCGCCAAATTTACAATGCTGGCAAAAACGACGATACTGATGATCCCAGTAAACATCGAGAAATCCCCTTTAAAAAGCCTACCAAACGCCCCTACGCTACAAAATTTGCTTTTGTGCATTAGCGCGCCCACGACGATACTAAATCCAAGCGAGATCAGGATCGGAGCGTGCATGGAGCCGGGGCCCTTTGCAGAGCTAAAAAGCGCGCCGTTTTCGCCAAGCTTCAGCCCTAGAGCCAGCGCCGCAAGCAGCAAAATACCCATAACCGTCGGCAAAACGCCTATCGCGGTCTGGGTTTTAGTCTCACTCGTCAGACCGTAGCCGAGCTTTTTGAAAAATACGCCCGCGCACACGCCCGCAAAAATACCGACGACTCCCGCAATCGCCGTCATATCGCCGCCGCCTAGACGCAAAAACGCTCTCCACGGGCAGCCCAAAAACACGAGGCAGCCGATCATCGCGAAAAATCCAAGAAAAAAGCGCACGAAAGGCGAAGAGCCCGTGGTCGCGCTAAACTCCTTCGTCCAAAGCACGCTGGCTAAAAAGCTGCCCAAAATGAGCCCGATGATCTCAGGGCGCACGTACTGCACGACTCCTGCGCGGTGAAAGCCCAGCGCCCCTGCCGTATCGCGTAAAAAGCAAGCCGCGCAAACGCCCATGTTGCCCGGGTTGCCAAAATACACGAGCAGTGCACCCAGAACGCCGAGCGCCGCACCTGAAACGATAAACCATTTTGAATTTGAAGAGTTCATGAAGTGTCCTTTGAAAAGGTAAAATCGACCCGATTTCTTAGGCTGTATTTTACTGATGTTAAAATAAAAAATTAATAAAATTTGCTTGCGATTTAATCAAATTTGAAAGGGAATATAAAATTTAACTTAAGCAGTTAAATTTACATAAATATTAAACGTGTTTAAAATTTGCAGATGTTAAATTTACAGCCGTGTAGACAGCTCAAAATATGCCAAAAACAACCACAAAAAGTAGCTATTGTTTTGATTGTAAAAAAGGACGGCCAAATTTAGCTGACTTTACCGCGCTAGCGTGCCGCCCCCTCACACAACTTTAATCAAATTTGAGGCTAGATTTACTTTTTCTTGCTGTCTTTTTGTTCGCTTGCAGCATTAAATTTCTCAGTCTCTTTTGCGCTAAAATTTGACTTGTCTTTAGCTTTTTCGCAACCGTCTAGCAGGGGCGAAGCGATATTTTGTATCCCGCCGTTTAGATCGATACCTACTTGCTTCATAAGATCGTCGATTATCGGTGCATTTACTTTATAGTTTAAAGACGCGTTTACGATTTGATCGGAGAGAGACGCGCCTGCATTGCTAACAACGCCGTTAGTATTTGAGCCGATTCCGCCTTGATTTGCGCCACCAAGGCCTGCCATTTGCACGATTTTGATAGAGTCGATTTTCTCCGCCGGTTTTACGACCTGGGCGATTATTTGCGGCATAAACTCTATCAAGGCAAGCTTAAATCTATTTTCCAAAATCTCCGCCGAGACGATATTTTCTGCGTTATTTATCTCGGTTTTACCCTTAGCCTCAACCTCGTAGTTTAGCCTGTTGGCTTCAGCCGTTATCTTTATAGCTTCGGCTTCTGCGGTGGCCTTGATTTTTAGCGCTTCGCTTGCACCCATTGCTTTGATTTTAGCGGCTTCGGCTAGGTTTTCTTCGGCTTCTTTTTCAGCTTTTGCGGCAACCGTTTTTTCGATAGAGAGTTGCTCGGCCTCTTTTTGCGCTTCGATTAGCGCTAGCTTTTTAGCGCGCTCGGCCTGCTCAGTCTCGGACGATGTTTTAATCTTCTCAAAAGATGCGGCTTCTAGCGCCTTTTTCTCGTTGGCTAGCGTTTTAGCGGCGGCCTCTTCCTCGACTTTTTTGGCGATTTCTATGTTTTTGCTCTGATTTGCGAGCTCGACGGCTTTTTCTTTGTTAATCTCGGCTTCCCTGATAGCTCTAGCCTTTTCTATCTCGACGGTTTCGATAGCGCGCGCTTTGTTTATCTGCGCCTCTTCAATAGCTTTGTTTGCGACGATCTTGGCTTCTTCGGCCTCTTTTCGCCTACTTTCGGCCTCTTTTGCCCTTAGCGCTTCTTGTTCTGCTTGAAAATTTGCTATCTTGGTTTGTTGCGTGGCTTCAGCCTCGGCTTGTTTTCTTTGGATTTCAAATTTCTCCGACTGCGTTTCGTAGTTTTTTTGCGCGATTTGCACCTCGGTAGAGCGTTCGATATCGTTTCGTAGCTTTTTGCGCTCTTCGATAGTTTGCGTTAGGCTTGTTAAACCTTCTGCGTCAAAAGCGTTGTTTTCGTTAAAAAACTCTTTAGCCGTTTGATCTAGCGAAGTAAGCGAAACAGACTCTAGCTGAAGGCCGTTTTTAGATAGATCGGCTTCGATAGCATTTTTGACCTGAGAGCTAAATTCATCCCTTTTTTCGTGTAGCTCCTTCATCTCCATCGAGCTTGCTACCGAGCGGAGCGTGGCGATTAGCTTACCTTCGATAAGACCGGTTAGCTCTCTTAGATCGACCGTCTTTTTACCCAGCGTTTGCGCCGCGCGCGAGATAGACTCTCTATCCTCGCCCACTCTGATGTAAAAATCAGCCGTGATATCCACGCGCATCCTATCTTTGGTGATAAAGCTATCGCTTTTAGAGCGAGCTACTGTGACCTTCATCGACTGCATATTTATGTCGATATAATCATGCAGTATCGGCAGTATCAGCGCGCCGCCGTCTACGACGACCTTTTCACCGCCAAAGCCCGTTCGCACGAACGTAAGCTCCTTTGTCGTTTTTCGGTAAAGCCTCGAAAAAACGATACCTAAGATAATGATAGAAAAGAGTCCTATGCCGGCAAATACGGCTAAAGACGTCATTGCGTCAATGTTCATACTATTCTCCTTTGATTAAATTTACTGTTTTTTCTTGATGTAAAAGTTATTTTTCTCGACTCTAACTATAAGCGCGATATCGCCTTTTACAAGCTCATCATCGCCGGTAGCTCGTGCAAAAACGAAACGTTCTTTTCCGTTTTTATCCGCAACCTTAACGTCGCCGCCTTGTTCTTTGGTTATTTTATAGTCCTTTACTTCGCATTCGCAGCCAAGAAGCTCTTTTTTACTAAACGCAGCGCTTTGCACTTGAGGTAGGTATTTTGCCGCGAGCAGACTAACCCATCTAGTCCAAGTCAAAGCGATAAAAAACGAAACTACAGCGATAGCTGCGCTGATGTACCACGCTGGCGCCGCAAATCCATAAAAAACGCTAACGATAAAAAGCCCGCACGCTCCAAAGCTCATAAGCAAAATCCCGTAAAAAATCGTACTCGGCACGCCGCCTTTATTTGCCCAAGCTAACAACTCGGCGCCGGGCGCATCTATACTGTCCGCTCCGTCAAATAGCCCGTTTATCGGCTCAAGCACCGAAAATCCGGTCATCATCAAAATAACCTCAAGCAAGGCAAAAACTACAACGATAACCAGCGGAACGGAAAATATGAGATTGTTGCCAAGAAGCGTTAAAAATTGATCCATCTTTTACCTTTTTTGTTTTTAAATTTTGCCGTTTGCAAAATCAAATTTGACCGTATAGATTTAAATTTGAACGGAGATTTACTCGCTAGATACAAATTTGACGTTTACCGCTAGAGAACCCAAAATTCATCGCGCCTTGCGTCAAATTTGACCTTCGCGCCGCTCTACTCTATGCTATACACGTCGCTTTGCTCGATCTTTTCGAGCTTATTTACCTTGCTTTCCAGCGTCTTACTCATCTGCGCGATTTTAGCGATATTTTCTTTCATCTTCGGTAGCGCCTCGTTTTTGAAATTTTCTATCTTATCTAGCGAATCTATCATCAAATTTATCGCTTTTTCAAGGTTCTCGTTATCTAGCGCGCCGCCTGCGACCTTTGCCATCACGTCCGTTGCCGTATCGTTTACGTCCTGCGCGTTTTTTAAGATGACGTCGTTTGCGAGCTTATCCATCTCAGAAACCGCTTTTAACTGTTTCTTGCCTTCTTGCGCTGTGCTTGCGATATAGACGTTGGTTTTTAGCGCCGTGATACTCGTTGTGATCGTGTTTTGCGTGGCGAAACTCAAAAGCGAGTTATTGTGTTTGATAGTAGCGTAGTTTGCGAGGCTTTGCTGCATCACGACTAGCACTTGACGTAAATTTTGCAGATGCATACGGATGTAAAATAGCGCCTCTTCGAGGAGGAATTTTTTCTGCTCTTCGTCCGTTTGATTTGCCGCTAAATTTTCGATGAGCTCGTCTGTTTTGCTTAAAATTTCTATCTTGCCTTTTAGACTTTCTATGATGAGCGAGAGTTCCTTTTGCTTCTCGGAGATTTCTGCGTTTCTAGCTTCTAAAACGTTTATGGAGTGCTTTAAATTTGCCGTGATTTCTTCAAACAAGCTTGACACGCTTTGATATTTGCTAGCTAGTTCGGCGGCTAGGTCTTTACCGAGTAAGAAATTTATAAATTTCGCCCCCAGTCCGCTCTCTTTCATCTTGTCGCTTGCTTTGATGAGTTCGGCGGAGTATTTTTTGACCGACTTTAGCGACTCGCCGACCGAGCTTCCTACGCTTTGACTCATACTAAGCAAGTCGCCGACCTTCATATCCATATCGCCGTTTAGCTTCTCAAACTCGCCTAGTTCGTCTTTGCCGAACGACACGATAAATTCTTTGGGATCGTTAAATTCTTTCCTTTTTTCTATGAGTAAGGCGACGACCTCTTGAGGCGTTTTAGCGATTTGATTCAAAGCTTGTCCTTTACTTAAATTTGAGAGTTATTATAACTAAATTCGTACGCTTTTTGCAGGCTTGATAATAAACTTCTATGCCTTATTAGCATAATTTACGATTAAATTTAGTAAAATCGGCAGAAATATTCCAGACGGATTGTGTGTAGTTTAAATAGTTTGCGGCGGATACGACGGGAGCGGACTGGTCGTCCGTGACCCGAGTATCCTAGCCGAAAACTATTTAAAATCCAGCCGAGCCGGGGAATCAAAAAAGGAAAAAAAATGAAAGAATTTATGAGTTACGCATCCTCTCTTGAAATTTTACGCTCTACGCTCGCTCCTTGGGACCGCGTAGAAAAGGTCACGCTCACGCAGGCGCTTGATCGCCACATCGCCGTAGATATCGCGGCACAGGATAACTACCCGGAGCGTCCCGTCTCCGCTATGGACGGCTACGCGTTTGCATGGAGAGAGGATTTGAGCGAGCTTGAGCTCATCACCGACCTGCCCGCAGGCAGCGATAAAGGACTAAAGGTCGAGGGCGTAAAATGCGTCAAAACATTCACCGGCTCGCTGATGAGCGAAGGCACAGATACGTTAATCCCGGTCGAAAACGTCGAGGTCGTAGGTAGCAAGGTTGTGATCAAAAAACCCGTCGCAAAGGGCTTTGCCGTGCGCGAAGTCGGCGAAAGCTACAAAAAAGGCGAAATCCTAATCAAAAAAGGCGCGACGATAGGCTACGCCGAGACTGCGCTGCTAGCCGAGCTTGGGATTTTTAACGTTAGCGTATTCGTGCGGCCTAGAGTCGCAGTACTGGCGACTGGAAGCGAAATAAAAGACCTCGGAGAGCCGCTAGAAAACGCCGCGCAGATCCACAGCTCAAACCACGTAGGCATCGCCGCCATGGTGCGCAAAATGGGCGGCGAACCCGTGCTGTGCGAGATAGTACGCGACCGCGCCGAACTCGTAAAAGACGCCATCGTCCGCGCGCTAAAATCAGCCGACGTGCTCGTTACCACGGGCGGCATCAGCATGGGCGACTACGACTTTGTAAAAGGCGCGCTGGGCGAAAATTTCGACATTATCATCGACGGCGCCGCGATCAAACCGGGCCGCCACATCAAGGTCGCAAAAGCGGGCGAAAAGTATATATTTGCGCTGCCTGGCTTCCCGTACTCGGCGATGGTGATGTGCGTGCTCTACGTGCGCGTGCTGCTAAATGCGTGGTTTGGCGCTAGCGAGCCTAAAATCACGGCCATCATGGACGAGGACTACAAAAAGCGCTCGCCGTTTTTGGAGTTTACGGCGGTAAATTTAGTCAATCGAGACGGCAAAATTTACGTTAATTTAGACGGAAAAAAGCTGGGCAGCTCGACGATCGTAAATAACCTCACAGGAGGCGCCGCGCTTTTAATCATCCCAAAAGAGACCGAATTTATCGCAAAGGGCGAGATAGTCGAAGTGCTGAAAATGGTTTAAATTTAAGTAATTTAAAGGTTGATAATGAGTGAAATTTTAGAGCAAATTTACGAGATAGAAAACCTCGCCGAACTAGAAATTTTTCTGCGCGCCCAGGATCAAATTTTAATTCGCGAGCGGCTGCTGGGCGAATTTGACCGCTACGCCTTTTATAAAAACGCTAGCGAGTGGAACAGGGCCGTTAAAATTTGCGAATGCCTAGCGATCATAGGCTGGGGCGAGCGAGAGAGCTTAGAGGCGCTACGCGGGAAATTCTACAACGGCTATGCGATGACCTATTTTTTAAATGTGCACGGCGAGCCGCGCTTTGTAGAAGCCACATGGTCGAAACGCAAAACGGGGCTAAGCATGCAAGACGGCGATACGTTCTTTCACGAAAGCCCGGACGCAGCGGGCAAAACGCTCTCGCGCCCAGTAAAAGAGGACATACAAGACGTCAAATTAAACAGCCAGCGCAACTGGATAGCCAAAAATCCGGTCCGCATCACGCGCGCTATCAGCAACTGCTACGAAAACTCGCGCGCCGTAATCGAAAGTCTATTTTTAGATCTACAACCGGCGCTAAACGCCAAAATGAGACCTCAAATTTACGGCTCGGCGATTAACTATATAAAACTACGCTGCGCATTTAGCTTCTCTGATCATGGCTGTAAAACAAACTACGTCATCGCGCCCGATAAACCAAAACTAAGCTCACAACGCGCTTGGGAGCTGATACACGAGATGATGAGCGAGGAGGAGCGCCGTGCTGGGGGCTACTATCTGCGAAACAGATTCGAGTATGCGCCGTTTAGAAAAGATACGGGCAAAACGGGCGCGCAGATATATTTTGAGCGCGAGTTTAGCGAGCTTTCACACGCAGAGCAAAAGCAAAAAATAGGCGAGTATTTTTTAACGGCGCTAAAACAGATCGCGCGCAAACAAAGCAAGCTTGAGTATGATTTTGCCGCGATGATAGAGGATTTTAGTAAAATTTTAGGCGAGTGGGTAGAGGCTAAAATTTAGCCGCTTTGATATTAAATTACAAAAAACGCTCGCCGTTTTTGGAGTTTACGGCGGTAAATTTAGTCAATCTGGGCGGCAAAATTTACGTAAATTTAGACGGCAAAAAGCTGGGCAGCTCGGCGATTGTAAACAATCTAACAGGGGGTGCCGCGCTTTTAATCATCCCCAAAGAAACCGAATTTATCGCAAAGGGCGAGATAGTCGAAGTGCTCAAAATGGTTTAAATTTGAGGTTAAATTTAGTTTTGCAACTTAGGGGCGCAGGGTAAATTCCTCCAGCGCCAAATTTAAGGAGTATAACCATGAAACAATTTCCGGATTTTCTAAGAGAGTACGAACCCACCCTGCAAAAATACAAACTGCGTTCTGCCCGAATTCTTGCCGAACCCCTAAAAAGCGGTGAAACAACGAATATAAAAAGTTCCAAGTTTTTGGGAGCCCCTTATTTGCCTATCGGTACGGACTATCCAAAAGACAAGGATGGCAAGCCGCTTATTTTATGGGCGCAATTAAATTTTTCGGAAATTCCGCATTTGGACGATTATCCCAAAAATGGTATTATGCAGTTTTTCGTTTCGGCGGATGGGTGGTACGATTGCGAAGAAATAAAAGTACTTTTCCACGAGCATACGGACGCGCCGCCTCAAACTGATTTTCCGTTCTTAACCGAAGATTTGTACGAAGACTGCCCGATATGGTGCGGGCACCGTTTGCAGTTTAAAGAAGCTGAAGAGTACGGCGGTACCGAAGATTTTCGGTGCAGCTGTATGTTCAACGGAAAAAGTCCGTGGGATCTTTATGATACGCTTGAATCTGCCCAAAAAGAAGCATTTGATGATTTATTTTACGACACTGGGCACAAGATAGGCGGCTACTCGTATTTCGCACAGACCGATCCGCGCGATTACGGGCAAGAACATAAGAATGATGTTTCGCTTTTACAAATCGACAGCGATGATAAGATTATGTTTGGCGATACCGGCACGGCTCATTTTTTTATCAATAAAGACGATTTGAGAAACAGGAATTTCGATAAGACGTGGATGTATTGGGATTGCTGTTAAAAAGCCAAAAACAGATTTTTTGTAAACTTAAAAGGCATTGTAGTATTTTATGATGCATATTTAATTTTAAAATATATTTACATAAAACATGTGCAACGAATTAAAATAAAATGGAATAAAGTTATGTCAAATTTAGCCGACGAAATTTCAAAAGAGCTTGAGCAGCAGGGAATAAGCCGTGAAAATCTTACAAGAGCGGATTTTGAAAAAATCTACTTAAATTTAGGAAAAGAAAATTTCCCAGACAATAAAAGGATCGAATTTATTGCAAATTTAGGCGACAGCGACGAGGTAGCCTACCACTATGAGCTCATCTGCAAGCAGTGGCGAGAAGATAAGAGGCTAAATTTAGAAAGCAGCTTTGATAAGCATGGAGGAGATGGGATAGAGTTTTTACTTGAGCAGCTAACCAAAACAGCCGATCAAAATCTAAAAATTTCAACTATCTATCTTGCGGCGCAGATCCTTTCTAGATCCAAGCATAGAGATTTTTACGCACCGTTTTGCGACCGCCTTATCCCGCAGATCCTCTCTTTTATGAACGCCGATAATATACTTCGCCAAAAGCTCATAATAGCCTTAGGCTGGATAGGCAGACAAGAGGAGATAGATATCTTGACGGGAGAGATGCTAAGCAACAAAGATAGCCTTTGTAGGGCATGGTCGGCAGCGAGCCTCATGCAAATGTCCTTTCACCGAGTCAAACAAGAGATATTACGCATCAAAACAAAAACCGCATTTATTCAAAGCATTTCAGCCGAAAAAGATCTGTACGCTTGCGGGATCATGGTAGAAGCAGCCCAAATTTTATTTGGTAAAAAATGGATATCATCTACCTCAGTTGAAAACAAAAATGAAGAAAAAATAGAAAAAGCTAGGAAATCAGCTATAAGATTTTTAAGCAAGAGCTAAAATACAACGCAATATCGGTGCAATAAAACCGACACAAACTAGAAGTATTCTCAAAAAACAAATTACTATTTTTGCAACATTTCGAATAAACAAAAGACATTCATTTCGTTTTAGAGACAGGATACTAAAATGATAACACTGTAGGTTTTATTATAAACGAAGCCTTAACGCAGCGAGTACCGAAAAGCTCCTTTTCTCACGCTTAATAAGCAAAAAAATAAGGTTTTAAATATCGCAAGACTCATCAAAGAGGTAAATATACAAGCTTTAAAAATTTACAAAAACTACAAAACACCGTTTGAACGATTGCTCGATTTGAACTTTAAAATCATAAAACGCTTCTAAAAAATACGCTATTTTGCTCAAAAAGATTTTTATGAAATGTAAATTTAATCAAAAAAGAAATTCAGGTTGAGATTGTCCTACGGTTTTACGACTCAATCAAACACCCTATAATGCGCCTCGTCGGCAAACTCCAGCATCTCCTTATCGCCCCTGCTGTCGCCGTATGCGATCACGCGATCAAAGGCATCCGTGTCGTACGCCTCGCGCACGCGGCGCACCTTCTCAGCGCCATAACAGTTGGCACCGTCGATCTCGCCCGTTATCACGCCGCCCTTTTTCTTGATACGAGTGCCCAGTAGCTCAAGCCCCTGCGCCCTGCACCACGGAGCTAGCCAGTCCTCGAGCGACGCCGTCACGATCACGACTTTGTCGCCGTTTGCCTTATACTCGGCGATCTTTGCCATCGCGGAAAATTTCACGATATCTTCGATGTGCGTGTTTGAGTATTTTTTGCAAATTTGAGCAAATTTATCCGCGCTCATCCCCGCGAAAAAGTACGTCATCAGCCGCCTGCGAGCGTAGTTGTTGCTGCAAATTTTTAGCTTATAGCCGATCAAAACGGGCGAAAGCCAAAAAATACCCCGAAAAAATTTCTTAAATCCCACGACGTAGGCGATAAACTCCAGCAGCGAGTCGTCGCGCGTGATCGTCCCGTCAAAGTCGAATAAAACCAGATTCATCTTCGTCTCAAATTTTAAATTTGCGCGATTATACCGCGCTAGCGTTAAGGGACGGCAAATTTAGCCAGGTTTTTGCCGCGCAAATTTGCTTTTTCTTTCGCGCCCTAAATTTAGCGCCCAAATTTTCTCTCAAGGCTCTTTAACACGTACTTTATGAGCTCAAGTCCCTTTGAGCGGTGAGAGATTTTTAGCTTTGTAGCGTCGTCTAGCTCGCCCAGAGTCTGCGTAAAGCCGCGCGGGATAAAAAGGCTATCGTAGCCAAAGCCGTTGCTGCCGCGCTCCTCGTTTATCGCAGTGCCATGCATAAAGCCGTGCGCCGTAAAGTCGCCCAAATTTGAGCTAACCGCGATACAAGCAGTATAAAACGCAGGCGAGCTGGTTAAATTTAGCGCTTTTAGCTCCGAGATCAGCTTTGCGCGGTTGCTAGCATCAGTCGCACTTTTGCCAGTTATCTGCCCCAGCTCGTTCATATCGCTAAATCTCGCGGAGTAAATCCCTGGCCTACCGCCAAGAGCCTCCACGCTGATGCCGCTATCGTCGCTTAGCGCGATAAACTCGTCTGCCAAATTTAGCTCGCGTAGCTTAGCGTACACCGCGCGAGCTTTGATTAGCGCATTTGCGGCGAAAGTCGCGCCGTCCTCGACGATCTCAAAGGGCTCGCAAATTTCGCGCAGTGCGTAAATTTCGTAATCTTTTAAAAAATTTTTTATTTCGCGCACTTTGTCGGAGTTGGATGTTGCTAAAACTATTTTCAAAATTTTTCCTTTTTCGGCTTCTCTTGCGCGCCTTTAAATGAGCTAGAAATTTCCTCCCTCGATGAACTATATGTTCTATCTTCG
>ERZ773267.1335-NODE-1335-length-13875-cov-32.851447_pt1 | contig 13875 bp, 19 predicted proteins | sample MGYA00511959_ERZ773267 | MGnify/ENA primary metagenome ERZ773267 (study PRJEB29015, sample SAMEA2738165) | human oral metagenome | biome: human oral; feature: human-associated habitat; material: saliva | place: China | collected 2240 ... | reverse complement strand
GGCCGCCGCCCCCGCCTCCACCGTCCTGCGCGAGGACCCGGCCGCGTTCGACGGGATCCCCGACGAGCTGGTCCGCTCCCCCGCCGGCGGCCTGTCGGTGCGGACCTGGTTCGCCACCCTCACCGGCACCCGCGCCCACCAGCTGCCCCGCTGGCAGGACCGCTACGCGGCCGCTGTCGCCCATGCCCCGTCGGCCCGCCTCGCCCTGGAGCGCCTTCAGGCGGCCCTGTAAGCCTCTCTGACGGCCTGGACCCCACGCCCCGGTACCCACACCTAGGTACCGGGGCGTTCGTCCGTCTACGGGCCTTGCACGGACTCGCAGCCCTTCCTGCTCGACGGGCGGCTGCCGGCTGCCGGCCCCTGCCACGGAGGCCGTGTAAGCCTCTCTGACGGCCTAGCAGGCCCCTACCCGTATGACGGCCCTGCCCCGCCCTAAAAGTCCGTCAGGGAGGCTCCTAGGCCCCTTAACGAGCATGAAACGGCCCCGCCCACCTGACCGGTGGGCGGGGCTGGCAGACGGCGGGCCGAGTCAGGCGCGGGAGGGCCCCTCCTCGCCGACCCAGCCGCCCCGTCCGGGGGCGCGGCCGGGCATGTCCGCAGGGCCACGCTCGGCCCACTCACTGTCGAGCAGGACCTCGGGGCCGTCGGTGGCCGGCCGCAGGGCGTGGCCGCCGCGGGTGCGGGACACGACGCTCCCGCCCTCGGACATGCAGCGGGGTGACCTGGGCGAGGCGGCACAGACCCTCGAGTCGGCACCGCGGCCGGCAGACGGGTCGAGCAGGTCGCTCGAGGTCGGCTCGACTGCCTCGTGGCTCTCCTCAACGGCCTGCGAGGTCGCGGCCTGGGAGGGCTCCTCGACATCTCGGTGCGGGTAGGCGCCGGCGGCGAAGGCGGCCAGGGCGATGACGAAGGTGGTGACGATCAGGGCCAAGGTGGCGGCGATCGCGACGATCTGGGCGGAGGGGGCGGGGCGGTTCGTGCTCATGGCTCTAGCGTATGCGCGCATACACCCCCACAGCAAGCCGCTGCGGGGGTGTATTTAGTGACGTGCGTCACTACTCCTGGGAGAGTATCGCGCCAACGGCCATGATGGCGTGCCCGACGGTCGGCATCCGGCGCGTCTCCTCGCCGTAGGTGAAGGTGATTCCCCCGTCCAGCGGGGCGATCACCGCACCCTCCCCGCCCGGGAGCTCGATCACGTACACGAGCCCAGCGCGGCGGACCGCGCACCTGGCATCGAAGGCAGTCACCCGGTCCTTCACGGAGGCGCGGCCGTTGTGAGCAACCGCCTCCATGAGAGTGTCAGAGATGACGACGGGGTCTACGCCGTCGTACCCGAGCCGGCGGCTCGGCTGCCCCTCTCGCGGGACGTACCAGTAGTCCTCAGTGAGCTGGACGCTGTTCGGGCCGACGGCCACGTACTCGCCGCTGCTCTCGCTCGTCACGTTGAGGCGGCTGTACGGCCACTGGCGGTCGATCTGGGCCGCAACCTGCTCGGTCATGGTGTTCTTGATACTCATGGTTTCTCCTGTAGGTGGTGGTGGGGGGTGGTGGCGGTGGCCTAGAAAACGTTGGCCTTGCGGAGGACCTTGCAGACCTCACCGGCGTCGCGGCCGTGCACGCGCAGGGCACCGTTGTCGGGGTCGAGCTCGATGACCGCCGTCGTGCAAGTTCCCCAAGGGCAGGGGCCCCTCAGCGCCAGGGTTCGGCCGCTCTCCTCGACCACGTAGCCGGCCGCGTCAAGGACCTCCCGAGCCTTGCCCAGGCGCTCGCCGCCCATCTCCAGTCGGACGACTAGGGGTAGGACATGGGTCAGGGATGGAATCTCCTCGGGAGACTCCGACAGGTCCACCCGTAGAGGGCCCGCAGCCTCGGAGCCCTGCAGGCTTACGCGCCTCACCACGTACTCGCGTACGGCGCCGGATCGGGTCAGGCGGGCGGTCAGCTCTGTCAGCCCGCCCTCACCGTCTCGGACGGTGATGGAGTAGTGCCCGAACCGGGCGTAGTCGGGCAGGGGCTCGGGAAGGCGTCCTTCAGGGCCGAGGGCGTCGCGCAGGACGTCCAGGAGATCGGAAGCCACATCGGCCGGGCTGGGGTTGGTGTTGCTCATGTCACGTTCCTTTTTGTAAGTTGGGTGGTCGGCTACGTACAAGATAAGGCTAGCGCCGCCCCTAAGGACGGCGCCAGCCCATCTATCCCCACATTTCAGTGATCCCGGTCACTCACCTCCCCGACTCAGCTGGGCGATCTGTCGGTCCAGATACTGGCGAGCCTTGCGCAGGTCCTCCAGGCGCTTCTCCTCGCCGCCCTTGCGGCCCTGACGCAGCAGGTACTTTCCACAGTTCCACAGCAGGGGGTCCGACGGGAAGGCGGCGTCGAGCACGTCCCACGACTCGACGTTGGCGGCATCGCTCAGACCGAGGGCCGCAAGCGACTGCCCGAGCCAGGTGTAGTGGTTAGGAGACTCGACGGCCTCGCCGATAGCCCCGGCCTCGTCGGAAGCGGGTACGGCCGGCGGCTCGTACCCCTCCCAGATTTCCAGGTAGCGACGGCTGGGCGTACCCCACTCCGAGAAACCCTTCTCGCGGTAAGCGGGCTCCAGGCTCTCCGGGACGTACAGAGTCACATCCCCGTAGCCGTAGGGGTTCTGGGACGGATCGTCCAGCTCAAGCGGAGGGGTGGACGCGGACCAGTAGAGCCGGCGAGGTCGCCCTGCCTCCGGAGACTGGTCCAATGCCTCCACGTACTCGTCAGGGAGGGTGAGATGAACACGGGGGGTCAGCCCGTCGAGAACCTCAAGCCAGGCCCCGTCGCCGAGATACAAGTCTACGTCCGAATCCGGGTCCGGAAGGTTCTCCTTGCCGATGACGAAGGTCCCGTCCTCTAGGAGGAGGGTGCCCCCACCCTCTCGGGACGTCTTCCGGTACGCGGCCACTAGGGCCGATGTGTCCCGGGCCAGGCGGTCAAACGATCCATATCTGCTCACTATGTTGTCTCCTTACGGGTTGGTGAAGCGTGCCGGCCGGCGCCCCCGCGCTCGCGGATGCGCTCTCCGAGCGCGAAGATCGGTAGTCCGATGGCCAGGGCCGCGAAGACGGCAGTCAGGGAGGCGATCATGCGACCGCCCCGTCCCGGGCGCTCATCCACGTCGTCACAGCCTCCAGGGCGGAGGCGCCGAACGCGGCGGGGATTGTCGTTCCAGTCGGATAGACGCCCCAGCATCGCTGGCCGCAGCGCTTCAGCTGGGCGACGGCGGCGCCGTCCTCGTAGACGAGGCACGTCTTGGCCTCGTGCAAGGTGTCCGCGTCGAGCGGCTTGATTCGCGCCTGAGGGTGCTGGAAGACGCGGTTCCCTAGGGTCTCGGTAGGTGAGGTCTCGGTGCTCATGGTTCCTCGCTGGTGGTTGGCGGTGCGGGCTTGCCCTAAGCGTATGCCGTCATACGTCCCAAGGCAAGCCCGCAGCGGTCAGATCAGTGTGAGAGGAGTCTCATCCTCCTTGCCGATCTTCGGGGGCTTCCGCTTCCACTCTCCGAGGACGCGGTCCACGGTCTGGCGGGTCATGCCTGAGACCTGGCTCAGGACCGACTTCGACACTCCGCGCGAGTAGGCGGCCAGGACCTCCTGCTGGAGGGCGGCACGGGCCAGCTTCGCGTCCCTGCGTGCCTTGCGGTCGAGCCGCGCGGCCTCCTCGAGCGGGTCACCGGCCGGAGTCTCCGGCTCCAGGTCGTCGGTCTGTGAGGTCGGGAGCCGCTGCTCCAGAGCGCCCACGCGCTCCTGCGAGTCCTCCAGGGCCTTGGCCTGCTGTACGGCCAGCGAGAGCAGTTTGCGGAGGTCCTCAGCCATCGCGCGCTCGGCGTCGATCCCGAAGGCCCCGCGGTATCCCTTGCCGCCGGCCCAGTCCTCCAGACTCTTGGGCAGGTCTGCAATGTCGTTGATGGATGTCATAGGTGTCTCCTATAGGAACTTGGTGAATGAGTACTGATCGGAAGGCACTACCGCCCACCAGGATCGCCGCTGGCGCTGATACTCCGATACCGTGGTACGGATCAGCCTCAGCGGGTCACGCATATCGACGATGTCGCGGACAAGGTCCGCGGTAGAGCCGTCCATGGAAATCCACATGTCGATGTGATCGTGGAGGCGCTCTAGGCGGATGCTGAGTCCGCCGTCCCGGAGGACCAGTGACCTGCGGCCGGCCGCCTTAGGTTGGGTAGACACCTCGCGTAGAATCTTCAGACCGTTCACGAAGGCGATGTCTGCGAGCTCGGCGGCTACCGAGTAGCTCACCCTCAGGTGAGGGGGCGATGAAGAATCCGCTGATCTGGGGGAGCACGTTCAGCATTCCGTCACCTCGTAGCCCCATCTCCGACCTCCCGCAGCTCGGCCGTGAATCCCTCTCGCAAGGCTCTCCTGACGTAGGGGCCTAGTCGGTCTGGGTTCGGCTCATCCATGACGAACCTCTCGACGGTCCCGCCCGAATATCCGCCGTCGTAGGCGACGTCGAGCCGGTAGGGGTCTGGAAGATGGCCTACTCTCACGTCCACGTCACTCACCGTCCTCGATGACCTCGGTGGCCCGGGCGAGGGCTCGCGAGCCGAGGGCGAGCAGGGCCCGGCGCGGCGAGCGCATCTCGGACGCGCTGGCTGCGATGTCTCCCACCAGGCGGGCCAGTGTGGCTAGGTCCCCGCCACAACGGCCCTCCTCCGTAGCGGCGCGGTTGCGAATACCCTCTAGTGCGTCTCGGCTAGGGTCTTCGAGGTCTGCCCAGGTGTAGGCGAGGCGCACTACCCGGGCCAGCCGATACCGAAGGTCTTCGCCTGTGTGGGTATCCTGGACGGCGGCGAGCAGTAGGGAGATGCGGTCATTGAGGGTGAAGTCTTCCAGGATTCCCTGCGCGCCGATGTTCTTGGCGTCCGCGACGGCCAGGTCGAGTGGGCTGGGCTTGTCGACGGGCAGGTAGGAGGTAATCTCCAGGATGGCGGCTAGCTTATCCTCGAGGAGGCCGGAGGACCCTCCCGCCACACCTCGGAACGCGTCCTGGAGCCGTTTGAGAGCGGAAGTGGGGACGGCCGTGACCTCCTCCCACGCGTCGATGGAGCCACTATCGTTGCGCATAAGCCATCTATCTGGGGACATATAGTCCCCGTCGCTGTCGCGTAGGGCATAGGTGTCTTCAATTTCATCGCCATTGGGAGCATATGCCTCGATGATGCGGATGAGAGTCTTGTCGGGCCAGGTGCTCATTTTTCCTCCAGGTAACGGGTAGCCCAGGCCAGGGCGAGGGAGACGACCTGGATCACCTCGGACTCCAGGTCCGAGCCGTGGCCGGTCTCAGCGTCGTTGTCATAGGTCAGGCACGCCGCGACCTCACCGATCTCCTCAACGAGGGCGAACAGGCGAGTGTCGTCGGAGTGGCCGTCGCACTCCAGAGTCATGCCCGGGTGCTTCCGGGCGGCGCGGAGGTACTCCTCCAGAGCGAGGGACAATACATCGCAGTCTTCTGGCAGGAGGTTCGACGCCGCTCGGGCGATCTTCCACAGCCACTCCCTGGCCGTCTCCTTGCGCATGTACGCGGCATCAGTCAGCAGGGCCGCGTAGTGCAGCGTCCGAGTGAGCTCACTGCTCGGGGACGGCGTCTCCGGAGGGATCGTCCAGCCGTGGAACTTCTTTAAGCCCTCCTTCCAGACCTCGATCATCCGGTTGCGGGTGGCGATCTCGGCAGGGACCGGGACGGCAGCCTCCTCCAGCAGGGAGTCAATCTCGGACAGCCTGCCGGAGGTGTACGCCCAGATGTGGGCGCCCTGGAGCGCGCTCTCCAGCTCCGCGACGCGCCTCTGCGACGCCCGGTACAGGGCGTCCTGGTAGTTGTTCTGCGGGGACTTCACCGCGTCTCCTAACGTAGTTGGGGTGGACGTATGAAATCATACGTCCACCCCTCAGGAGATGCAAGCCATCAGAACCGCGGAACCGCTCCGGCCAGTGAGATACCGCTCACAGCGCGCCTGATCGTACCCCTCGGGACGAATAGTGACGCCTGGCCGGCGTCCCGCAGCCCGAGCAGGCCCATGCTCAGGGAGTCCACCTGGTCATCGTGTCGGCCCGACGGGAACGCACGCATCTCAGAGATGAGCTCGTTCACCCACCCGTTGCCCGGGTCCGACGGGTGAGGGAGGTAGACGTTGCCGGACTCGATCTCCGGCGTCACAGCGCGAGCACGGACCTCCTTGGACGAGCGCGGCTTGATCGGCTTGATGCCGGAGACCTTCTTGCGCAGCACGTCGATTGCCGCGGTACCGTTGGCCGCGTCCTCGACGAGGCGCTGATGGACGAACGATCCGCCGGGGCTCGCCTTGTCGTCCAGGTCGCCGGCGTTGCACCAGCGCAGCATCTTCTCCAAGGTCTGGGTGAAGGACCACTGCCCGCGCTGCTGGGCGATCAGGAAGCGGTCGGGACCCTGCCTGCACCAGCGCTGACCGACGGCGTAGTCCGACGTCGAGGATCCCTTGAAGGTGAGGTCCCACGAGTCGAGCCACTGCCCGCGCTCCAGGCGCTCGCGCGGCAGGAGGATCACGGAGTCGTCCCCGTCCTTGACCTTAGAGGGGTCAGTCGTCCAGAACCGCAGCCAGCCCAGGTTGAAGATCGATCCGTCCGCCGGCGTCGGGTGCTGCTGGTACAGGGCCTCCCACATGTACGAGCCCACGGAGCGCTTGAGAGAGTCCCAGCGCTCCAGCGCCTCCTCGCGAGTCTCCTCAACGAGGGGGCTGTAGAGCGGGTCGCCCGGCTCCCGTCCGAGCGGGTCGTCCTCCTCGGCGATGGCGGGGAAGATCACGTTCTCCCACTTGTCGGCGTCGGGGTTCTTGGCCGGATTCAGCAGGCGGCCGATGAAGTCGTCCTCGTGCCAGCGCGTAGCGATGGCGATGCAGAGGAACGGTGGCTCCAGACGGGTGACGGCGTTGGCCTGCCACCAGTCCCAGATCGCCTCACGCTTCGCCTCGCTGTGCGCGTCGGCGAAGTCCTTCACGACGTCGTCCATGAGCATGACCTTGAAGCCCAGACCGGTGATCGACTGGCCTGGGGCCGAGCGCGAGACGATGCCGCCGCCGCGTGTCGTCTGCCACTCGCTCACGGCGCCGGCGTCACTGGCGATCCTGATGCCCCACTTCTCGCCGTCCTCCTCGACGAAACGACGGACCTGCCGACCCCACGCCGTAGCGAGCTGGGGCGAGTGGGAGATGAGGCCGATCTTCCAGTCCGGGTGCTGGCGCAGTAGCCAGATCGGCAGGTTGATCGAGGTCAGCGTGGACTTACCCATGCGCGGCGGCATCGAGATGGTCATGTACCGGTTCTCCCCGTTCTCGACGGCGCGCACGGCCTCGGCCAGGCGGTCGGAGAGGTACTGAATGTGGGGGCGGCCGGCGTAGGCCTCGTCGAGCTGCTGAGCGCTCTCCAGCGGGTCGGCCGCCTGGCGATAGGTCGGATCGTGCGGGTACGGCGCCCCCGCGTGAGGCTTCCCGTCGCACGAGGGGCGGTCGCACTTCGGCTGATTCTCAAGCCACGCCTGACGCTTGATGAGGGCTTCTAGCTCCTCCTCCAGCTGGGCAGGAGTCATCTCCCACGGCTCCAACGGCTTCTTCACCTTAGGCATAAGCAACTCCTATCGCTGAGGTGGAATCTCATATGGATACAGAATACCGCCACCCCTCATCCCAAAGGGTGGCGGTATCTCTGCCCCAGTGTCCCGGGCCAATGCTACTGCTCGGCGTCGATCACCTCAACTTCAGCGGGGCCTACGTCTATGAGACCCTGCTCACGCTTTCTGCGCTCGACCTCCGCGACCAGCTGCTCGATCCTCGATGTCGTGGCCGAGGCTGTCATCTCGGCCAGGTTGGAGGAGACCTCGATCTGCACCTTGGCCGAGTCGGCCCCGGCGCCTGCGGCCTCACGCTCGATGCGCGCTGCGACGTCCATCATCTGGACGATCCCGTTCGCGCTCATGCGGGCGATCCGATCCTCGGTGAGACTGTCGAGCCACATCTCGGCCTTCTCCAGAGCCTTGCGGCCTAGGGCCCGGTGACGGTCCCCCATGGCGATCCGGTAGCGGACGAGCTCGCTTGCCTCGTTCTCGGCCATGTGCTTGTCCCAGGCCTCTACGCGCTCCCGCCACGACCACCGGGCCGAGTAGGAGTTGCCGTTAGGCGCGTCCCTCACCCGCCGGCGCTCCATGTCCCTGTAGGCCTTGAACGAGGCGTAGGCGGCCTCGGTCTCGCCGTCCTGGCGCTTCCAGATCGGTCTGGTGTAGTCCAGCGGGGCCGGCTTGCGGGGCGCCGGCGGCTTCGCGGTAGTCACAGCCCCTCCAGGGCGGATCGCCAGTCCTGGGTCGGGGCCAGGGACTGATTCACGAGGGCGCGGGCCAGGTCCTGGGCGAAGGTCTCGGCGAACTCCGGGCTCCAGCCCTGCTCCCGGACCATCTTGATACGGATTCCGGCGCAGGCGGCCGTGATCGAGAGGATGGTGTCACCGGCGACCATGAGCGCGTCTCCGGCATCTGCCACCCCGCTCTCAGGTTGCTCTGGGATGTCATCAATCACTGCACGTGCGACGGTACTCATGGGCAAGGTCCTCCTTCTCCTGCTGCTTCATCTGGTCGACCATGCTCCGGTAGATGCGGGCCACGGTCTTCGCGTGCCAGCACGACGCCCAGCGCGAGTTCTGGCCGTGCTTGCAGGTGCACGTGAACCGCGGGTAGCCGTGGTCCGACTTCAAGGTCACGTGGTGGAAGGGCTTCCCGCCCCGGCCCCCGACCTCTCCCGAGTTTCGGGCCGAGTAGGACCTGACCCACCAGACCCGAGGGTTCACATCGTCCTGGTAGGCCGAGCCGGTTCGCCACGTCTCCCGGGCCGACTTCAGCTGGGCCGGAGTCATCTCCTCCCACTCCAGCTGGCGCACGAAGTCGAACTCAGTAGAGGTCAGCCTAGCCCTCGCCACTGAGATCACCTCCAGCCCCGACGACCGGATACATGCTCGACAGGGTCGAGCCGGTCAGCGCCTCGCGCACCGCCCACTCCGCCTCGTCCGCGTCCAGGACCGTGCAGGCGGCCCCGCCGGCGGCGCGGATGCGGCGAATCTGGCGGACCTGCTCGACCGCCGTGCGGGCCAGGGCGTGGGCTCGGGACTCTCCCGGCTTCTGGTGCTTGACCTCCAGGAAGATCAGGCGCCCCTCGACGCAGCACAGTATGTCGGGGATGCCGGCCTCCATGTAGACCGAGCCGTGCATCTTCCAGGTGACCGACTCCGGCCAGACCTGAGAGATGCGGCGTCGGATGGCGTCAACGACGCCGCTCTCCTTGCTTGCCATGTCACTCCTTTCTCGGCTACGGGACGGCCCCCGCCTGAGCGGGGGCCGTCTCACTATTCGGACCTCAGAGGCCCAGGTCGTCGATGTCCAGGGCGTCCACGTCGAGCTCGACGGCGTCCTCGACCGTGGCGTCGAGCTCCGGCTTGGCCGGCTCAGCGGCGGGAGCTGGATCGGCGATCTCGTCCTCGTCGGCCATCGGATCGGCCGCAGCGGGCTTGGACTCCGACGGCTTCGTGGCGCGGAGGTACTCGCGCACCTCGGACTTCACTAAGCCGTTGTAGGGCTCGCCGTCCTCCACGAGGATGTCCACGGGGCGGCCGATCAGGCTCTTTGGGTTCAGGGAGATTCGCTTATTAGCGATCTTGACGCCGAGAGCCTGGAGGAAGGCGGCGGAGCGGAACATCGCCTTCTCCGTCTGAGGAAGGCGGTCGATGATCTGCTGGCCGGCGTGGGGGCCGGAGGTGATCTCCAGATAGACGACGAACATTGCGTTGCCGGCCTTCGAGGTGGTCTCCTCGAAGTCGGAGACCTCGGCGCGGTAGGTGCCGGCAGGGACGTGGGCGGAGGAAGTGTCCTTGTAGTTGGTGAAGTCGAAGGTCAGGGCCATGGTGTTCTCCTAGGTGGTTGGGTTACTGGGTGTCAGTTGTCGGACTTGTCCGACTTGGCGGCGGGCTTGCGCTCCGGAACTCCGCCCACTCCGAGGAAGCGGGAGAGCTTCCCCAGAGTCACGGGGTGGTCGCGTCCGAGGACGGGCGGGACCTTCCCGCGAAGGTTGTAGGGGATACGGGCCTTGGTCCCGTACTCCGGATCGGTGCCGAAGCGGACGATGTGCTTCAGCGAGGGGCCGTCGTCGCGGCCGGTGTTGTCGAGGTCCTCCTCGACGTCGGCGTAGATGATGTAGTTCGGCGTGGCGCGGATGATCGACTGGGCGCCGCGCTGGACGTCGGGCGAGCGGCGCACTCCGCCGTTGATCTCGTCCTCGATCATTTTCACCTGCGCGGTCATCACCACGTGCATCGGCTCCGGGCGGTTGCCGTCGGCGAGGCCGTACCAGAACACCGCCGTGTCGGTCATGATGTCGAGCGCCTGGCCCCACGTGCGCTGGTCGGCGGGGGCGGTGCCCTGTTTGATCTCGCGGACCGCGGTCTCGGAGAACCCGGTGAGGTACCGCATAGTCATCTTCTGGAGGGCAGTGAGGCTGTCGAGGATGACGGCCTTGTAGCCGTGGCCGCCCTTGTCCAGGCTCCAGAAGATGTCGTCCAGAGCGGTGACGCTCTCGGGGCGGACGACGTCGATGTTCCTCGCGTAGGGGGCGTTCTTGAAGGACTGAGTCCCCTTCTCGCCCGGCAGGTCGATGAACAGCGTCTTGCCCATCGTGGCGACCGTCGAGGCGAGGGAGCTCTTTCCCGCCCCCTGTGCTCCGAGGATCAGCCACCGACCGTAGTCGGCTGCCTCCTCGTTCACGTCAACAATGTTGACTCCGGCAAAACTGGCCATTGAATTTCCTTCCGCTGTTTTGGTGGTGACTTAACTTTAGGGGTATGACGGCGGGCATTGCAAGCCCGGAGGGCTACCTGCCGCTGTGAGACGGGTCACGGTAGCGGAGGCCGTACTCCTCCGGCGCGTACTCGCCGCCAGGCCCGCCGACCATCTGCGCCCGGCACAGGTCGGCGAACTCGCAGAACTGGCACGCCGCCTTCCCGAAGTTGCGGGGCGCCTCGCCTCGCCGGTCGGCACGGACGAGCGTCCTAGAGATGTCCGAGCAGGTGTCGGCCGCGGCCTGAAGATGGGAGCGGACCAGATACGGGCTGACCGGGGTCAGGTGGCGTGCGAACCACTGACTGACAACCTGAGGCGAGGTCAGGCGCTCAATCTCGGACTCCTCAGCCGTGTAGGTCCCGGCCGCGCTCCCGTCCTTCTTCATGCCCTCGAAGGGAACGCCGTCGGCGCACCACTCGAGGTACGTCCTCAGGTCGTAGTCCTTGACCGAGGCGGAGAGCTTGCCGGCCTTCGTGATCTTGGGAGCCTTCGGAGCCTTGGACCGGACTCGGTCGAAGGCGACGGCCCTCGGCGACGGCAGGCCCCACTCGGCACAGTCCGGAGACAGGCCCCACGCGTAGAGCTGGACCTGGCTGTCCATCATCTCGTCCAGGCCTGTTACCTGACCGAGCGTGCCGGACGTCTTGCAGTCGCGGACCACGACGATGCCGCGCTTCCGGTCCTGGTAGACCTCATCCGCATATCCCCAGAGAGTGACGCCGGTACCGGGAATCTCGCGCTCCCAGCGCTGCTCGACGGCGAGGACGGCCTCGTTCTCCGACTCCTCAGCCCAGCGCTCACGCCACTCGGCGTAGACGTGGGAGAGGCGCTGCGGGAGAGGCTGGCCGAGCCAGTCGATCCAGACCTCCCGAGCGTCCTCACCGAGCCGGTCCCAGTAGCCCACGGCGGCGGCCATGACGTCCGACGGGGAGGCGTCCCACGGGAAGGTCGGGCCGGTGTCCGTGGTCTGAATCTCCTCCGGGCGCGCCTTCAGGGTGCCCTCGGCCACTCCTTTCGTGATCCGGTCCAGGGCGCGGACGGCGTGGAACCACGACCCGAAGTCGAGTGCCGGCGTGACCTCCGACCGCGATCGGCGCAGGCCGTCGATGTAGCGGTACTTCCACGCCTGCGGGCAGCGGCGGTGAAGGGTGAGCGAGGAGTAGGTGGCCTTCTCGGCCGTGATGACGTCCTCCTCAGGACGCTGGGTGGGGCTCATGGGTATCGCTACTTCCTATCGGCGTAGATGTGATTCATAAGGGTCTTCTCTAGATCCGTGCGGTCCTGGTAGGCCCGGAACACTAGGTCGTCCACAGTGTTCGGTGCAAGCGCGTACCAGAACGTGGTCGCGCTCTTCTGGCCGAGGCGGTTGAGGCGGTCGCGGGCCTGGACGATGTCGTCGCGCTGCCAGGGCAGCGAGGCGAAGATCGCGTTCCTCGCAGTGACCAGCTCGTTCACGGCGACCGACAGCGTCTTGATCTGGGCGACGATGACGAGCCGGGCCGGGTCGTCGGACCCGAAGCGCTGGCGCATCTTCAGCCGGTCCTCCGGCTTGGTGGAGCCGTCTATCCGCAGGACAGTGGTCCGCTTGTCGGCGATCTCCTCCTCCAGCGCAGCGAGCTCGCGGGTGAAGGTTCCGAAGACGACGATGCGCTTCTCGTCCTCCAGAGTGTCGTGGATGAGGGAGGAGATGGTCTTTGCCTTGGACCGGCCGATCTCCCGCACCTGACCCTCATCGTCCGGCAGGTGGCCGGCCGTGATCTGGCGGAGCCGGGTCATGCGGACCAGGCGGCTGGCCGCCGTCGCCGCTTCCCCGCCGTCAGCCGCCTCGCGCATGTCGTCCTCCTCGCGGAATTCGACCTGTAGCTTGGTCCGCATGTCCTCGTAGGCCTTGAGCTCCTTCGGGCTCAGAGCGACGGGGAGGACCGTATCGACGGCGTCGGGCAGGTCCAGGCACTCCTCCTTGATGGCGACCGATGCGCGCTCGCCCATGATCTCCTCCAGGCGGTCCAGGTTCTTGAAGCCGACGACCTCGTGCCCCATGTACCCGCCCATCTCGGCGTAGTCCTCCTTGAAGTGCTTGAACGTCGCCACGCGTCGCTCGCCGTTGGGCTGCACCCGGCCGAAGGCGCGGGAGTCGAGGAACCGCCACTGACCGTATACATCGAGCGGTGAGTGCGGGATGACCGTCCCGGTCAGGCCGATGCGGCGCTCGACCCGCGAACCGATCCGTCCCGCCAGGCGGGACGCGTTGGAGGAGACCGACTTGATCTTGTGCATCTCGTCAATCACGACGAGGTCGGGGTCGAAGTCGGTGACGGCGCTGAGCACGACGTCGGCCATGGTCTTGGACCCGACCTGCCGACGCTGCGAGAGCGTGTCCAGGTTGATCGCCTCGATCACGAGGCGGGGCTTGGAGTCCCCGAGGACGTCGGGGCCGGCCTTGGCCGCCATCTTCCGGTCCAGAACGACGCCATCTCGCCGGGCGGCCAGCGCCCACGCCCTAGGGGCGTGAAGCGCGCGGACGGCGTCCCCGGCGCCGCGTCCTCGACCGCCAGTCGGTTTGGCGATCTCCTTCCCGCCGCGCGAGCGGAGGGCCTCGACGCGCTGCATGACCGAGCCACCCAAGGCCTCGGCCCACACGTTGACCTGCGGGCTGACCCACTTCGGGGCCTGGAGCGCCCACTGGTCAACGGCGGCGAGGGGGCCGATCACGAGGACGCGGGCCTCGCGGCGTGGCGAGGCCAGCGCGAGCAGAGAGCAGTAGTCCAGCGTGACCGCGGTCTTCCCGGTGCCGGGCTCCATGAGGAGAGCCCCGACGCCGCTGCAGGCGATGAGCTTGGCCAGGCCGCGCTTCTGGTGGGCGAAGCGGGGCGGCCCTCCGAACTCGAACTTAGCCACGGCTCTCCCCCGAATACTGGCGCAGCAGGTCGGCCACATCCACCGGCTCCCAGGAGAGGATCAGGTCTCGCTCCGGGTAGAGGA
>ERZ773267.1332-NODE-1332-length-13889-cov-6.592381_pt1 | contig 13889 bp, 21 predicted proteins | sample MGYA00511959_ERZ773267 | MGnify/ENA primary metagenome ERZ773267 (study PRJEB29015, sample SAMEA2738165) | human oral metagenome | biome: human oral; feature: human-associated habitat; material: saliva | place: China | collected 2240 ... | reverse complement strand
TAAAATGGAAACCCGCTAAAGCGTATCGCCCTTAAAATGGAAACCCGCTAAAGCGTATCGCCCTTAAAATGGAAACCCGCTAAAGCGTATCGCCCTTAAAATGGAAAAACAACTCATCGCTCCTTTTGCCGGTATTCCCGGTTCTATCAAGGTATACGAAGGTCTTCCCATACTACAAATACGGAACGAAGACTTTGCCCTTCCCGATGCCCCGGAGCACCTAATAAACTGTGATGGGGTAATGGTATACCGGTATATGCAGTTCGTCATACCTAACCAATTAGGGTATACGGTCTTTTATACCATTTACCGACTATATTTTCATAAGGATGGGGTACAATATGAAGGCTACCTCGTAAATATCCCGGTGGCTGGTAATAGGTACACTGAGGATCTGGATCCTTTGTTGGATAAGATCGCCACCCGACACCTCAGCAAGCGAATGTATCTCAAGAAGCTCACCATCTGGGGAGAGGAAGAACATGATTGGAGGTTCGTTCCCATAGGCTACGAAACTAATGACTGTGGGGATACCTACGAAGGCTTCCTCAACGGAGCTCCCCAGGGAGTAAAATTGTTAGTAACGTGGCAGAAAATGCTTCTGTGTGACTATAATCCTTTTTCGATATGAGCAACGCTTTCTACAAAGCCCATAAGGTCTACGGGGCATCAAGAGATTATCACATAGATAGTCTCCACCACACCTTTGTGGTCTTTGGCAATTATAGAGATAAGATTCACTACCCTCTCGGAGATGCTCCAGCTAAGTTCCTAAGAGCTGAGAACGGCTATTTTGAGACCGTGGCTCATTATGCTATGCCATCCTCCCCAGGGTCAGAGACCGTGGTATATAACCTATACCACGTGGAATACTTCAGTTACGGCAAAAAGAAGGAAGGGTATTTGGTCCATATTTTCGGGTTACCGATCGTGTATGTAAATTACCCCCAGGAAGCCCTGGATATCCTTGCGACCCGTCATATTGCTCCGGAGATGACCCTCCCTAAGGTCACTATCTGGGGAGTCACCGAAGACCATTGGACTTTTGACCACGTAGGTAGGCATATTTATGAAGGCTTCCTCAATGGAGTAAGCCAAGGGGAAAAAAGCCTATTTGAATGGCAGCAGTACCTCTTTATTAACTATAATCCCTATGGCTCGCTTACCCCGTTATAATCTCACCTATAAGTTCTCCGAGAGTGGTGAGATTCTGATATTAGATGGTGATACAGTCGTGGATAGATTTGGTCGTGGAAATTCTCCCCGAGAGGATCTCCCCCTTATGGTATGGGATGATAATGACGATACGGGAGCAAGGCTAATATCCTCTCCAAACGATTTCGGACTGAGGATCTATACCCTGGAGGGCCACGAAATCTCGCATGCGAGCTCGCCCCCTTTGGGGGAAATCAGAGCCCGTCGCGAGTTTCTCAATAACACTATCGCTCAGATAGGCCCAGTGACCAAAGCACCCAGACCAAAGGTAGTTGTCACCCATGCAGTCGTACTCCGAGGGGTCGGCGAAGTCTTTAACCAAGACCTCGACGTCATCCACCGGATCGAGGATAAGATTTACTCCTTATTGATTGGTAACACTCTGCGAATCCCTACTCTTTCCCAGTGGGGAGAAGGGGAGGACGTGTGGAGATTTCAACCGCAGGTGGCGAGCTCCGACCGCGGACGGAGATTTCAACCTAATGGAGATAATAGCTCCTGCGGAGAGCTCTTAAAGGCCACCCTTAACGACGAGGACCAAGGAACTAAGAGTCATCGGGAGTGGCAGACCTATATCTTCAAGAAATACGGGGCATTGAACCCCGAGACCCTGTAACGATTCTTCCATCTCCACTGATATATAATATATATGCAGTACATTATTAGAAACCTCAAAGAAGGGACGACGCTGACCTCGACGGAAAGTTACGAAGAGGCCGGTCGATGGATAAGGGAGTACCTTTTGGATCACCCCGAGGTCAACCCCTTCGATTTTGCTTATTATACCTCATGCAGATAACGAATTTTGATAAGTTTTATTCCCTGGTGCATGTCGCGATTGCCCTGCTCTTCTGGCTCTTCTCCATTTTAGACCCAGATCTGCAGGAGTTCTACTATGACGGTCTCCTCGTGCTTCCTTTTACCCTGGTGGGTTGTTTCCTTTTAGCAAGAATTTTTGATAACCGTAACTAAAGCAAATGATAAGTCTTAGTCCCCGATACGACCTCTTCCGTCTTCTCCTGCCTCTGGAATTTATCCCCCAGGAGCTAAGGGAGAAGTACGACCGACTCCTGAGCGAGAAGCCCCGGGTTATTACCAGGGCTATCGACCTCCTCAACGAGAGTATCCAGGGTATCTCTATGCCCGGCATTAGTGATCTGGTCGTGGATCAGCCACAGACCTCACGAAATCGCCTCGGTCATATAGAACCCAAGCACGATAACTCTTCCGTCACAGTAGACAATCCCCTGAGTAAGATCGGTAAGGAGGTGACCATCACGTTCCGTTTGGATGCTGGGTTCATCAATTACTACCTCCTCTACGAGACGATCTTCCATAGGGTATGCAAACCGGAGAATTACAAGGATGGTACGGATATCTACTACGATATTCTCACCGAGGTAGGAGAACCGATCTGTAGGGTGTACCTTTATCAGTGTCATATTGACGCCCTCGAAGGGCTGGAGTTCTCCACCGACAAGGTATCGCGAGAGTCCAACACCTTCTCTATGACCTTGAAATTCAATAACATAGACATTGAGTTTAATAATGTAAATCACCTGTAATGGCATTCAAAGGAGTGGAACTTAGGGAAGAAATTAAGACTGGAGTGGCCCTTTCCTCCTGTATTTGTTTTTCTAAGGAGGAGTGCAGGGTCTACTTTGGCAACCATAACAAGGTGGGGGGCAGCCTCTCTTTTGGGTATCCAGAATGGACCTCTTCCCTGCCACGGAAAATACTCCAAGGTGCATGGACTTGTGACCTTTACCGTATACCTCTCCCTGAGTACCTGATAGGATTCGTGATTACCTTACCTCTCCCCGAGGTCGATACGAGTAGTGCCTCTTTTGCAGTCGTATATGATCTTTTTGGAGGGGTGATGGTGGGTGATCCTCAACCTATTCATAGTGATTTTAGCAAAGTTTTTCCTGATTACCGGGACTTTGTATCCAAACATATCGCTGATTGGCGTCATCGGGAGATTTTTGACTACTCGGTTCCGGGTATATGGGGGGTAGACCAAGAGTATACGTGGAAGAATTTTCTGGTGGAACAGTACCGGCCTTATTTGATATAAAAAACCTACAAAAATTCCTATATATCTACTAAGAGCAGCCAGCTCGTAATACGAGATATACTCATATGAACGACGCCTAAGCGTCTCGAATCTGCGCAGCAGCTGGCACACCCATACACTAAAGTACATGAGATTACCCGGAGTCAAATTAAGAAAACCGCCAAAGATTGGTGAGGAGAAACCCGCGACCATTAGGCTGCAGGGGGGTGAGACTATCCTCACCTGTTTTGATGGTTTTACCAGAGACCAATTTAGCTTTAGAACCCCCAAGGGAATAGGAGACCTGGTTTTTCATTCCAAACTCGAGTGTGAGCTCGTCGTGGTCTTAAAGGAATGGTATATGCTGGGTGTGGTAGTACGGCTTGTTGATACCAACATTTCCAAGGAATTTGCCGTCCTTTTCAATATCTTCGGTTATACTCAGGTGAGTGACTTGCAGGATCCGGGTAGTGGTTTTGAGACTTTTTTTGCTCCCTGGGAAGCCTTCCTCCGACGAATGGAGAGTAATTGGGAAGACCGGGAGGAGTTCCTCTTTGTCCAAGGGGATTTCTGGGGGTCTTTCTCCGAGGACCGTTGGACCCTGGTTAAACTGGGTAAGCGGTGGAAAATTATTTTTGCTGAAAATTACCGACCTGGAAAATATGAATAAACCTTTAGTAGATAGCTCTACCGAGCACGCCACCAACAAAAAGTTGGTGGACCTCGTCTACGGGGACACCGACTCCCTATATATGTCTTACGACGGACTCCTGAATACTATTGAAGGGGTCGAGACGATGACCCTGGAGGAGAAAAGGGATATTATCGCCCGGATCAATCAGGAGTTTCTGGATAAGTTCAACGAGAAACTCATGGACGACTATTACGCCTCCCGACACGTGGAGAGCTGTCATAAGTTCGAGTTGGAGACTATCGCCAAAGCCGGTATCTGGCTCGATGTGAAGAAGAGATATGCCCAGATCCTCCTTTGGAAAGATGGACATAAGTTCGACACGGATCACCTTCCTCTCAAAGCCAAGGGAATGGAGATCGTCAAGGCCAGCTATCCCAAGGCTGCCCGGGAGATGCTCAAGAAAATCATCTACAACCTCATCGATACCTCGGGGAACGCTATGAATGAGACCTACGGGCTCGTCGGAGAGCTGTACGAGGAGTGGATGAAACTCCCCGTGGAGGCTATGTGTCCCTCTATCTCTGTCAACGGGTACAAATCCTATGTGATCAGTGACAACGACCCCAAGGGAGTGATGTGTCATACCGGTACTCCTTTTCAGGTCAGAGGTCTCGCGCTGTACAACTGGTTCCGTGAGGTGAAAAAACTCCCAGGAGACCCTATCTACGGGGGGAAGATGAGGTATTATGTCTGTCGTCATAGCAAACGACGAGCTTCTGACAAAGCTCCGGTCTTTGTCTTCCAAGCAGGTAAGCTTCCCGACTGGGCTCTGAAAGAGGCTCCTATTGACAAGGAGGCTATGTTCCGTAAGTGTGTGTTGGACCCCCTTAACCGAGTCCTCACGGCTATTGGCCTGTATGAGGTCAATATCAACGGAGGGGTGAATGTGGATCTGTTTGGCGAGTTCCTCTAATATGGAAAGACTTGTTTTTGGTCTCAACTCGACCATCTGTTATCATTGTGGATACGAGGGTAAGTGGAAGGAGGTCCTTCCCAAGGTCCTTAATACGTTCCCTAACCGCGTCCTTATCAGTGCCGTGGACATGCCTATGGTGGCTGCCAAGGTCATTCATGAGGCCGTGGGGAAAGACCGTATCCTCATCGACTCCGGAGGTTTTGGGTTGTATAAGAAAGAGATGAAGATGGGCAAGGATAACCCTAAGTTCCACGAGACGTGTGAGAAGATGAAAAAACGATTCCTCAAGCTCCTCGAGGCCTGTCCCTGTAGTCTCTGTTTTGAGCTCGATAATGAGTATTTCCGTCACGACCCCGACCTACTAAGTCCTAAGAACTACTGCCGTGAGGAGGTAAAGGCTATCACCGGTCGTTACCCCGTACCGGTCTTTAAGATCCACCAGGGTTTTGAGTACTGGAAATGTCTCTGTGACTCTCCCGACTACGACTGGTTGGCTATTGGGGGACTGGCTCAGACCCGGGCGTGGCATACCAAGACCGAGGAGATACGTACCCTTATGGACTACGCCAGACTACAAGGGAAGAAGGTCCATCTTCTGGGTTGTCAGAATGTAGAGGCTTTCAAGGAGATCCAGCCGGACAGCGTCGATTACCTCATCTTCCAATATGCTATCAACCTCGAAGAGGCCCGGAGACAGAACCCCGGGGTAGAGGACTATAGTCTCCTTCGACCGACGATGGTGAGTTTGGCCGTAGCCAAGGCCCGCGGGCGGAGTTTCCTTTATGAGAGCTACCAAAGGAGTTAAAGTATATGAACAGGACTAAAGTACCTCGCATGTTATGAGTACCAGAAAATTCCAACCTGATGAAGACTACAGCACTAAGAACTCCAATCGATTTGATGAGCGCTGTCTGTATATAGTAAAGTGTGACGAGGATTTCTTCTACACCGAGGCTTACCTGTCCCCGGAATTTATCCGGGAGTATAGCATAGGCAGTAGTTTTAAGGTAGAACCCCTTAAATCGCGTGATGGTATACAAGCCTTCCTGTTAGAACAGTGGGGGTATTACTATCTTTTACTGGCTTACGAACGCGAAGCAGTCTTTATGATGATGGTGGAGGATCTGGATGATACCGACCGGATCTTGAACATAGCCTCCCGTAGTTATCTGGCCTTCAAAAACCTCCACCACCACCCCCCAGGTTATCAACTCCTCCTTGACTTCGATAAGGTGGATATTTGGGGTAATGAGACGGTGGATCAATGGGCATTTCATTTAGTAGGGGAGCAAGACTACATAATAGGTACTAAGGAAGGGAAATTTGTAGACATGCTATTTCTCCGGGACTGGCTCCGGTTTTTGGTGAAGGAATATAGTAAAATGATTTAGGTATGGCCGATAGCACTTTGGTAGACACCAGCCCCACAGGGGATTCGACCGTCAACTACATCGACCGAGATCTTTGTGAGGTACTCACTATGAGCAATAGTCGAGGTACTTGTAACTGTTTCTTCACCACCAGGGAGTCGAGAGAGGTTCTTGAGAAAGTTCCCGAGTGGGGACTGGTGAGTGCCACTCGCCTCAATCTGGGAGTCATCACCTATCGGTCATTTATTATCCCGGGGGATACCCCCACCCTTATCTACACGATGAACGGGGTAGAAGGTACCGTGAGTGGTGCGATGGAGGATCTTATGGAGTACGACAGGGATGCCGCAGGACTGGTGGAGTATATAGCTAAACTTAACCAAGGAGATAGGGACATTCGTGAGGAAATTGACCTCACCTTCAACACTACTGATATCTGGGGAGACGATACCGAGGAGCATTGGCATTTTCGCCCCTGTGTGGGAGGGTATGTCGTCGATAGCCCTTCGGGGGAGAGGTTCACAGAGAGATCTTTTGAGCTAACGAAAATGTTGTTCCAAAGGTACGTGGGGTGGTGTAAAAAATAGCCTCAACTATACCATATATAGGTACATAAGTGATATCCTATTATGGCCCACAGAACTTTCAAGACAGATAATCGCCGCGACTGCTTTTTTACCCCCACGGCGTTAAAGATATACCAAGACAACACGATGAGAATCGTGTATGACACCGTACCTGTATCCGCGGACTTTTCTGAAAAGTATGGCAACTACAGTATTTCCCAGTGGTTTCATCAGACTCATCCCGTAAAGGTAGATGTCTATATGATGCATAAGTACGTGAATTTTAAGTCCATACATGGTTATATGGTACATATCGGAGACGAACCAGCTTACTTCAGTGGTTTTGGATACACCTATGAGGAGGCTGCTACAAAATGTAATGATATCGTAGAAAAGATAGAGCTTCGCCTCGTAGATGGACCCATGATGGTATCCATTATGAAGATCGACCAGTGGGATTTTGAAAATCATGAATGGAAATTTACCAAGAGTGGGTCAAAGTTCCGTGGTTTTCGCAATGGGGAAGACCAAGGGGTGAAGACTAAGAGGGAATGGTCGAAGTACTTACTTGAAAATTATGACCCCATCAATGGATAATTTTACCCCAGATCCCAGCTACTGCGTAGATATCAACCCTATCACGTGGGAAACTTCTATCCACAAATATACAGAGCACGGAAAGAGGGTTTTAGATGGGTGCACCGACCCGGATATTAAGGTCGAGTTTCGGGGGTGCGCCTCCCATGAGTTCCGAGTGCAGCCGGTTTATGACCACACCAGGATGGTGGTACATTACCGGTCCTATATATTAGAACACCAAATTGCCGACGAAGAGCCGGCATATATACTCTTCGAAATCATAAATGACCGTCCCAGGGTATCCCGGGATGGGGATTATAAGGTCCTGTGGAATAGAGCCGGTCGAAGGAAGGAGTTGGTGGAAAACTCTCCATCTGGGAGCAAGAACTCCCGGTAGAGTTGACCTTTTCCTATACCGATCTGTGGGGAGGGGAAGTGGAGGACAAATGGGTACTGGATAATGATGAATACTATTACCGTACCCCGTGGCAAATGACCATATACCTGTTTGATAAGTATAAGGATGTGTGGTAAACCCCACGACCATAGGATGTGTGGTAAAAACCACTCCGGGGCTCCTATATATTTACAAACAATTAACAACGATATGGCAATTTTTGAAAGTACCCCCGAAGTTCGTCTCACAGTAGACCACTATAACCGGGCCGGGCTCATATATAGACGGAGATTCGATGGTGAGGTGCCGATGGTTATGATCCCACCATCCTTTATCCAGAAATTTTCATTGGCCCGATACCCAGGGAATTACGAGATTAAAATCGTCCCTACGGGATACCCTGAGACAAATGCTTTCATCTTCAGAAAGCTGGAGTTTACTCCGAAAATATCAGATAATGGTAATAATGTAATCGAGATCAGATATTTCCTCGTGCTTAGTTATGAAGGAGAGGTACTCTATATGGATGAATGTACCAATCCTGAGGAGGCTGAGCAGCGGTTAAACATAGCTATTCGTATTTTCCACCCCTTCAAGGGACTCTTCACCCGGCCTCATGCCCAGGTAATATATACCACCTCTGATGGGTGGGGTACCACCATCAATGACCGTTGGTTTTTTAGAGTTCAGGAGGGCTCTCGTCGCGACGAAATTTTAGTCAGGGGAGTACTTAGTGGGGGGTTTACAAGCATCTATTCGATCAGTGAATGGTTTGCTTACTTTGTAGATAGATATAAGCACACCCTATAATGTGTTTTACTCCCGATCCCAACCTGCACCTTATCATATGCTACGACAATAAAAGTAGCCTTTACCTCCGGGCATCGGTCTTGTGTTTAGTAAGGAGGACACGAGGGAGTACCTATTCCCGAGTATTAATGGAAAATTTGCAATGGAAAAGCTTCGCATCCCCGAGCTCGAGGGGTTTATCCTAAGACAGACCCAGTACGAGGATGAGGTTCCCACCCTCGTGTACGATTTGATCATTGGTGAGAAAGGCCGACCAGTTGGTACTGGTCCTTTGTTGGTCCTTAAGAAATATCTCGATCTGGAGGAACTCCGGCGGGATGCCAGTAAGTTCATGAGCCTTAACAAGGAGCTTGAGGGGATTTATACCAACGCAAATTTCGAGTGGTACAAGGATTTCACCGACGAATGGGGCAATGATAACCGCGATCATTGGACCTTTGAGCATGAATCTGCGGCGCAGCTGGTCCACCCATCCCAAGGGGTTACTGCACGTCTTAATGGGGAGCTGGTGAATACCCTGCCGGCAGAGCAATGGGTAGGAATAATATACTGGAAATACCAAGGTTACCTGTAAAAATGAGACCGGGAGGTCTTATATATTATCATGAGAACGTTCATTCCTACTAAGCAAGTATCCTACTACATTAAGATGACCGGGGTGTATTTTAACACGGTCTACGGCATTACCCTCACCACTTTCAAAACCATCCCCAAGCAACTATCCAGGGTGGGTGGTGAGGCCAAGTTCATGCTAAGGACCCTGGAGCTTACTTCCGTGTTTGAGTATGCCTCCGTAGTGTTCCAACTACCGGATAAGTACCTCCTTATGGTCAAGATCAATGGTTATGAGGAGGTCATAGAGAGCGACGATCTGGATTTTTTATTGGAGCTTGCAGAAAGGCAAGACCGCGTAGCAATGACGATACAACCCATAGGGTGTGGGGATAAGCAGGTGTTTGAATTTTCCCAGATTGACCAGTGGGGGATGGAGACGACAGAACGATGCACCCTCGAAAGGACGTGGAGTGTATATGCCTATGACCTTACTATTGGTGAGGAAAAAAGACAAGGCAATGTAAGAAATTTAGCTGAGTACCTATTTAAGAGATATACCCATGGGCCTATTGGATAATTTTTTAGAATACGAATTATACTCCAACTCCTCCGAGAACTGGCATAAGTTTACCATAAGTCTCCGGGATAAGTACACCCGGGAGCGGGAGTACGACTTTTATGATATAGGATTGAATAAGCTATTTAAGAAGGCAAAAGGCCTCCGAACGTGGAGATTAGACCATTATGAGAGTGCTGGTGGTCGTTACTTAGCTTTTATTGTGGAAAAAGATGGTTATTACCTCCTCGAGGCTATCAACCGTGGGGAGTATGTAAGTCGTAGTGAGATGGTTGAACACCTGCTCGAACTCTACACCGATCACCTCCAACTCTTCCAGAAAATCAGTGGGGTCTTCGACCACACTAAAAGTACTATTACCTTTACGAGACCAGATATCTGGGGAGGTGAGGTAGAAGAGGAGTGGCATTTTGAGGAGAAAATTCACGGTATGTTTGCCTTTTCCAGTCCTACGGGGTCAGGGATCGGGACACCAAATAGCCTCGCCCTGGGTCTCTTTAATGAGTATAAAAAGATATGGTAAAAATCTTTGGGGTGGTCCTATATATGACTATGGACAACGAATATAGACTCTCTACAAATAAATATACTTTCTCCTTGGATAGTTGGATTAGATTCCTACCAGAAGGAGAAAGCATCATTCAATATAGCATGCCGTGGTATTATGACGTACCATTTGCGAATGCTACTCACAATGTTTACGCCACATAACCTCAAAGTGTACTCCCCGGTCGGTTGTGATCCTTTTATTAAGGATGAACTGTCAAAGACTTTTTTCACCTCTGCCGAAGTACGCCTACGACTCTACCGAGCTCGGGAGGAAGACCCTGAGGTGATGCTCCTGCACCGGGAGAAGAAAAAGGGTTTTATATATACCTCCTATATAGTATACTTTCGGAGCCGGGATATTTATAGCCTCCTTGTGAAGATTAATGATATGGAGGTAGTTTGGGATAGCATGGGAGACCCCCAGCCCCTTTTTGATATGGAGGCTAACTTCTTCGAACTTGCCATCAAGCTCTCCGTATTGGGAGACCTAAGAGAACCCACGGCACTTACCTTTACCGTACCAGATCAGTGGTCGATCACCAGGGAGGAGACGTGGACGTTTACCCGGGAGATTAACAATGACCTTTGCGGTCAAGCCTACGGTACGACCATTAAATACGAAACCACCACGATGGAGACTTACAAGTGGATCTACGTCCTGTTCAAGATGTACAGTGATACCCTATAAATGGTTCGCCCAGTACTTCATAATCAGATCTCTCGTCTTTTTCATAAACCGACCCTCGGTGAATGCTGCTTCTTTCCAGTGTTCTACGGGGATCGGTCTTATTTTGGCCATTAGGGAAGGGTCGTACATACGCACACCGAAGTCCAGTTTGGCCTTACGAAGGGCATGGAGGAGTTTGGTATATTCCATCTGCGAGATCTCCTTATCCACGGCCTTATCCCAGTACTTTGAATAGGTATCCCGGAACATATCCAGGACCTTTCCCAGGAGCTGATAGCGGATCCTCGGAGGGTAGTAGTGTATATTCCACCCGATGACTCGCTTGCCCTTGGGGGTGTCTGTGAGACCGAAGAAAAGGGTCACGGGAGAGGCATCGTAGTACTCTAACTCCTCTTTCATCATCGGGGTGCGATACTCGAAGGAGGCCAGCTGTCCGGGGAGGATAGCCTTTGGTCCGGCAATAGTGAGCTCCTCCAGGACTTTTCTTGCCTTGGGGTCTCTCCTCCCGACATTCATTTTCTGTAGGGGGTCTTTTTGAATTTCCTTTTTGAGGTCGTAGTCTTTTGGTAGAGTGGTCATATTCAAAAGTCATAAAGGTTGAACTGCGTCTCCTCCACATTCACCCCACCAGCCGACTCGTACTCCGATCTCTGGATCTTGTATTGGGTAGTCTGCTTGAGGGCTTCGAGTTGCACACTCGCCATCACGAGGTCGTCGTGACCGAAGGACGCGGCATAGCTGGAGGAGGTCTCCTCGAAATTATCCAGTTCGGTGAGGAAGACATCGCTCTCATTTAATATATCACCTTTTTCGAAACTTTCCTTAAAAAGCATACAAAAAACTTTCTTGTTCCCCGCGGTGATCTTGATTCCGTAGTGCCATTTTGTTCCCCCTTCGTTGTAGTATTTCACCAGGACCGACTCGTCGAAATTGGGGTCCACGGCTTTCAGAGTATGGATGAACAGGTCTCCGTAGGTATTACGTTCTAACGACACCAGGGGGAATTTCAACTTCGGTAGTAAGGTACACAAGGACCTCGCCACGTCCTCTCGGCTTAGGCTATTGGAGCGGAAGAACCCCACACACTCAAGGCCTTGGGGTATATGCCTATAGAGGGTGATGATGGTGTAGTCTCCACCGACACCTTCCGCCAGGTCAATGGTGAGGTCCAAGAAGTCCGTCCGGAGCCAGTCTAAGTCGTACTCAGGATGGAAAAACCACGCCTCAGGGTGGTATACTCCAACGAGTTCCTTATTGACATAGGTAGAACTCAGGGGGATAAGTTTCTTGATGATCTTAGGATTCACCAGCCCGGTGCTCTTGGAGTCGAACTCAATACCGAACTGTTTATTGAACTCCTCTTCGGATCCGAGGTTACCAATCTGCTTTTTCTTCCACAGGGCATCTCTCTTCACCCAACAGCGGTTATCTGGATCCCATTCGGGGACTCTATCCCAGTTGACCTCCATAGCAGCATACTCACTCATGCCGGTCTTGGCGGCCATATAAAGACGGAAGAATAGGTTACGACCGTTGGTGGTACTCGTAATCATCATCTTTCCTCGGGCTGCTTGGAGGGTAGGGAAGATATTCCCGTAGAACTTTTCCGCTACATTAGGATTGCAGTGGGCAGCCTCGTCCCAAAGGAGACAGTGCAGGGTAAAACCCAGGGCAGGCGTTGGGGTGGTAGCATCGGTAAGGATACGACAACCGTTGTCCAGGACCATCTCCGACTCGTTCCATTTGTATATACCGGGCTTGAGGAAATGGGGCAGTTCTAAGAAAATCCCCTTGATCTTGTCGAGGATTTCCACGGCGGTCTTGCGCTTATTACCAATCACCATCGCATTTTTATCCACATTGAAACAGATATAGTGGAGCATATGGATGGCTGAGGTGACGGTCTTACCAATCTGACGAGCCGCACAAAGGATGGTATATCGGTTCTCTTTGAGGAACTGGAGGTACTCGAGCTGGTAGTCACGCAGTTTGACGTGCTTCACCCCTTCTGGGGTCATAATCTTACAGTACTTCTCCACAAAATAGGCAATATCATCCCTACATTTCTTCCACTCTTCGATCTCCTCTACCGTTCTTTCATATACGAGGTCGGGCTTTCGGAGTTTGATATTACCATCGACAAAAGGATTCGCGATGAGTCGTTTACCTTTCACCAGGGCATCCACGGCTATTTCAAAGGACGCGCTGGACCATACCACCCTCCTCGACCGTACCCCGTCGGTCTCTTCCTTGACCGGGTTGAATATAGGTCTTTTTGTTTGGGTATTGGTCATAAATTTTTATTAAATAATGGGTCGGCTTGGGTCGAAGACCTTGTGAAGATGGTTGTATAGCCGAGACGACGGAACGTCGGCTTTCATAATCGCGCCCTACTGCGCTCAAATCATGCTGCCTATATAAATGTATAGGTCAAGGGGAGATCGCGCGTCCTGGCGCGATTATGTGCGAAATAGGATATGTTATGAGGTTTGGGTGCATTTAGATTATCACCACAGGGCATTCATATGACCATTTCCAGAGGGTATATGATCCAAATGGAGATCATCCCAACGCTCCAAATAATATCCAAAATCAGCCATTTTTGATCATTTTTTTATGGGTTATGGAGGCATTTTTTGGATGGTTTGGGGGCGATTTTATATCATTTTAGGTGTATTTTTAGGGGTGATTTTAGATCATTTTGAGGGCAAAAATAGGCTCAAAAATAGGCTCGAAAATAGGCCATTTTTAAGACCCCGAGTTGGGCTGTTTTTAGGGTCAAAATTAGACCCCCGAGTTGAGCTGTTTGGAGGGCTCATTTTTGGGTGCTTTTTTGGGCTTCAAAATAGGTCAAAAAATGTGCTCAAAATGACCTCAAAATCAGCGCTAAAAAATAGGCCAAAAATGCGCAAAAATG
>ERZ773267.1331-NODE-1331-length-13909-cov-16.364443_pt1 | contig 13909 bp, 9 predicted proteins | sample MGYA00511959_ERZ773267 | MGnify/ENA primary metagenome ERZ773267 (study PRJEB29015, sample SAMEA2738165) | human oral metagenome | biome: human oral; feature: human-associated habitat; material: saliva | place: China | collected 2240 ... | reverse complement strand
TTTTTTGTTTTCCTTTCTAATATTATTAAATATTGTGGGCGTTGATGAGGGATAATAAACTTCACCTATTATAAATAATATAGAAGCTCATTAGCACTCACCAGCGCCCACTATGTTTCGTTTAATTACTCAGCAGCTGGTGCTTCGTTCTCAGTCTTTGGAGCCTCTTCTGCCTTACGAGCAGCACGCTTTGGCTTTGCCTCAGCAGCTTCCTCTGCCTGCTCTGCAGTAGCCTTCTCGTCAGCCTTCTCAGCCTTACGCTCCTCAAGGCCCTCTGCGATAGCACCGCAGCAAGCAGCGAGGATAGCCTCTACAGAATCCTTAGCATCATCATTAGCTGGAATGATATAGTCGATGTTCTTTGGATCAGAGTTGGTATCAACGATACCGAATACAGGAATGCCGAGACGGTTAGCCTCCTTAACAGCGATGTGCTCCTTCATTACGTCTACAACGAAGAGTGCAGATGGCAGACGAGTTAAGTCAGAGATAGAACCGAGGTTCTTCTCGAGCTTAGCACGCTGACGTGAAATCTGCAAAAGCTCACGCTTAGAGAGGTTAGAGAATGTACCGTCGTTCATCAACTTGTCGATGTTCGTCATTTTCTTCACAGCCTTACGGATGGTTGGGAAGTTGGTCAGCATACCGCCAGCCCAACGCTCGTTTACGTATGGCATGTTTACAGCTGCAGCCTTCTCTGCTACAACTTCCTTAGCTTGTTTTTTAGTAGCGACGAACAGAATCTTCTTACCACTCTTTGCAATACCCTTGAGTGCTTCTGCAGCCTCGTCAATCTTAGCTACAGTCTTGTGAAGATCGATGATGTGGATACCATTGCGCTCCATGAAGATATAAGGAGCCATAGCTGGGTTCCACTTGCGACGGAGGTGGCCAAAGTGACATCCTGCCTCCAATAACTGGTCAAAATTTGTTCTTGACATTTTGTTTGTTTTTACTTGTTTACTTTCTTTTTAATTCTTTCTTGGCGAATGAGCTTCACCACGCTTTGTTAGAATCAACTGACGGGTAGTCCCCCGATAAGGAATCGCGTCAGTTTAGATACTAAACCATTTCCTTCTATTCCTTTGAACGTTGATATTTACACTTTGAACCTTTGTCTTTCTATTTATTGAATAGAGCAGACTGTATGGTTCAATGTCCTAAGTTCAATGTCCCAAAGAACATAAAGGAAATATTAACGCTTACTGAACTGGAAGTGAGCACGAGCCTTTGGCTGACCTGGCTTCTTACGCTCAACAGTACGGCTGTCGCGTGTCAGGAATCCCTGGTCCTTAAGTGCTTTCTTATCTTCAGCGTTAACCTTAACCAATGCACGAGCGATAGCAAGACGCAGTGCCTGGCTCTGACCAGTAAAGCCACCACCATCGAGGTTGGCCTTAATGTCATACTGACCTTCTACACCGAGCAACTGCAGTGGCTGCTTAACCACGTACTGCAGGATAGCTGATGGGAAGAATTCAGTTAAATCTTTCTTGTTGATAGTGATCTTACCGGTGCCCTCTGAGAGGTAAACACGCGCTACAGCGCTCTTACGGCGACCAATTGCATTAATTACTTCCATCTTTCTCCTTATTATTTATACTGGTTAATATCAATTGCCTTTGGCTTCTGTGCCTCGAGACCGTTGAGCTCTGTACCTTCGATAACATAGAGGTTATCCAACAGATGACGACCTAAAGGACCCTTTGGTAACATACCCTTAACAGCATGACGAATCATCTTGTCGATACCGTTCTTACGTGTACGAAGCTGTGCTGGGGTGTTGAAACGCTGACCACCAGGGTAACCAGTATAACGTGTGTAAACCTTATCAGTCTCCTTCTTACCAGAGAATACAACCTTAGCTGCATTGATAATGATTACGTTGTCACCACAATCTACGTGTGGGGTGAAAGTTGGCTTGTACTTTCCGCGAAGGAGCTTAGCTACTTTAGAGCAAAGACGACCTACAATCTGATCGCTCGCGTCAATAACGACCCACTCTTTCTTAGCTGTTTCCTTGTTTACGGAAATAGTCTTGTAACTTAAAGTGTTCATTCTAAAAAATTAATAATTTTACTACTAAAAAACGTTTTCTATTTTTACGACTGTGCTTGACCTAACCATGCTGTCTGGCCAAAGACAACACTATTAACACGTATCGTATGGGGTTCTAAGTGTATCCCCGTTAATAATCGGACTGCAAAGGTACTTATTTTCAACCTTATATAAAAGGTTTGAGTAGCATCGATATGCGTTATTTATGATTATTTAACTAAATTAAAATAAGTGTTACTATCTATCATGAGGCTTTTTGAAATGGGGAGTGAATACCTTGATATCTGTACATGACTGTATGTGTATTTAGTCTTATATTTTTCTTTTATATCCTTATCCTGTATAAAGGGCGTATCCGTTTAGCTTCCCTTTCTTAGAATTGGTGAGTTATGTACGGTGACGAGAATGGCTTTATTAGTTCTGTGTATAACAAAAGGAATAACTACTCATCTGACTCTTTGTTATTCTGTCTTTTTGTACCCTGTTCTATTGCTTTCACCTTCCAGATAGTATGACCCCTAATTATATCATTCTATACAAGAAAAGTTTAAATTCATTTTGCTGTCATATTTAACATTTGGAGTCATCTCGTTGAGGGTTAGTTAGTTACAAGGCTGCCGTAGGTGACAGAAATGACAGCAAATTTGATTTGTCTGAAATGGTATAGTTGACGTAACTCATCATCTTTTATGGGTTTTCCGATATATGAAGTGACAAACCCAAACGCTTATATAATAAGACACACAGAGTTACGGATGGAGCGGAGGTAAAGGCAATGTCACTGAGGCACCGATGACACAAAGAACCATGGAGGTGTAGCGTACAGATTCTTGATAACTCTTTTGGGATGAACGCTTTGTTTATAAAACTGCTAATAGAATTGACAAACTACCACCGTCACTCCACGTACCGACGGTGCCTCCGAGCCTATCAGTGCTTTGTTATGATAACACTCTGTATTCTCCATTACTCTGTATGACATTTCGTCTAAGTCTAAAACTTAGGTGCTCCTTTTCAATCGAACTTCCTAAAGAGACCCTCTTTCTCGCAGAACTACACTGAAGAACAGACTTCGCAACGTCGCACAGTGTCATTAAGTCAACCGATAAGACAGAGCCTTTCAGCTATTGTTGGGTGTTGGGTGTTAATTGTTAGGTGTTGATGGTTAGTAGAAAGGTTCTGTGATATCTGTCGCCGTCAATCGACGTTTGTGTGTTCTCCCTGTTCGCTGATAGGCTTCTGTACATCTGTGATAATCTGTGAGAGATAAAATTCCCAACGAATCTCTTGTATTCTTTTATGTTTCTTATCAATGATTTCAAAAACTTAAAATTCAGTCTGTATAGCCAAAAATGATAAAAAAGAATGTGTCTTATAATTGTTTTATTTATTTTTGCAACAACGTATTGTTGTGCTATGTCTTTTCTCAAAGAGGGCTGTGTAGGGCGGATGATACGATAGAGAACTAAATATTGAACATAAACATATAAACCAAGATGAAATTAAAATCTAAATTGTTAAGCATGGCTTTAGCCTTCGTTCCTGTGTTCGGTTTTGCCGACAGTAATATTAAGATGGTAGTTGGTACCTATACCGATGCAGGTAGTCAGGGATTGTATTCCTTCTCTTTCGACCAGTCTACGGGTACGGCATCAGGCATTACTTCGTTGAAGGTAGACAATCCTTCTTATTTTACTTTCAGTAAGGATGGGCGTAACATCTATGCTGTTAGCGAGAAGAACAATGCAACGGCTGTTCTCAATAGTATTGGTTACGACCCTGTAAACGGTACTTTCGCATTTAAGAACTCTCAGCTGACACATGGTGCCGATCCTTGTTATGTTGCTACAGATGGCAAGATTGCGCTTACAGCTAACTACTCTGGTGGTACAATCTCTGTGTTCCCCATTCTTAAGAACGGTACACTTGGTAAGTCTTTGCTTCAGGTAGGTAGTAAGAAAGGAGGACCAGACCGTTCACGTCAGAATACACCTCATGCACATTGTGCTATCTTTGCGCCTGATGGTTATATCCTTACAACCGACTTCAGTGGCGACCGTATTCTTTGTTTCTCTTATAATGAACGTAATAAGAAGTTAGAGGACCATGGTATTGCAGCTCATGTGAAGCCAGGCTCTGGTCCACGTCATCTTGTCTTCTCTCCTAATGGTAAGTATGCTTACCTTATGAGTGAATTGTCTGGTAAGGTGACAGTTTACAGTTATAGTGATGGTAAGTTAAAGGAACTCCAGTCTATTGCTGCCGATTACGCTAACGCACGTGGTGGTGCTGATATCCATGTTAGTCCTGATGGTTCGTTTGTTTATGCCAGTACGCGTCTGAAGGGAGATGGCATCACAATCTTCCGTGTAAATAACAATGGTACATTGACTCGTGTCGGTGCACAGCGTACGGGTAAACACCCACGTAACTTTGCTATAACCCCAAATGGTAAGTTCCTCCTTGTTGCTTGCCGTGATGACAACTCAATACAGGTTTACTCACGTGATAAGAGTACGGGTATGGTTAAGAATACTAATCAAGATGTTATCCTTAGTCACCCTGCCTGCATCAAGTTCTATCCAGAGTAGTGTCCTTTGGAGTTAAGGAGTTAAGGAGTGAAAGGGAGTTAAGACATCAGTCTTTTCCCTTTCACTCCTTAATTTCTATATCCCTTATTATGTTATAGGTTTAACTCCCTTTCACCCCTTAACTCCTAAATATTACTACTCGTTCTTTACTTTTTAACTATTGTGTTAGTATCTTAACTCATTGATTTGTAGGCGTATGTGTCTTGTTAAATATCTAAAAAACACATTTGTATATACCTTTATTTTGAATGATAATACGTAATTTTGTAGTGAATTAGAGGGACGTTTTTAATATTACTTGACAAAAAGAAAGTATTCAATAGGTACTCAAAAGGCGACTCCCTGTTCATAGGAATAGGATAGAAAGAATTAACCAACGAACTTATCAAAAAAACTTTATATTACAATTTATGAAGACAAAAGATTATGTAAAGCCTAATACAGATGTATTGAGTCTTTACACTGAAGAGTTTATGGAGTGCGGGTTCCATGCTCGTAGTGGTATTCATGGGAGCCTTGACCCTGGTAATGATGAGCCAGACCCAGAGGATAACACTGGTGGCATTGATGATCAAGATCCTTAAATGATAGTAAATAACAGAAAAGAGTACATTCATATATGAAACATTTAATTTATTCATGCATAGCTGTCTGCGCATTCCTTTTTACAAGTTGTGCTGATCAAGATGTCACAGAGAATGTTAACAGCAATGATGGTAAGCCTGGTATTACTGTCTCTATGTCTATGGAAGGAAATATGCAGGGCAACCAAGCTGCGCCTACAAGTCGTGCGGGCGGTAATAACGCTATAGGTTATGAAACAGACGATAATACAGGTTTTCCAACTCCAATAGGTATATATAATAAGGGTACTAATGAGGGTACTGAGCTTGCTAATGGTGATAAAGTTCCAGTACTCCTCGTCTTTAAGAGTACAGACACTACACAACCTGTAACAAAGGTTATAACGAATTGGACTTATAAACAAGGTGGTAAACTTACGCTTGAACCAAGTGAAACATTCGAGATGAAAGCTGGTACCGACCTTAGTAAGGGTACATGGTTTGTGTGCGGAATACTGGGTGGAGAGCCTCTTCCTGGTGTTAATCAAGTTAAATTCAATGGTTTTATTGAAGGACATGTGGCTCGCAATGTTGCTGGAAACAAAGTTAAGTGGGGTGCAAACATACCATACGTGTTCAGCTGGCGTAAGTTAGAAACCAACCAAACCAATAAAACTATTAAGGCAAAAGACCCTGTTCGCTTTAAACAATTTGGCTCAATAGTCCGACTAAAGGTTACTAATAAGACTGGGTTTGGTTTTAAGTACAATGGTGTACGTATTATAACAAGTAATATCCTTTGTGGTCAGTTTGACTTAAAGGTCTTTGATGAGGTTCCGACGACCGATTTGACAGATACAAAGGATGCTACTATTGCATCGGCTACATCGTCCTCTTTCCAAAATGCCTTCAAGGCTTTCAAGTTCTATCAACGTCCATTGACAGATAACGCAATGGTTGGTTCTGACGGACTTATAGCCAAAAAGCACTTCTCTATTAAGGGTGAATACATTGCAAACTATGCAGAAGAGAAAGCTAATGACGCAAAGGCTGACAACGATTTAAGCAAGAAGTTCAATACAGCTCTTACTTATATCGATCATACTTTCCTAAAAGATGCAACGGGAAATAACTTCGATAATGTGCCAAATAATAGTGAAGCACCAAGTTATATATATGTTTGGATGGCTCCACAAACACAAGCTGTGAAGCTGTATAATGATAATATGGAATCTGCAGCAAGCACTAATTACACCGTGAACCGTGTTGCTAAGACGCAGTTCCTACTGATGGCTGTACCAACGGAGACCAGTTCGGCTACTAAAGTTGTGCCTTCGTCCATCAATATGATACCTGCTTACGGTTCGTTAAAACCTTATACATCGGGTGCTAACTATCCGGCAAGAGGCAGTGTGGTATACAAATTCCCACCATTAAGCTACATTGCAAAGCACGATAACTTTGGTACTGAAGCCGAATTGTCGGTTGATAACGATTATAATGCCGCCAATACAAAACGCTATACTTACGAAAATGATTATGAAGGACAGCCGAAAATAAGCGACTATTTGTCTTCAATACCAAGCAATTTTATGTTTGCTGGCAACGAATACTGGCGTAGCATCATTGCACAATACTATGGTTTTGCTGGCTTCCGCAATGCTGGTGCAAACTATAAGTATGCTGTTGGCATTGTTTCTCCTGCCAAATTACCGGGTTGGAGCACCACTAAACTTGTGTTCCATTCCTATTCTAAGGGTGTGAAAGATAGCAACGGCAAACTTATTGCCTATATGATTGGTATGTCGAAAAAGCCCGATTACATTACCAATAGCGGAGAAGGCCAGGTTTATATGGGGCATGTAACAGCTTCTTCAACGCAAGTTAGCGCAGGACTTGATGGCAATCCAACATGGATAGACAATAATAACGATCGCTATACCATACGTTACGAAGATGTAAATGGGGCAGCTGTGCTCACCCAACGCTACCTTGGTCCACGCTTTGTACTGGATATGGACGACATAGATACGGAGGATTTCTGGGCTGATCCAAGTAATGGCACCACCTATCCAGCCGATACTAAGCGTATATTTCCATACGCAGGAGTGAACAGTGCTGCCTCTCTTGGAAACCAAACGTTCTGGTATTACGACACATCAACCTTAGGAAAGTGTACACAATATTGGACTCCTGACAATACAACAACCACAGGAAGATATACTCCACAGAACTCTAATGGCACGGGAGCAATGCTTGGATTGGGTGGCGTTCGACCTAAACAGGCAGTTGCTTTCATGGGTTCGCAGGGTGGAAACGAGACTTGTGGCTTCTTCCAACACTATCTTTATGTAAACGTTCCTGCGACTGGTGATAGAACAGATGGTGGTGCTATGGGTGATTCAAGGTATAAGGTGAACTTCTATATGAGTGCCCCTGTTCGCTTGTGGAAGACATCTCCATACGCTGATTAATTCGCTGACTAATAAGAAAAGACATTAGATTTATCTATAATATTAAGTATCTGTGGTATCCGAAAGGGTATCACAGATATTTTTTTATGTGGGTTTTATGCTATTTTGTGGAGGCTTTTCGTGCAGCAAGAAATTAACTTTCATGGGGATTGATGAGCGGACTATAAAAGAACACAGAGGCTATTGTTATCGAATTATTTTCATGAAAAAAAATATTTTTTATCATGAAAAGAAATATTTATCTTCATGAAAAAAAATAATTCTTTACGTGAAAAGAAATCGTTTATCGCTGTTTTCTACAATGCGATGAGAAGTGTTAGTCTAAGGAAAAGATGAAGATAAAGACGTTTCATGACCGTCTATAGTCATATTTTATACGCATAATAACTTGTTTATTCCTTGCAGATACAAAAGAAAGAATGTATCTTTGCTGCAGTAACTCCAACCCTTTGAGGGTTATGCAGATGCGACATTGCTTACATGTCATACTCCCTCATTGTTGCTCACGGGCAGCAGTGATAACGAAGGAGAGAGCGATGTCTGTTCGTCTTTCACCTAATTAGATACGTCAGGCGTAGCCCATAGTGCAATAGCCTAATGGGAACACCATAACTAAAAATAGCAATGAACAAAAGAAATCTTCTCCTTTATACAGCCTTGACAGCTCTTTCCGTATCGACTACGGCACAGACAGTGAACATCACACGTGATGGTGACACAACGATTGTGAAGATAGAAAAGTCGCCAAAGTATCTTCTCCTTCCGATTGAAGAGGGGAAAGATGAGGCGCAGGTGATACTTGATAATGGCAAGAAGACCGATACGTGGATGGATGTAAGACTGGCACAAGGTAAAACGGACTATTATGTACCATTCAAACTCAATAAGGGTAAGACCTCAATAGTCAAGATCTTAAATCTAAAAGCGGATGCGCTAACCCTCAAACAAGGACAGTTGAGGCTCTCAAACGTGTGGGATGTGACCAATACCGACTACTATCGTCCCTCTTATCATCACACTCCTTCTTACGGATGGATGAACGATCCGGTCGGTATGTTCTATAAAGATGGAGTCTACCACCTCTGTTATCAATACAACCCCTACGGCTCCATGTGGGGAAATATGCACTGGGGACATGCTATCAGTCGTGACCTTATTCGCTGGAAGGAGGTTGAGCCGACGCTCAATCGCGACCATGAGGGACACATCTTCTCAGGTAGTACGGTAATAGATAAGGACGGTACGGCTGGTTATGGTAAGAATGCGATTATCTCCCTTTATACCTCCGATAGCAAGGAGAATGCGCAGACACAATGTATGGCTTATAGCACCGATGGCGGTTATACCTTCCATAAGTATGATAAGAATCCAGTTTTGAAGCCTTTTGATGGTGTGAAAGATTTCCGCGACCCAAAGGTCTTCTGGTATGAACCGCTGAAGAGATGGTATATGATAGTCTCTGCCGATAAAGAGATGCGTTTCTACTCATCGCCAAACCTCAAGGATTGGACCTACGTCAGTGCTTTTGGCAAAGGATATGGTGCACAGCCAAACCAGTTTGAATGCCCTGATTTCTTCCAACTCGCCGTTGATGGCAATCCTAATAAGACCAAATGGGTGATGATAGTGAACATTAATCCGGGCTGTCTCTTTGGTGGTAGCGCTACAGAATACTTTGTTGGCGATTTCGATGGGACGAACTTCACCTGCGATAGCGACCCTTCTGTAGCTAAGTTCCTCGACTATGGTAAGGACCATTATGCCACAGTTACCTTCTCAGGCGTTAAAGACCGTGTGTTGGGAATAGCATGGATGAGCAACTGGCAGTATGCTAACGTTACGCCTATCCGTCAATATCGTGGTGCCAATACGCTCCCTCGTGAATTCAAGCTCTTCACAGGTAAGGACGGACAAGTCTATATGTCTGCAAACGTTGCACCAGAGGTTGCTGTTCTGAGAAGGAACTATAAGCGTCTGCCCGACCTATTGGTTGCTAACGAGCGGGAGGCAAAGAACGTGTCAACAAGTAAGGAGAACGCCTTTGAAATAGAGATGGATGTAACGCTAAACAAGGCGATGAAGGCAGGAATAGTCCTTTACAACGATAGAGGAGAGCGGGTAGATCTCTACTTAGATAGGAAGTCTGGCCGACTTGTCATGGACCGTACGGAGAGTGGAAAGGTTAAGTTTGGTGAGAAGTCAGAACCTCATAAAATCGAAACCGACTATGACGACCGTCAGGAACAGAAGGCTTCTGGACCATTGCGCAAGCTGAACTCCATTAATTATCAGAACGACTTTGCACTCGGAACATGGGCACCATTAAGCCTCTGCGACTCCGACACCTATCACTTGAACATCTTTGTTGATAAGTGTTCAATAGAAATCTTTGTCAATGGTGGGCGTATCTCTATGACCAATCTTGTCTTCCCGACGCAGCCATACACTTCTGTTAAGTTCTATTCAGATGGCAATAGAGCTGCTTTCAGAAACATAAAGGTGAACGAATTGGGCTTGATAAAACCTTAGACGTTCGTTAATAGTTGCTTATCCGTGTTTGAGTAGCGATCGTGACAGTCTTTACTTGTAAGGCATAGTAAGCCCACAGAATAGCTATTGAGGCTGTGAATGGATGCTTTTTATAGACAGAATTACTTGCTCCGATACTTGCAAATGCAGAAGAAAGAATGTAACTTTGCTGCAATAAAGCTGTATTGTACATAATCTTTTCGATATTTATGCAGATGAATCAATGCTTATACATTCTATTTTTCACTTTGTTGTTTTCGGCTTGTTCAGATAACAATACAAAGAAATATGTCATCGGAGTGTCACAGTGTTCAGAAGATATCTGGCGTGATAAGCTCAACGACGAACTTGTGATGAGTACCTATCAGCATGATAATGTCTCGTTGAAATTTGCTTCAGCTAATGATAATGACAAACTACAGAAACAACAGATAGAACAGTTTATAAAAGAAGGTGTCAACCTTCTCATTGTTTCTCCTAATCAAATTCATACCATTTCATCGGTCATTGACAAGGCATACGATGCTGGTATTCCTGTTATCTTATTCGATCGTAAGACTGATTCAAAGAAGTACACAGCCTTTATAGGAGCCGATAACTATGAGGCTGGGCATGAGATGGGACTGTTTATTGCGCATCAGCTCGGTGGAAAAGGGAACGTTGTGGAGATAGGTGGATTGAAAGGTTCTTCACCAGCTATTGAGCGTGACCGTGGTTTTACGGAAGCTTTGAAGGCTTATCCTGATATAAAAATCGTAGGACGTTATTATACTGATTGGCAGGAAGAGCGTGCCGCAGTGGTCATGGACAGTATTCTTGCACAGGGAATAAAGATAGATTATGTCTTTGGGCAGAATGATCGTATAGCAGCTGGCGCACGAAAGCTGGCGATGAAACGCGGCGAAAAGGCTATAGAGTTTGTTGGTATTGATGCTCTTCCTGTTGCGGGTGGGGGTATGGAAGATGTGCGTGATGGCCGTTTGGTGGCCTCTTATATTTATCCAACGCGTGGCGATCTTGTTATGCAGTTGGCGTTAAATATCTTGGAAAAGAAGCCATTTCATCGAGATAACTACTTGAAAGGAACACTTGTGACAATCGATAATGCCAATGCGCTACTCCTTCAAAATGAAGAAATCATGAAGCAGACAGCTCGTCTTCAATCGCTTCATGGTAAGGTGGATAATTATTTAGCACAATATAATCACCAGAAGGTTTACTTCCTCCTTTTCAGTATTATCGTCATTCTGGTTATTGGCATTCTTGTCTATGCCTATCGTTCGATAGTAACACGGCATCGAATAGAGGAGGAGACGATTACAGCTAAACTTCAGTTTTTTACGAACATCAGTCATGAACTACGCACACCATTGACTTTGATAGCCGATCCTGTTGACTATATCATCCGTGACAGCAACCTGAGTGCACAACAGCGAGATATGCTTCAGATTGTTCAACGTAATGTGGCTGTGCTGACGCGCTTGGTTAGTGAGATACTTGACTTCCGTAAGGTACAGAATGGAAAGATGAAACTTCATTTGTCCGACTTCGACTTGATAGAGTGTATGCAGCAGTGGATAGGACTGTTTACTGTCTCTGCACAGAAGAAGAATATCAATCTACAGCTTGAAGCACCAAAGACTATACCGATGCGTGCCGACCATGACAAGTTAGAGCGTATCTGCTATAATCTCTTAACCAATGCGATGAAATACACTCCTAATGGGGGTAAGATTACCTTTGCAGCCACTGTGGAAGGCGACAAAGTAAAGATAGAGGTAAGTGACAATGGTATTGGGATTGCAGCCGACGAACAAGCTTATATCTTCAATCGGTTCTATCAAGCAAAGAATGCAGGACAAGGGACAGGAATTGGTTTAGCGCTTGTCAAGGCTTTCACTGACCTACATCACGGAGAAGCAACGGTTGAGAGTAAAGAGGGAGAGGGTAGTAGGTTTACTATTGTTTTACCACTCTATCAAGCCGGTGAACTGAGTACTTCAAAGTCTCAGCAGCCATACTCACCAGTTGTGGAGATCAGTTCAACGGAAGAAGTACCTAATCAGGCACGTCATATTGACGACCTTGTATTGCCAGATGAGGCAGCTCGCCCAGAAGTGTTGATAATTGATGATAATAGTGATATTCGTTCCTATCTTCGTAGAGCACTCTCTTCAACTTACAAGGTGAGCGAAGCTGTTGATGGTAAGAGTGGACTGGAAATGGCAAGGCGGATAGTCCCCGACCTTGTTATCTCTGATATTATGATGCCTGTGATGGACGGATTGGAGTTTTGTAGTCAGCTGAAACAGGATAAAGCAATTAGTCATATCCCTGTTATCCTACTTACTGCACGCAGTTTAGACGAGCAACGTGCTGAGGGTTATAAGCATGGTGCTGATGCCTATATCGCAAAGCCTTTCTCTTTGGAACTACTCCTCTCACGTATTGATAACCTTATAGAAAGTAGGAAGAAGCTCAGTCAGATGTTCTCAAATACCGATGAAAACGGTGTTTATGAGAAGTTATCGAATGAGACGGATAAAAGTTTTGTTACTCAGTTGCGCAAGATAATCCAGGAAAATCTTGGGAATAGTGAGTTTAATGTGGAGCGAATTGGCGATGAAATCGGTCTTTCTCGTGTACAGCTCTATCGAAAAGTAAAAGCATTGACAGGGCATTCTCCCGTGGAGATGCTCCGCAAAGCCCGCCTTATGCGTGCTCGTCATCTGCTCAGGACAACAGAGAAATCGGTGTCAGAAGTGGCGTATGCTGTAGGTTTCTCTACGCCCAGCTATTTCTCGAAGTGCTATAAAGACGAGTTTGGGGAGAGTCCTAAGAAGTGATTTGTGTGCAGTTTCTCTTTGAAGAGAATAAAAAAAAGGCCCTTTTCTTATAAATCGTTCATTTGCTATAAGGATTCTGTTCAGGTAACATTTGTTGTAGGTAAGGAACGATTTTTTTGAAGGCTTTCTTTTTGATGATAGTAAATTTGCGGCATAAATTTTATAAACCCAAAATTACTAACATCAATCATTTTCTAAATGGAAAGCCTAAGGAAAATTATTTCGAGTGCAGTATTGCTTATGTTCTGTTCGCTTATATATGCTCAGAACAAGGTTACTGTCAGTGGTACAGTTGTTGACGAGACTGGTTCTCCTGTCATTGGTGCCACAATAATGGAGAAAGGTACAGCCAATGGAACGGTAACTGACATTGACGGTAACTTTAGTTTAAGTACAAATGAGGGTGCACCTCTGACAATCTCTTACATTGGTTATTCTACCATTGAAGCCAAGGCTGCAGCTAAGATGAATATCCAACTGAAGCAAGAAGCCAATGAATTGAACGAAGTTATCGTAACTGGTTATACAACTCAGCGTAAGGCCGACCTTACTGGTGCTGTATCAGTTGTGAAGACTGATGCTGTCAAGACATCTCCAGATTCTGATCCAATGAAGGCACTTCAGGGACGTGTGGCTGGTATGACTATCACAGACACCGGTTCGCCATCAAGTACTGCAACAATTCGTATCCGTGGCATCGGATCATTCAACTCTTCTCAGGATCCTCTTTTTATTGTAGATGGTGTGCCAATGACAAACGGTATCAATACACTTAACTCTAACGATATCGAGAGCATGCAGGTTCTGAAGGATGCTGCTTCAGCAAGTATCTATGGTTCACGTGCTGC